>MDTE01159071.1_pt1 | contig 10497 bp, 11 predicted proteins | sample 811231 | NCBI WGS metagenome assembly MDTE01 (sample SAMN05326651, study PRJNA326480) | marine metagenome | isolation source: seawater | place: Indian Ocean: Red Sea | collected 2010 | reverse complement strand
CGGTAATAGCACCGATAGCAATTACATTATTTTCTTGGTCATATTTGACTGAGTTAAGAACATCCTCGATAGACTCGTAACCTTGGTAACGGGAAGCATTGGAGTTTTGGGTAAGCTTACGCTCCACTTCTTTCCAGAGATCGATGCTAATACCCTGCCATTTTCCAGCCACCTGCATCGAAAAAGGAGCGGCTTCTTTTAACGATACTTGCAAAACTGTTTCTTCGAGATCGCATGTCTCGTTAGCCATCACGAAGATTTGTGTAGTGAGCACTATCAAGCCGGTAAGATTTCGCAAATATGTTGGCATGTCTCTAATGTTCCGATCTTGAAAGCGGGCACTTGAGTGTCTTGCCACTGATTTATGACGGGCGCACCCAGAAAAAGACCCGTACAGCGTAACAATAAACGAAGATTATAGATTATCCGAATTAATAAGTTAGATGCCGTATAGTTTTGTCTGTATAGAAGATTTGACGAGGGAGTTTTATTCAATGAGTGCATTAATCAAATATTGTGGATCATGAGGATACCAACCGAAGGCTGTCAGTCTGGCAGTCCAGTTAGAAGACGAGTTGGGAATTAGTACAAGACTTGAAGTTGGTAGTGGAGGGGTTTTTGATGTATGGATAGACGATCGCTTAGTCTTTTCTAAAAGCGAAACAGGGAATTTTCCGGATGAGAGACAATTTATCGAAGCTCACCGATGACTACTATCGAGGTTTTTGTCAGTCTGTCTGATCTATGTATGGATTTTTTTCAAGAGTAGTTAGTACCAATAGTTTTCCTTAATACTTGTACGAATCCGGCTTAAAAGGACCTTCATCACTTACGTTAATATAGGATGCTTGATCACTAGTAAGCCTGGTTATGGTACCTCCGAACCCTTCTACCATCAGGAGAGCGACTTCTTCATCGAGTTTTTTAGGTAATACTTCTACGGTGATTGGGGATCTTTGTTCTGGATTTTGGTCAGCCCACGCTTGATCGAATAAATGCATTTGCGCGAGGACTTGATTTGCAAAAGAGCCATCCATTACTCGTGATGGGTGTCCCATGGCATTACCGAGATTTACTAATCGGCCTTCTGACAACAAAATTAAATAGTCGGATGGATCATCACTGCGAAATATTTGATCGACCTGATCCTTTACATTTTGCCACCGCCAATTTTTTCGCATATAGGCGGTGTCGATTTCATTATCGAAATGCCCGATATTGCAGACTATGGCTCCAGACTTAATGGTTTTTAACATAGGCTCGCCACATACATTAGTATTTCCGGTGCAAGTTACGACAAGATCCGTATCCTGCATGAGTCTATTGTCTATGTTTTCGATCTGGTCAGTGTTAATGCCATTAAGGTATGGAGAGACGACTTCGAAGCCATCCATACAGGCCTGCATCGCACAAATAGGGTCGACCTCGACAATTCTCACAATCATACCTTCCTGTCTCAGGCTTGCCGCGGATCCTTTACCAACATCCCCGTAACCAATAACTAGAGCTTTTTTTCCGGCGAGTAACATGTCCGTTCCACGTTTAATTGCATCGTTCAAGCTGTGTCGACATCCATACTTGTTATCGTTCTTGGACTTGGTAACGGAATCATTGACATTTATAGCGGGTACTTTGAGTTCTGAACGCTGCATCATTTCTAGCAATCGATGCACTCCAGTAGTCGTTTCCTCGCTGATTCCATGAATTTTCTCCAACATACCGGGGTATTGCTCATGGATCATAAGTGTTAAGTCACCGCCATCGTCGAGAAGAAGGTTTGCATCCCATGGTGCACCATCTTTCAAAATAGTTTGTTCTAAACACCACTCATATTCTTCTTCGGTCTCCCCTTTCCAGGCAAATACAGGAACTCCTTCCTCAGCCATGGCGGCTGCGGCATGGTCTTGCGTTGAGAATATGTTGCACGAGGACCAACGGACGTCAGCGCCCAGAGCTCGAAGCGTTCTAATAAGAACTGCGGTTTGGATAGTCATATGAATACAGCCGATAATTTTCGCTCCTCGAAGGGGCTGATCTGTTTCGTATTTTTGTCGCAGAGCCATTAATGCAGGCATTTCACGTTCGGCGAGTAGGATCTCTCTATGCCCAAATTCCGCGAGTTGAATATCTTTTATTTTGTAATCGGGCATGTATTCCTTGTCCTTCTATAGGCCTAGCTTCTCGTTTAGGCATAAGTCTTTAATTGGAGCAATGGGTCAAACTAAATCTTTTGTGGTTCTGATGTTGCGAAGACCTTGCTTGGTAAGTATGGCCGGTTCCACTCCGTTGGGAGTTTTAGGCTCATGCATATAATCCAGTGGCGAACCGTATCATTTGAAGAAACTTTTCAAAATACTTTTTGAAGCGGAATTGAAAATATATGATTTTAGTTTTTGACAGTTCGGATTGGACGATGACCCAGGTATACATGTTCTTAGATTGTGAGGATGAGACCTCGTGAGAGTGGGTTTGATCCAGTCATCCTTAATTTGGCATGATCCGATCGCTAATTGCGATCACTTCGAACAACGGATTGAGGAATTTTTAACAGACGTCGATTTGGTTGTATTACCCGAAATGTTCACCACCGGATTCACCATGAATTCTTCCACTGTCGCTGAAGGCATGGACGGTCCAACGGTTCAGTGGATGCGACACCAGTCTGCTAAAAGTGGAGCGGTCATTGGAGGTAGTCTCGTAATTCGAGAGGGCGGCAATTATTTCAACCGATTTGTTTGGATGAGACCGGATGGTCAGGCAAGTGTTTATGATAAGCGGCATCTTTTCCGTATGGCCGGAGAGCACCTATACTACAGTCCTGGGAAGGAACGTGTCGTGGTGACTTTAGGGGATTTTCGTATATGCTTAACGATATGTTATGATTTACGGTTCCCTGTATTTTTTCGGTCGAAAAATGATTATGACGTTTTATTGTGTGTGGCTAATTGGCCAGCTGAAAGACAGGATGCGTGGGAAATCTTACTGAGAGCTCGAGCGATTGAAAATCAGGTGTATGTGATTGGGGTTAATCGTGTAGGTTCGGATGGATCGGATATTCACTACAGAGGCGGCACAGCTGTTTACAACTATTTAGGGGATACGTTGGAGCGAAGTTTGGATAGAGAATCGACGTTTGTGATTGAAATCCACAAGACGGCTCAAGAGAACTATCGAAAATCGTTTCCCGTGTCCGCTGATGCGGATCGATTTGAGGTGCAGGTGTGAGGTTCAGGATTATTTTGATTTCAGCTCTGCTTGTGATTGGATGCGGAGAGACGAAGGAACAGGCTCCCGCCCATGTGGGCAAAAAGGTGTATGAACAGTATTGTCGTTCTTGCCATCATGCCGGTTTAGCGGGCTCGCCCGAATACAGAAAGCCGAGTGATTGGGAAGAGCGTGTCAACAAAGGTCGCGAAACACTGCTTACCAACGTCGTGACAGGAATAACCCCAGGTATGCCGCCAAAAGGCCTTTGCATGTCGTGTTCAGAGCGAGAATTATTAGACGCGATCGATTATATGTTGCCTGACAGTAAGACCGAGTAAGGTTTGGAAGAGCTATTCGATACTTTTGACGACGATGGTGAGTTCGTTGGATTGTTACCGCGAAGTGAAGTCCATCGTTCCGGAGCGTGGCATAGATCGGTACATGTTCTCGTTTTTCGTTCCAATGGAGAAGTTATTGTTCAACGACGTGCTGATCGCAAAGATCTTTACCCTGGGTTGCTCGATTACAGTGTCGGAGAGCACTTACAGCCCGGTGAGGGCTATGAAGAAGCAGCAATTCGTGGATTACACGAGGAACTCGGCATCGTAGGAAATATTCCCCAGGAATACGATCTTGAGACGCGACTAGAGTATGTAGACGAAGACAAGAACATACGGGATTTTGAGATCTCTCGTATCTTTAGTCTCGTTTATGACGGTCGGATTTGTTTCGATACGACAGAAATTAGTGAGGTTTTTGAATGGAAACCCAGCTGGATCGAAAGAGAAATGAAGCTCGATAGGAGTCAGTTTACCAGTTGGTTCCTAAAAGACCTGGAAACTTTAAGAATTATTGCGAGAGAATAGTCAACTAATGGCACTCCATGCCATTCGTGAAAGATTGTGGTACTGGCGCTATGTAAGAGCCTATTCCTGGCAAAATCAATCGGTGACAGTGAAGAGCCAGCCTCGTCCACGATTGTTCGGAAAAAGTGGGGGACCCGTATAGTGAATCTCCGACAATTGCATGCCCGATCCAAGATAGATGTACGCGTATTTGATGGGTTCTGCCGGTTTGTGGATTAATACTCACTAAGCTCCTTCGAGGTCCGTTTTTTATTGTTCGTACTCTTGAGGAACTCTCGAGTCCTTCAGCGCTTGTGATATTCCAACCGTTTGGGGTTTCTCTTATTTGTTCTCGAAGTCCCGCAATGCGATAGCGGCTTTTTCGTCCTTTTTTTAACGGTAGCTTGATCGAGAGGGTTTTACCGGACGGAAAATGGCCGGCCGTAATTGCTACGTAATATTTTCGAATTTGACGCTTTGCAAACATGTAGTTCAGTCGTTTTTGGTAGTCACGAGTCAACGCGACTACCATAACTCCACTGGTTCCTTTGTCTAAACGATGAACGGTTTTTGCGGTAGGATATTGATTTTTGATTACGGACCACAGGTTTTCTTCCCCAGAACGGTCGCGAAGCACGCTGACTCCGGAGCTTTTATTTATTACGAGAACATTCTTATCCTCAAAAAGGATCTGGATCATTGATTGGCGATTGTTGTAGCAGCTGTCACAACGGCTTTAGTAAGACGTTCTGTTTGACTGACATCGACACTTATTGGCCATCGGTCCTGGGAATTATGAAACCAGCGATTCGTTCCTAACAAGGATAAATAACGACCATTTTGATCAAAAATATTGCGAGCTTCTCCAAAGGGTCGTGATCCGATTTTTGTAACCTGGTCTGGTTCGATGTTTGAATTGTTAAGACAGCCTATCCCTAGTTTCATTAAAGCCTCATCAGAAGCTTGAAATCGAATTTTCGAGTTTGCTGCTGAAAAATTGGCCCCTAGATGTAACCAAACATGTGTCTCTTGTTCTTTCTCTTTTCTCGAGACTAGATAATGATCAAGCCCCAGGTGCCCCAATTCGTGTCCCGTATTCGCAGTGAATTCGACTGAGCGCTTGGGTTGATTTTTTATAAAGTGACGAAGGCAAGCTAACCAGATTGCGATTCCTCCACATCGTTCAGCGGTACATGTCCACCAGGCACTTTTAGGGGTCATGATGATGACTTCGGGAAGGTCTGGTTCTTTTCCAGGTATTTTTACTTGAACATTACTTGCGGTGGTTGATTCCCGGTCAAATTTGACATGGACGGTACACTCTTTCTTTGACGATTTGGCTTGCTCTAGTAGGTCACGATGCTCGCTACTTACCTGCAGAACTGGAGGTCCGAAGGGACTATTGAAGTCGTCAGCATTTAATAAGGAAAGACCTCCTACCTCTGATTGACTATAGGCAACGATTGCATCCAATTGTTGTTTTGACCGAGCCATGTTAAGAGCCGTGTTGCCATCGTTAGGGGTAAAAGAATCAATACCGATGCCACCGGAACTCTCGATGGTAACGGCAACTCCTCTGATTCCTTCTTTTGGGGTGGCGGGAGCGTCAAAAAGAGGAATTCCGTTAATCTCTGTTCCGTCAATCGATACGAATGAACGACCTAAGACTCTTCGTGTGAATTTGAATTCATCAATTCTTGGATGACCGCCGGCTTCCTCGACCAGACTGGCTAACCATTCACTCGTTTTTCTGTCTCCCTCTGTTCCGGTCCGGTGATCTTCGATGGAATCCCATCCGATAATATCTTTTTCAATTCGTGAGACATCGTTTCCATTCAAGGTCGTTTTTCCTTTGTGCGGTTCTAGTCAAAATCCTGAATGAGTGAGGTACGTTCCGGATCGAACAGTTGCACTTTATATTGCAAAGAATTGTGTTCTATACCAAGTTCAACATTCTTACCGTCTTTCATTGCACCTATCTCCCTAGCATTAAATTCAAATCGGAGAAAATGTACTGCAGCGGTTTTAGTATCATTGGTACGGTCTAAATCGTCATTGGCATTTCCAAAGTTTTTTCCAAAACCATTTACCCGTGCCCATACTTGATGCTCTATTCCAGCCATGTTCCTTAGCGCTTGGTTGCGCTCCCTCGGATCCGGATACTCAAACATCAATGTGGCTTTCCAATTCGTACCATCCGGAATTAGTGGGTTATAAGCTTCGATTTCCTCATCAATAGCTTGTGGTTCGAATATTTTTTCAATTCGCAGCATTTCTTGGATCTGGTACTTGATGGTTTGGAAATCTTCGAAAAAAAGCGTTGCATGCGTACCGAGATTTACTCGCCGTATACGTTTGTGTTCAAGAATCTGTTTTCTGAAACAAGCCCTTTCAAGAGCATACTCCTCAAGGCTCCACAAATCTTTTTTTTCGATCTTTTGCATTCTAATTTCCTAATCCATAGGCGCGGGCTAACATCTCGAGAGGGCTTTCGGGTTTTGATTCATCATTCATTCCGTGCGCAATTAAACGACCGGCCATAGGACAATCGGAGCCGTAAGTGTCGGGTTGTGATTCCTGAATTCGTCGTAAAACCGGTCTCGCTATTTTCATGGCATGTTTGTACGACTCCTCCTTGAGTGCGTAAGTGCCATCGTGGCCAGAACATCGCTCGATAATAGCCACAGATGTATCAGGAATGAGTGAAAGGAACTCGCGGGTTTTTTGACCTATATTTTGCACACGTTGATGGCACGCCGCATGGTATGTGACGTTTCCAAGATTAGTCTTGAAATCTGTGCGAACAAGGCCGTCCTTGTAGCGACCCATGAGGTACTCGAAAGGGTCAAAGAAATGGCTGGCAACCTCTCTCGCTGCTGGGTCATTGGGAAACATCAGGGGGATTTCTTCCCGATACATGAGTGTGCAAGACGGAATGATTGACATGATGTCATAACCCTTTGCAATGGCTTGTTGGAAGACGGGCATATTTTTTTCTTTGAACTGAGCAACAGAGTCTAAATCGCCAAGTTCTAATTTTGGCATTCCGCAGCAATTCGAGTCAGTTAAGAGCTGAACTGGGATTCCGTTGTGTATCAAAACATCAACAAGAGATTTAACTATCTCGGGTTCGTTATGGTTCCCGTAGCAAGTAATATAAATAGCGACTTTACCAGTTGTCTTTGAACCTTTTTTGATGGGTAAATCTTGTCCAATATGCTCCTTTAGCTGTTTATTGGCAGGCTTCGGGTGAAACTCGGGTAGTGGGGCATCGGCATGGATTCCTGTAATCTTCTGACCGATGGCGCGTAATTTGGCAGATTTGGAGGCTAAATTTATTGCCTGAGCAATTCCGGGTGTGGACAGCGTCTTGAGTAAAGAGCCGGTACTGCTAATTAGCCTGTCGCGCCAGAATTTGGGGATGCCGGAGGACTGAGACTTAAAGTTACTTGCCTTCGCGCGAAGCATGAGTTGCGGAAAGTCCACCGCCCATTCGTGAGGAGGTATGTAAGGACACTTCGTTTCTGCGCAGAGATCACACAAATAGCATTGGTCTACTACAGCCTGGTAGTCCTCTTTTTCTACACCATCCAGCTCCAGAGTAGGAGACTCGTCAACCAGATCAAATAGTGTGGGGAAAGTATTACAAAGGCTGACGCAACGTCTACAACCATGACAAATATCGAAAACGCGCTCTAGTTCGTCGTCTATCTTGTTCGTGTCATAATAATCGGGCTCTTGCCATTTTATGGGGCGACGTTTGGGAGCTTCTAAATTACCTTCGCGGATGGCCAACTGTTAAGTCCTTTAAACTGGGGGTTAAGCTTGGGAGCCTGAGTACATATATTTAGGGCCACTGGGTTGTTCGGCAGGAAAAAAAGGGGGCACTTGGCCCCCTTTTTTTATCGGGTCACCGAAATACTTATTCCATGGTATCTAGTGCTTTTTGAAATCGATTGGCGTGTGATCTTTCTGCCTTAGCAAGTGTTTCAAACCAGTCAGCGATTTCCTCGAAACCTTCCTCTCTGGCAGTAGCCGCCATACCAGGATACATATCTGTGTATTCATGGGTTTCGCCAGCCACTGCAGCTTTTAAATTGTCACTTGTGGTTCCGATGGGTAGACCTGTTGCAGGATCTCCGACGGATTCCATATATTCGAGATGACCATGTGCGTGGCCAGTTTCGCCCTCCGCGGTGGAACGAAAGACTGCGGCAACGTCGTTTTCACCTTCCACATCGGCCTTTGCAGCGAAGTAGAGGTAGCGGCGGTTTGCCTGTGATTCACCGGCAAAAGCATCTTTAAGGTTTTGCAGAGTATTGCTGTTATTGAGATCCATTTAGCTCTCCAGTAAAGGGTTGTAATCTTAGGTATAAGTATACGGGTTAATAGTTTCAGTTCTATTCTAAATCACATGAGCAATAAAACTTAATATTAAGGCGAAAATTAATTCAGTGACTATGCGTGAATGGCTTGCTTGAGACGTACACGGTCAATCAAGCTCGCGTCTACCAATAAAAAAACAAATTACGGAGGGATCCTTGGATCTATGGGTGGCGATAACTCTAGGCGCAGCCTTTAGTCAAACGTTGAGGACAGCACTCGAAAGACGCCTCGCTAATACAGAGCTAATGGCGATAGAGGCTGCTTCCGTGAGATTTTGCTTCGCGGTACCGTTCGCATGGTTGTATGTGGCCTATCTAGGCATCAATAATTTTGACTTCCCGAATATCAACTATGCCTTTTTAGGGTATGTATTTTCTGGTGCGTTACCCCAAATTTTCGGTACATTTTTTTTGCTTCGTGCATTTGAAACTCGAAATTTCACAGTGGGAACCGCCTATTCCAAAACCGAAACCATGCAGATAGTAGTATTTGGACTTCTGCTTTTGGGAGAGACGATAACTTGGTCTGCGTTCGTCGGGATTCTGGTTAGTTTTTTTGGGGTTTTGTTGCTTTCTTCGCGCCAAGGTTGGCGTCAAATTTTAAGTCAGGGACCTGGACTCGCCGGATGGTTCGGTATTGCTACTGGTGCTTGTTTTGGATTGGCAGCAGTCTGTTATCGAGCTGCATCTTTATCGCTGCCGGATGGTGAATTTTTTATTAGGGCTGCTTTGACGGTGACCGCGGCAACAACGATACAAATGATTGTGATGGTTCTCTACTTGGGGTTTTGGGGTCCAAAATTGTATGGAGAAAAAAATTCCATTATTCGAGTCGCGCGAACCTGGCGTAGTAGTGTATGGATTGGCCTTGCCGGGATGATCGCGTCCACTGGATGGTTTACTGCCATGACTATAGAGAAGGCGGCCTTGGTGCGTGCTCTAGGTCAGATCGAATTGCTGTTCACGTTATTGTTTACAATCTTTCTTTTTCGAGAACGTATTTCTGCGATAGAACTTACGGGTAGTGCATTCATCGTTTTTGGCTTATTGGTTTTGGTGTTGTATTAGATGGTCTATTAGGAGGCTATGTGGCAGAAGTTGAGGTAAAAAAACACGATGGTTGGGCTGAGTTGGTTCTCAATCGCCCTAATAGAAGAAATGCAATTAATGGACCGTTTGGAGTACTACTAGCGGAACATCTGCATGAGTTAAATTCGGATGGAGATATTGAAGCGATATTGCTGCGTGGCGCAGATGGATGTTTTTGTTCGGGCCTTGATTTGAAGGAATTTAATGCGGATCCAGAACCTGACTGGATGTCAGATTTTGGTCAGATATGGCGGAAGGTACACCGGCGGTTGTATGAGACTGAAAAGCCCGTGATTGCCGTGCTAGAACGATTTGCTATAAACGGCGGGGCAGCTCTTGCTTTGGCCGCGGACGTTTTACTAGTTGGAAAAAACTCTTTTTTACAAGTTGGTGAAGTCCAGCAAGGCATGGCTGCTCCGTATAATCTGGCGTGGCTGAAGCTCAGATATTCTGAAGCCATCATCTCCCAGCTCACGTTAGTTGGACGTCGTTTCACGGGCGAAGAACTTTTGAGAATGGGTGTGGCATATGCCTCTCCTAATGACGCCGAAGTTCTGAGCTGCGCCCGAACTCTTATGAAGGACCTCTCTTCATATCCGCCTGGAGCATTGTCTCGTATCAAAAGGACCATGCGGTCCTATATCGATGAGACGGCAGATGAATGGTTCGATCGTGCTACTAAATATGCAGAGAATATGAATAAACCGTCTGCGGTAAAGAAGTAGCAGTAGTGCCCCGGTATGGATTCAGTTAGGACGGGATGGTGTCAATTTGTGGAAGCCGATCAGAAAATTCCGTCCGAAGTTTTGCCCATTCGGTTTTAAACCAGGGTGTATATATATGTGGTTGGTTTTCGATTTTTTGATCCAACAACGACGGTTTTTGCCATTGGAAGCTAGATACTTCGGTGGTATTAATTATAGGAGGTGAATTTGTTACTCCAATGAATACCGAACAAAGTTCATGCTCCG
>MDTE01152709.1_pt1 | contig 10498 bp, 7 predicted proteins | sample 811231 | NCBI WGS metagenome assembly MDTE01 (sample SAMN05326651, study PRJNA326480) | marine metagenome | isolation source: seawater | place: Indian Ocean: Red Sea | collected 2010 | reverse complement strand
GTTGCCAACAGTTGATCCTGTGGCCAGTGTAGCCGCACTCGTACTTGTGACACTTGTGGCTGTCACTGTTCCGCTTACTTGTAATGTTGTTGATGGTTCTGAGGTACCTATACCTACTCGTGAGTTTGTAACATCGAGATACAGTAGGTTTGTTTCAAATGCAAGGTCGACGCCGTTCCTAGTCAGATTGGACTTCAGTACCGACCCTGTAATACGACCTATGGCCATACTAAGGTACTCCTTTATAATAATGTTAGTGCGGCATATGCCTCACACGGTCTCGTTATCATTGCCGACCGACAGCAGTATAGGTATTTATACGGTCACAAAAAAAGGGCGAACTAGTCGCCCTTTTAATTTGCTTAATTTAAGTTTTTTACTTAATTCTGCCCTTCATTTGCTCCCAAGTCTCACTCAAATCTACGCCATTGTCTGCCCAAAAATTTAGGTCAAGTGCATAATAATTTGTTAGATTTTTTGGATTTGTTGGCAAGTGTGGCAAGATGTCTGTTTTGCCATCTTTGTACCATGGCTCTCCGGCCTGTATTACATCCATTGAAGACTTTCGAAATGGTGAATATGCAAGATATTTTGACATGTTAGCACCACTCTGAGTGTTCGTAATGAAACTCAACATTTTTTTTGCGTTTTCTGTGTTAGGTCCGCCCTTCACAATTACAAAGAAGACATAATCAAATGCCATCCCGTCGTAAACTTGTGTGATTGGAGCGCCTTCACCTACTGCCGCATTGAAGAATCTACCGTTGTAACCAGTTGACATGATCACTTCCCCACTCATTACAAGATCTGGTGGTTGAGCACCTGCAGACCAAAATACACATCCTCCATTAGGATCGTTACAAAGTTTCTCAATTTTTTTGATTGCTCTTGTAACGCCTTTGCTTGTGTTGAGGACATCATAAACTTTGTCTGTTGGTACACCATCAGCGACCAATGCCATTTCTAAATTTGTCATTGGATCCTTATGGATGCTTCTTCTTCCAGGAAATTTTTCTGTATCAAAAAAGTCCTCGATAGTAGTTGGTTTTTCGCCTTCAAAGTTTGTATGCTTGTAGGCATAGTTCCATGTGTAAAGAACATTTGGAAATGCACATTTGTTTGGCATGTCTAAAAGAAATTCTTTACTAGCAGGTGTGCCGTCTGGTGCTGGTGGAAGGATCTCGTCTATGTTCACTTCTAAGAATATTCCTTCGTCACAGCCAACCACGGTGTCGTTTGATAATGCATCTATCACGTCCCACCTAATGTCACCGGCTTCGATTTGTGCCTTGATTTCCGCCAAGCCACCGGAGTAGTCAACTAGGTCAATTTTAATGCCTAATTTCTTTTCTGCTTCGGTAATGTATGCAGGGATCTGTGCTTCAGTCCATGCTCCGCCCCACGTTGTCAATGTAACAGCATAACTCGATGTGATGGTAAACAGTGTTGCCATCATTGCAGTTAACAGTTTTTTCATTATTTTCCTTTTGTTATTATTAATAATAAGTTAGTATAACTTTTATTGTAATTTATGTCTATATAAATTTTGTCTTTGTAATGCTGGCAAAAAAAAAGGGCGACCGAAGCCGCCCTTTGTTCTACTAAAAAGTTTGAATATTTATTAGTTGTTTGTTCTCACTGCACAGTTTACCAATTTGATTCCTGCGTCTGATGAACTTTCTAAAGCTCTACCAATAACATTGAATGGAGTGATTGACTCACCAGTTGCAACTGCTCTGGCACAACCTTTTACAGTTGACGTTACCAATCTATCACCCTTGTTTACTGTTCCTGTTACTCTGACTGGAGTTCTTCCTGTCATTGCAACATATGGATGTGAATCGTTATTACCTGCACCTGCGTTCATGGCATATGCTGGAGTATCAGAGATTACACCAAAAACTCTGTCAGACAAATCTGTCGTTGTTTCTGTGATTTCTGCTGATCCGCCTACCTCTACAACTGCACCTGCTGACATAGGAGCGTCTGCTTCGAAACGCTCCGCCACGTCCGCGTATTGTGCCGAAGTTGATAATGCGTGTACCACATTTGCTCTAATGTCTACTAGGTCACCTGTAGCCGGTGTTGATGTGTTGCCTTCTGCTCTCTTGAATGCTGTAAAGGCACCACCTGCGTTACCGTGTATTGATGTTCCGTCATCTGCAAATGATTCATCCCACGCCCAAAACAAATCCTGTTCTGTGGCTGTTGATCCCTCACCTCTGTTTACTTTGATACCTGAAATTGATGGCATACCAGAGTTGGCAGATACGTTTCTGTTGACCTCAATGATGTTGTCTTCAACTGAAAGTGTTGATGTGTTAATGATTGTTTGTGTACCGTCAACTGTTAAGTTTCCGTGTACTCTTACACCAGTGTCGTCAACTGTTAATTCAGTGTTACTGTTGGCAGTAACAACAAACTTACCATTTGCACCAGATCCTGATACTGTGGCATTTGTTGCGTTACTGTCTGTTGTAACTGATGTTGTTGAAATTGCTGATATTTGGTCATCAACATATTTCTTGTTGGCAAATTGACCGTCAGCGTTTGGTGCCGCGGTTGCTCCGCCAGTGATGGTGTTAGCACTTGCTGATATTACAATATCACCAACTGATAATCCATTGTTTACTCTAAAGTTTCTTGTTGTCATGGTTCACTATCCCTCATGATTGTTTGTTAATTTAATTAGATCGTAAAAAAACGCCCTAACAGTAGTATTTACCATTAGGGCGTTTAGAATTATCGTTAAGGTTGTTTTGCTATTAAACTGCTATCAGTGAGTATTGCACCTTAGCCGCTGTCTGTCCACCAGTTGTCACTGCTTTGACATTGACTGTACCTGAATCATATTCAAAAGTTACAGTTGCTAAATCACTTGACTCACCATCTGTGTTTGTGACACCGTACACGTTTCCAAAAGCAGTTGATCCATTGTGTACCACGTTTGCTTTCATGACCGCATATTCTGTATTTGCTGTATCACTAAAGTAAATGAATAATTCAGCACCTCTGTATGTTGATGCATTGAAACTCATTATAGTTGTAGCAGTTGATGTGAAGTTCACAGAACTTGTTTCTGATCTTGCAACACCACCTGTAACCAATGACGTGCCGTCAGCACCTGTGATTGCATATATTCTTGCACCATTGTGTGGAGCAGAAGTAAATGTAATGTTTGTGCCTGATACAGTGAAGTTCTCTGTTGGTTCCTGTGCAACGTTGTCAATGTATACGAAAACGTTGTTAGCACTTTCTGGTGCTGAGCTGAAGAAACCAGAGAATGTTGTTGTTGATCCATCACCTGTTGTTGATTCTTTTGTGAAAGTTGGCGCCGATCCTGCTATGGCAAACTCGATGTAAGTTGAGCCATCCGTACAACCTTCGTATTTTCCTGTTTGTGAGTTGAATCTTATTATACCTGTAGCACCTGTTGGTCTTGCTGATGTGTTACCAACCGGTAACCTTACAGCATCAGTCGAACCACTAAGGTCTAAGTCAAAAGCCGGAGTTGCTGTTTTGATACCAACATGATCTTCTGAACCATCCACAAACAATGCATGTGCATGTCCATTTGATTCTACTCTGAAGTCAACACTTGCTGAACTTTCATTAATTGTTACGTTGCCACCGTCTAACTCAACAGCACCTGATGCCGTTAAAGTTGTTACAGTAGCCGCCGCGGCTGTGTTAGATCCTAAGATACCGTCTAGGTCTGTTGCAATGACGTTCTTGGCTCTGATGTCTGCGTAAGAATCAATTGTAACGTTACCTGCTGTTGTTCCATCTTCACCTGATGTAACTGCAAATGCAAATTGGTCTTCTGACTCGTCCCATATAAATGAAACGTTATCATCTGAACCTCTGTTGAAAAATAGACCTTGGTCAAATGTATTTGCTGATCCACCTGAATTGTTTTTTGCTAATTGGATTAACGGATCTTCAATCGTTAGTGTTGTTGAATCAATCGTTGTCGTTGTACCATTAACTGTCAAGTTACCAGTGATCTCCATCGCTGAGCTTACAGCAACTTTACCTGTACCGTTTGGAGTTAGTGTAATGTCACCATTTGTAACCAATCCTGTGATTGTTGATGCTGTGTTAGAAAGTTGTGTAACACCCAACTGTGTAGTCGCAGTCCTGAATATTGCAGTCTGATTACCTTCAGTTTGAATGTGAACTTCATCCACGTCTGATGTTGGTTCAACATTGACTGAAGTATCACTGTCTGCGTCAATTAACTGTGTTCCTGATGCTAAGTTTCTGAAGGCACCGTTAGCGTATCCTTCGATCGTACTTGTTGTACTGTTGTATCTGACGTCACCGTTAGCAGGTGATCCAGGTCTTTGTCCTGTTGTTCCTGATGGAAGTCTAAGTGCATCAGTTGCCGAAACGTGTAAAGTAGTTGCCGGAGAGGCCGTACCTATACCAACTCTACTGTTACCAACGTCTAAGGCTAATAAATTTGTTTCAAATGCTAAATCTGTGCCTGACCTAGATAGGTTGGCTGATAACATCTGTCCTGTTATTCGTCCTATTGCCATTTGTCTGTCCCCTTATCGATAAATTTTTTTGTATTGCAAAACTATTGATATTTATGTAAAATATAGTTTAACCTGGTGTTAAATACCGTAAGACTATGAAAAACACGTATATTACTGTAGTTGGAAATCAACCCGTAACCTTCGATCTTGCACAATTACGCAAGTTAGGCCCTGTGATAGCATCTGGAAGCACCAACAAAAGCACAAATTTTGACTATGCCACAGTAAACACAGAAGTTACGCTACAGGACATGCTCAATTCACCCAGTTTTAAAAGATCTGAGTTGCTTTGTCCAGAAAAACTTTTCAAAAAATATGTTTTTTTTGATGGTGTCACATGCCTGCCGAGCTTCCCTGGATTAAAAAGTTATGACATAGATCCTGAAAAATGCACTCCACAAACTTTAAGTCTTATGTTAGCCGTGTACTTGAGGCAAACAATAGTGTTCCTTATTGGTTATGACATATCAAACCCGATCGAATTGACGAGATTAAAAAGCATAATGTTGGCGAATCCAGAGACCAAGTTTATGTATATTTGCAATCCGCCAAGAACATACCAGTTGGATGACATGAGCAATGGATTTTGTGATTCATTCATTAAATTGCAGGAGTTGATAGATCGTGTCAAATAATGTCATCAAATATAAATTTAGCCTGCGACTAATGTGGCCAGCACAGTGTCGTAATCGAAGTGTAGAGATATTGCAAGACAGACCGGATCTTGTTGATCAGATGGAAAAATTCAGAATGAAAATAGATAATGTTTTGCGTATAGTGTGTAGAAAACATTGGCAGGTCGATGCAACATTTATGATGTCCGGAGTGCGGTTGTGGTTCGAGTCAGGCCAGGACTGTTATGATTTCATAATCAGGCAACCTGAATTTGAATGGGAAATACAACCTGAACTTTCGGTAATGAATTCTGTCACTAGCCAATTGCAAACATTTCAAATTGTGTACACACCAACAGGTGTTTCAATAGATTAATCAGCAAAGCCATGCATGACGACTATCCTAGCACCTATGTGTGCCGCCTCACCGGCTGTGGTAATTGTACTCCCACTCATGGTGTAGTTTTGTGTGGGTTCCTGCATGACCCCGTCAATATAGACAATCACATTCTTGAGGTCTGTGGGTGTAATTGACATTGTAAACGAAGTGGTAGATCCGTCACCAGTGAAAATATCTTTGGTAATAGTACCGGCATCGGCACTGGTCCTTAGATTTGTGTAAGTTGATCCATCTGTCGAGACTTCGTATTTGCCAGTTTGGGTGTTGAAACGTATTATTCCTTCTTCTGCGGTTGGACGTTGTGCAGTAGTGCCTTTCGGTAAGGTCAAGGAGGTTGTGCCTTCGAATATGTAACTTCCTGTGCCTGAATTGTCAAACGTCATGTCGGCATTGGATGGTGCAGTCAGTGTTGATCCTACGAATGTAATATCACCAGTGTTTGCCACACTGTTCTGGATACCAATGGTTCCTGTGTATCTGGCACCTGACACGTAAACAGATTTACCTGTGAAAGATATTCCATTAGGTAGATTTGCACCGATGAAATGTAAAACGCCAGACTGATAGTCAAAGAACCATTCATCATTATTACCTGATCCAGTTGCGAACACTTGGTCTCCACTTGACGCGGCATTGCCTGCGTCGGATGATGTATGAATATAAATTTTCACTTGATATGTTGATCCAAACTCAGGTGGTATCCAATCTGTAAGTCCTGTCTTCCATGTTCGATTTGCCGCCGCGGTACCGTCATTGGTCGTCTCTTGTGGTGAATCAGTGTTGTAACAAGTAACCACGCCTGCACTTGAACCAGGCTTTGTTGCGGGAATCAAATTAGCCTGGTTTAATACTTTGTCACCTCTCAAAAGTAATGGTGATGCAATGGCTTCGTTGGGTGCTTTCTTGGCGTCGTTGGTGTCCGTCTTGGTCGCACCATATCCAACTTTCTTCCATAGATAGTCTACTTTTTTTGCGTCTGTTATTGCCATTAGTCTATGCTCAGTTCTGTAATACTGTCTCCTGATTCCAATTTGATTCTTACTAAAATATTGTTACCTGTGGCATTTGTTGCATTTTCTGTGCCTAAGGTAAATGTAAATTCCTGTGACGAGTATGTTGTGCCATCAATCACCCTGTCTCCAGAGTTGAATGCACAACCGTTTGATCCGTTACCACCCGATCCTGTGTTTGCTCCTGGCACCCCAGAACCACCGTAAGTTGTCGAGCAGTCCAACCAACCATTTAATGAACTAGCAGTATCAATAGCAGTTCCTGGGGCGGCTATAAACATACCTGAAACTTTTCCTGATAATGTGACGTTGAAGTTTGCCATGGTGGTTCTTCTAAACGCAAAGTTGTAATACTGTGCACCTGACCTGCCTGTGTTGAGATCAGGTCCTGCAGGTAGATAACCTGAACTTAGGTCAGTTGTGAAATGTTTGATTGTGCCAAATCTTGATATCGCTTCATTGGTCCCTGCCACTGTGACTGCACCAGACCATGCATGATCTGTGTAGTAGTTGGCATTTGAAGAATCGTTCAAGGACGGTGTGTCACCTGACAGGGATCCAAATCCACTTATTCTTACAGCGTCGTCATCGAAGCCAGCGCCGAGAGAATCCGCTACAGTGATACCACCTGCTTCATTGTCTAATGTTAATAAAGAGTTGGTATACACCTGAATTTTTGTTGAAGAACTGTTGTAACTTCCAGTTCCGTTTGCGTTTTTACTTCTTGCTCGAATTGTTTTTACTGCCCTCACGCTGTCGCTCGTGATAGGCACACTCAAATTTCCTAGTGTGTATGGACTGCCGACACCAGTATTCTTCAACGGCACACCACCACTTAGCATCGTGACTCCTCCATCCACCTGTGCATAACTATATGCTTGTCCAGTAATCACATCACCTGATGTGGATTCTTGGTTGGTGTCATTGTGTACCTGGTGTGCTGAACTAGTGTCTTGGAATGCCTGTCCTGTGAAGTTGGCCACAGTTGTGCCTGATACCTGTAGTGTTGGTGAACCGTCATTGTAGTAAGGAACACCCAAAACATATCGTAAATTTCCTGCCGCTGACTGCGAAACCGTACCAATTGTTGTGGTCGGTGTGCCTACTAATAAGTCTCTGACCACATGTACGTAATTGGTTTCACCGCCCGCTGTGCTTTCAATCCTTTGGGCATTCAACCCGGCAACGTAGTCTGTAAGTGCCTGTGAAATTTTTGCTGTGGCAACTAGGTATAATCTCTGTGGATATGAACCATCCACCTCATCGAAGTCTCTGTGGTTCGTGATCACAAGGTCAGTGAACGTTCCATTGTTGGCACCACCCTCGGATGTTGTGAAAGTCCTAGAACCACTGGCGCTGGCGTTGATTGCGGCTTGCACAGTTTGGTTGACAGTTGATCCTGTGCCATTAGAACTGTTCACCAAGAAGTCTGTGACTGTGTTTGTGTTAATAGGTGTTGAACTTGTGTACCTTCTCGCAGTAGTTGATTCTAGAGAAGTTCCCGCGGCCAGTGTTGGTGCTGAACCAGTTGCATCATCAAAGTTGGCACACAATTTTGGTGATGTGCCTTGAGCGGCAGTGTCGAGAGTCAAACTTTTGCTCGATAAATTTGCAGGGGCACTTGGTGTTGAATTCATCACAAATGTGATCGTCTCATTGTCATTTTGATGTATCGTGCCAGGAGTTCCTGTTGCTCTGAAGTCAGTAACAATGTTCCCGGCACTTACGCCTGAGAAGTTTTTGTCTAAAGTGTTTCCTATAGTGCCTGCTGTAGATCCATCTTCTGCTAAAGACAACACATCTGAAGAATCATTTTGAAAATCGTACTCATAGTTGTCTGCATTTTGTGATGTATTAGTAAATCTTACTAATGCTCTGTTATTTCCGTCAAGATCCGTGACATCGTAAATGTCCAAACTATTGTCACTGGATCCTGTATTAACAGTGACAGCAGTGCCAGCCAAGTTAGCTCTGACGTCTGGCTCAACAATGATGTTTGTTATTGCACTTTCAAAGACTCCGGTAGTATGTCCGTTGTTTATTGTTAACTTAACAGGAAAAGTTGTCACACTGCCCTGTGTTCCTGAACCACTTTGTGTGAAGCCAAAAGTTTTTGATATAGTTTGATCAGTATCACCAGATGATCCTGACCCGATGTTGACTGAAGTCTGTGTGGAGTCATCAGTGAAGTCCCATTGGTAAATTTGTGTTGCACTAAAACTGCTGTTTGCACCTGGATTTGTATCAGTTCCATTTATAAATGTCACAGGAAATCCAGAGGTCCCTTCTTCGTTTATTCCTCTCAAAACTGAATCTGCAATATCAATTTTTGGAACATGTGTTGAATAAACTTCAAAGTTTGAACTGGTGCTTTGCGGAATGACCGCTGGGTTGGCAGTTGAGTGTGTTAGTAATGTCAATGTAATTTTGTACTTGGTGTCACCTGCTCCTGTTCCTGCAATGGTAGATCCGTCGTCGTTTGCGGAATTGGTGTAAGTGTGTGCTAGGTTATTTCCTGATCCGCCACCTGCCGCGGAATCATTCGCAATGGCCTCCATGGTGCCGTCTCCCCAGTCCACTGAATAGGTGCAATCTGACACAGTGTTCGTGGTGTTGTTCTGTAAAAATACAGTGCTTCCTGTGTCTGCTGTTGTAATTGCACTGCCTCCATTCCTTGTTGCATTGTTTCTGATCGCAAACGCAACGACCGGTGCCGCGGTGGCGACAGTGATATGATTTGATTTTGTTACTGTGGCAAAAGAGCCAGCCGAATCAGTTGTTGCAGTGTTATCAAACGCTTTCACTGTGACAGTCATCGGCGAACCAGAAGCCTCATTGTACACATGCGAATAACTTGTCGACGATCCATCACCGACTGTCTCGGTAGTTCCGTCGCCCCACGTGATAGTGTATCTTGTATTAAGTCCAGCGGCAGGCACTGTGGTAATTGATAAATTTACTGTATCGCCTAATGATATTGAAGTTGAACTCGCTGTGAAGTCTACGCTTTGAATATATGTTCCTTCTCTTATGTTTTCAATTGTTTCATTCAAATCATCTATGGCATCTGTAACTGAGCCTGAATCGTTTATCGTAGGCAACGCACCATCCCCGAATGAAGAGTCGGTCGGGAGACCCAAAGTCACGTTGGTTCCTGTGACACCTCCTGCACCAGACACAGTTGCTATCTGATCATCAACATATTTCTTTTGAGCGGCATCATCATCAGCGGTCGGGGTAGCAACCTGAATTCTAGCAAGGTTGACGCTTGACAGATCAGTTCTTGTTGATCCGTCACTGGTTGTTGTTCCAACTCTAAATTTATTTCTTACTTCGTCCCAGTAAAATACTGCATCATTTTCGCCCGCTCTGGATATCATTATACCTGCATCAGTGGCTGTTGAGGCGTTTTCATTGATTGTTATGATATTATCTTCTACAACTAAATTTTGTGAATCTATTGTTGTGGTAGTACCTTGAACTATTAGGTCACCTGTAATGGTTTGATTGCCCTGTATCCTAGCATCTCCGTTGACGTCCAACGCAAAATTGCCAGGCGAATCAGTTTTGACACCAATCCTGCCGTTTGCTACATCCACGTATAATAGGTTCGTATTGAAGGCAAGATCCTGCTGTCGGATTAGATTTGATTCTAATATTTCACCACTTACTTTTGTTATTGCCATAATACTACAATCATATTTACCAATTAGTCATACGGTTGGAAACACACACTAAATAGTCATTATATGGCACTATTACCTATTAATAAGCAGGAAAAGGTTTCCAAATCAAGGATCGCTGTACAGCAGATAGATCTACACACAAACAGCCTTAGTGGCGATTTAATTCACGGCGGCACGATTACTGATTTTAATTCTTCAGGTATCAAAGACGAAGCAGATGACCTTCAAATTACTGTGAAAAATG
>MDTE01137310.1_pt1 | contig 10498 bp, 6 predicted proteins | sample 811231 | NCBI WGS metagenome assembly MDTE01 (sample SAMN05326651, study PRJNA326480) | marine metagenome | isolation source: seawater | place: Indian Ocean: Red Sea | collected 2010 | reverse complement strand
CATGTTACCGTTCCTAATAAATAATAGTAACTATTCGATACATTAGCATCTGAATTAGAATGATAATACTGTGTGTCAGGAAAGTAAATACTGTCTATCAACTGGTAAGGACCTGACGGCTGTTTTGAAAAATATATATCGTATTTAATATTTGTATCAACAACTCCAGAAGGAAAAGAAAAAAATAAATCAACTCCACCAGATTCATCAACTGCTACGCATCGTAAATCAGGTTGAGGAGGAATAACATTAATCGTGATGGTTGCAATTACAATACCATTAGCAGGACAGAAATCATCATATGCCTTTAAATTAAACGTGTAAGCACCTCCTTGTCTTCCACAACCATAATCTTGCATGTGATCACAATTTGACTGCCAAAGAAAGTCGCCAGAGACATTTCCTGGAGACGAAGAAGTGACGGTAAAAGTGGCAATATTACTTAAAGCAAGTAAGGGATCTAGTTGCCCACCTTCAACTTCAAGAGTTATATCTTGCATATTTCCAGTTGAATTGATATCAGTATCAGTAGCTACAACAGAAAAACTAACTAATTCACCTGCCATTACGGTAGTCTCGTAAGAGGGAAGTCCGGTAGATGGATTTAGATTAGTAATCCAGTTTTGAGGCCCTACTGGAGCAGTAATAACTGGAGGAGAATTTTGAGCGCCATTTGGAAGAGTTCCACAGGAAATAAGTGCTACATTTACATCCCTAAAAACCTCCGCAACTAATTGACCACATTTATACGACTCAACTTTAACACATGTAACAAAAATTCCAGCAGTATTCGAAAAGAAAGAAATTTCACCATTTTCGTTATCTAGAGTAGGATTTCCTGGAATTGGTGAATTAACTGTATACGGAGCATTAAATGCTAAGGCAATTGCGCTTGGATTTGCAGGATTATAAGAAAATTCATCCCCAAGAGGCTCAGCCCAACTATAACTTAAAGAATCTAGCTCAACATCAAAAGCTAAATGACTGTATGAAAAAGGATATCCTGTACATAGTATTGATTTTGGTTCTTCCTTAAAAATTGGTGAATTATCATGACACATATTACTATTTGGAAAAATAGTTCCAGTAGGATCAGTATAAGGGTACATAACTGACCTAATAGTCCAATCATCGTCATTCATTCCTTGAGTGAGCTGACTACTTCTACAACACGACCCCCAAGTAAAATGCCAGCCACCAGCAGGTGGAGTACCAGTAATAGTAATAGGTCCGGATGAATATATCCACTGTTTTACTGCACCAAAAACTCCAAAAGGCTGATTATCACAATTGTAACAGGGAACCGAACCTGCAACACCAGTCGCAGATATATCATTTGTGCCAACAAAATTACAATTAATGAAACTTAAGGAAGGATGATTATGTACAGTAATACTTTCACTTATAGTACTGAAATCAATCCCATCACAGTCTTGATATATGGTTAAAAAGAAAGTATACTGTCCATATGTAGGACTTGAAGGATCAGTATCACACTCCCAAGTTATTTCTCCTCCAATAAAGTGAGATGCAGTTAATGACAACGTAAATGTTGAAAAAAATATTAATAAAAGTTGTTTCATTTTATTTTTTTTCAAATATACAAAAGTTAATTATGCTATAATAGTTTTAGAGCTCTAATAAATTGAATTTCTTACAAAGAATATTATACTCATCAACAATTTCATCAATTATCTTAGAAACTGGCTGAATAGAATTAATGACAGATGAGACCTGACCTATTTCTAATTCTCCGTTAACTAAATCCCCCTCAAACATACCCTTTTTTGCACGTCCTTTTCCAAGAAGATTTTTTAATTCTTCTATACTTGAATTACGACTATATGCTTGTTCTATTTTATCAAAAAAATCATTTTTCATCATTCTTACTGCTGTTAATTCTTTTAAAGTTAATTTAGTATCTCCTTCAATTGAATCAATAATTTTTTCCTTAAAATTATTGTGTGCAGAAGATTCTAAACTAGCTGCAAATCTACTTCCAATTTGAACACCATCAGCACCAAGTACCATTGATGCAAGCATTGATTTCCCGCTTGAAATTCCCCCTGCAGCTATTAATGGTAAGCTTACAGAGCCAGCAACAGAAGGGATTAAACACATTGTTGTTGTCTCATTCTTTCCATTATGTCCCCCAGCCTCAAAACCTTCAGCAACTATAGCATCAACATTGGCGTTAACACACTTTAAAGCAAATTTAAGACTAGAAACCACATGAACTACTGTAATATTATTTTCTTGAAATATTTTAGTATATTTTAAAGGATTACCAGCAGAAGTAAAAACTATCTTTACGCCTTCTTGAAGAATGATATTAATATGATCCTCAATTTGTGGATAAAGAAGAGGAATATTTACACCAAAAGGTCGATTAGTAGCTAATTTACACTTCTTTATATGTCTACGTAATGTATCAGGATACATAGATCCAGAACCTATCAATCCTAATCCGCCACTATTACTTACTGCTGACGCTAGCTCCCATCCACTACACCAAACCATACCCCCCTGAATTATTGGATATTTAATTCCAAAAAGTTGTTTAATTCTATTCATAAATTATATAAATTTGTTGCGATGACTAAAATAAAAATTTTAAAACACTATAAACATGTTAAATAATCAAATAATTTTTGACTTAATAAATCAAGAAAATGAAAGACAAAAAAATGGAATTGAGCTTATTGCATCTGAAAATTTTGTAAGTAATGATGTTATGAAAACTATGGGTTCTTGTCTAACTAACAAGTATGCGGAAGGATTCCCAAAAAATAGATACTATGGAGGCTGTGAAATTGTTGATAAAGTTGAACAACTAGCTATTGACAGAGCAAAAGAATTATTTGGAGTTGAATATGCAAATGTTCAACCACATTCAGGATCCCAAGCAAATTCTGCAGTCATGTTAGCATGTCTAAATCCAGGTGATAAGATTTTAGGATTTAATTTGTCTCATGGAGGTCATCTTACCCACGGATCACCTGTAAATTTTTCTGGAAAAATATATAAAGCAGTATTTTATAACGTTGATGAAAAAACTGGAATTATTGACTATAGTAAACTTGAAGACATTGCAAAAAAAGAAAAACCTAAAATGATTATTTGTGGTGCATCTGCATATTCTCAAGATTGGGACTATAAAAAATTTAGAGAAATAGCTGATAAAAATAACGCTTTACTTCTTGGTGACATTTCTCATCCTGCTGGATTAATCGCTTCAAAGTTACTTAATGATCCAGCAAAATATTGTCATATATTAACTAGCACTACTCACAAAACACTAAGAGGTCCAAGAGGAGGTATTATTATGATGGGTAAAGACTTTGAGAATCCTTGGATGCAAAAAACACCAAAAGGAAAAATTAAAATGATGTCAAGTATTTTAAATTCTGGAGTATTTCCAGGCACTCAAGGAGGACCACTTGAACATGTAATAGCTGCAAAAGCAGTAGCTTTTGGGGAAGCATTAAGACCAGAATTCATTGAATACAGTAAAAAAGTAATTTCTAATGCTAAATTAATGGCAGAAGAACTAATTAAAAGAGACTATAAAATTATTTCAGGAGGAACAAAAAACCATTGTATGTTAATTGATTTAAGAAATAAAAATATTACTGGAAAAAATGCAGAAAAATCTTTAGTATTAGCAGATATTACTGCTAATAAAAATATGGTTCCCTTTGACAATCAATCACCATTTATAACTTCTGGAATTAGATTTGGGACTCCAGCAATTACTACTAGAGGTGTTAATGAGGAAGTGATTCCAATAATCGTAGATCTAATTGATAAAGTAATTTTAAATTACGAAAACGAGAAATTAATTAATGATGTAAAAATAGAAGTAAACAGGTTAATGTATAAATATCCAATTTTTCAATATTAATTGCTAAGTAAATGCAACCAATAAATCATAAAAAGGAAAAGAATGAAATTCTAAACAGATATAGAGGTCTGTTAAGAGATTGTGGAGATAAAACAAATCAAAAAGATAAAAAAGAAATAAGAAAAGCTTTTAATGTTGCTGTTGAAGCTCATAAAGACATGAGAAGAAAAAGTGGTGAGCCTTATATCTACCACCCTATTGCTGTTGCTAGAATTGCTGCAAAGGAAATTGGTTTAGGAACAACATCAATTATATGTGCATTATTACATGATGTAGTTGAAGACACGGATTATACATTAAATGATATTAAAAAGACTTTTGGAGGTAAAGTATCTAAAATTATAGATGGATTAACTAAAATTCAAGATGTTTTTGATAAAAATGTTTCTTTACAAGCAGAAAATTTTAGAAAAATGCTACTTACATTATCTGACGATGTGAGAGTAATTCTAATAAAATTGGCAGATCGTCTTCATAATATGCGTACTTTAGAGAACATGTCTAAACCCAAGCAATTGAAAATCGCCTCTGAAACAATTTACCTATATGCACCATTAGCTCATAGACTTGGACTGTATCCAATTAAAACTGAACTAGAAGATCTTGGACTAAAATTTACAAAACCTGAAGTATATAAAGCGATTGCTGAAAAGTTAAAAGCTACAAAAGAGGAACGAAAAAAATATATTCTCAAATTTACTAAACCAATTAAGAAAAAACTAAAAGAAAATAATTTATCTTTTTCCATTACAGGAAGACCAAAATCAATTTTTTCGATTAGAAATAAAATGGTTAAAAATGGAATAAGTTTTGAAAATATTTTTGACAAGTTTGCAATAAGAATAATTGTAGATAGTAAAACAGAATTAGAAAAATCGAATTGTTGGAAAATATATTCCATAGTAACTGATTTTTATAAACCAAAACCTGACAGATTGAGAGATTGGATATCTACTCCAAAAGCTAATGGTTATGAATCATTACACACCACTGTAATGGGAGATGATGGAAAATGGGTAGAAGTTCAAATTAGAAGTAATAGAATGGATGAGATTGCAGAAAAAGGATATGCAGCTCATTGGAAATATAAACAAGTTGGAGTCAAAGAAAGTTCTATTGACGAATGGATTGAAAAAATTAGAGAACTGTTAACAAATCCAGAATCTAATGCAATTGATTTCATTGATGATTTTAAGTTAAATTTATATTCAGGAGAAATATATGTCTTCACACCTGGAGGTGATCTTAAAACTCTACCTAAAAGTGGAACTGCTCTTGATTTTGCTTTTGAAATACACACAGATTTAGGTTTGAAATGTATGGGAGTTAAAGTCAATGGAAAATTAGTGTCTCTAAGTCATCAATTACAAAGTGGAGATCAAGTTGAAGTAATAACATCAAAAAAACAAAGACCAAGAGAAGATTGGTTAAGATTTGTAGTAACTTCTAGAGCAAAATCAAAAATCAAATCTGCACTTAAAGAAGATAAAAAAGAAATAGCCATAGTTGGTAGAGAAATTGCTGAGAGAAAACTTAAGCACTTAAAAGTTAAATTGTCATCTCAAACAGAAAATGAATTAATAAAGCACTTTAATACAAAAACATCAATAGATTTATTTTATAGATTTGGAACTGGAACAATTTCTAATACAGAAATCAAAGATTTTGTTCATTTTAAAAAAAGAGGATGGTATCAATCAATACGAAATAAAATTTATGGACAAAATCCTAAAAAAAATTACGAAAAAAATTCAGAAAAACTTATTGTATTTAATGATGATAAAGAAGTGCTTGATTATAGAAGAGCAGTCTGCTGTAATCCAATTCCCGGAGACCTAATATTTGGATTCATAACAGTAGTTGATGGAATAAAGGTACATAGGTCAGATTGTCCTAATGCAATTCAATTAAGATCTAACTATGCATACAGAATTTTAAGAGCACAGTGGATTCCAAAAAATGAAATAGATTTTGTAGCTGCTATAAATATTAAAGGAATTGATAGTGGAGTTGGACTTATGAACAAGGTTACTCAAATTATTTCAAATCAAATGCATGTTAATATTAAATCTATTAACATTACAAGTAATGACGGAATATTTGAAGGGTTAATTACTTTGAAAGTACATAATGTTAGCTTTCTTACTGAACTTACAACTAAACTCAAAAAAATCAAAGCTATTTCTTCAATTACAAGAACTTATAAACATAGTTGATTTTAATAGATTAAAAGTTATAAATTTGTTAAAAAAATACAAGCTTGACAAATACAGATATTATAGAAACGGTCAAAGATATTTTCACAAAATATTTAATTGAAAAAAAACATAGAAAAACTCCAGAAAGATATGCTATTTTAAAAGAGATATACAGCTATGAAGGACATTTTGATATTGAAGAGATGTATATCAGAATGAAAAACAAGAAATATAGAGTTAGCAGAGCAACTCTATACAATACTGTCGAGTTATTACTTGAATGTCATCTCATCAGAAAACATCAATTTGGCAAATCTCAAGCACAATATGAAAAATCTTATTCTTTTCAACAACATGATCATTTAATTTGTACCCATTGTGAACATGTTATCGAATTTTGTGATCCAAGAATTCAATCAATAAAAAATGGTGTTGAAAATGCAATGAAATTTAAAATAAATAAACATGCGTTAAATTTTTATGGAGAGTGCTTAAACCAGAGCAATTGTGAATATAAAAGGCAATAAATAAATCATAACTAAATAATATAATGAAATCGGATATTTTATTAGGACTTCAATGGGGAGATGAAGGAAAAGGAAAAATAGTTGATGTTTTAACTAAAAACTATGATATAATTGCAAGATTTCAAGGAGGACCTAATGCAGGACATACCTTAGAATTTGATGGTATCAAGCATGTACTTCACACTATTCCATCAGGAATTTTTCACGAAGGAGTAATAAATTTAATAGGTAATGGTGTAGTAATTGACCCCGTCATTTTTCAAAAAGAAATTTTTAGTATTAATTCATTAAATATAAATATATCTGAACTACTCATATCTAAAAAGGCTCACTTAATTCTTCCAACACATAAACTTATTGATGCAGCTTCAGAGAAAGCAAAGGGAAAACAGAAAATTGGGTCAACTTTAAAAGGAATTGGTCCTACTTATATGGACAAAACTGGAAGAAACGGATTAAGAATTGGAGATTTAGCGTCTGATAATTTTAAAGACAAATACAATAAACTAAAAGATAAACATATTCAGATACTAAAATTTTATGATTTTGACTATAATCTTGATGAAATTGAAAAAGAGTGGTTTAACTCTATTACAACATTATTTAATTTTAAACATATTGATAGCGAAAATTATATTCATGAGGCTTTAAAAAATAGAAAAAAAATACTGGCAGAAGGAGCTCAAGGAACTTTACTAGATATAGATTTTGGATCATACCCATTTGTAACATCATCAAATACAATATCTGCGGGAGCTTGTACTGGACTTGGAATTGCACCAAATAAAATTGGCGAAGTATTTGGGATTTTTAAAGCATATTGCACAAGAGTAGGCAGCGGTCCATTTCCCACAGAATTGTTTGACGATATAGGTGAAAAAATATCTAAAGTTGGCAATGAATTTGGAGCAACAACTGGAAGAGCAAGAAGATGCGGTTGGATTGATATACCGGCATTAAAGTATGCAATAAACATTAATGGAGTAACTCAATTAATGATGATGAAAGCAGATGTTCTAACAGGTATAGAAAAAATAAAGGCTTGTACTCACTATTTATATAATGGTAAAAAAATTGACTATCTTCCTTTTGAAATTGATAAAAAGTTAACTCCTATATACAAAGATTTCAAGGGATGGGAGTGTGATCTTACAAGACTTAACAGCTTAAATGATGCACCAAAAGAATTACACGATTATATTAACTGGCTAGAGAAAACCTTAGAGGTTCCAATTAAAATAGTTTCAGTTGGGCCAGATAGGACTCAAACTCTTTCACGGTAACCTTGAGATTACTTATTTTAATATTTTTAATTATTGTTTATAGCTTGCCTGTTAATAGTCAAAATTCAAAAAGAATTGAGATTATTAATGCAGATAAAACATATGCAAATACTAATCTTCATCCTGAATATTTAAGACTAGTTGGCTCAATAATTTTCAAACATAATAATTCAATAATGAAATGTGATTCTGCACACCATTTCATTAATAATGATATAATCAAAGCCTTTAGTAATATTAAAATTAATCAGGGTGACAGCATCAAATTATATGGGGAAAAATTAATTTATAATAGTCAAGAAAATGAAGCAATTTTAACTAAAGATGTGATTTTTATTGATAACCAAATACAACTTACAACAAATAAAATTGTATATGATCTAAACAATAAATCTGCATTTTATCCAAAAAATGGGGAAATTAAAAATCAGGATAAGAATATATCCTCAAAAAAAGGAAAATATTTTGCAAATAAAAATGAGTTTGTTTTCAATGATTCAGTTATAATTAAAGGAAAAAATTATATAATTAGAACTAAAAATATGATTTATGACTCAAAGAGAGAGATAGCGTTCTTTAAAGGACCCTCAAAAATCATTTCTGATGATAGATTACTATATTGTGAAAATGGATGGTATGATACTAAAAATAATATTGCTCAAATTAAAAAAAATGCATTTATTCAAAAGAAGGCATATAAATTGATTGGAGATAGTATTTACTATAATAAAATAAATAACTATGCAAAAGCAATACAAAATGTATATTTGATTGACTCAGTTGAAAACATTGAATTGAGTGGTCAAAAAGCTGAGTACTTTGAGTTACTAAAAAAAACTGAAGTATATGAAAATCCAATTTTAAAAATTATGATTAAAGAAGATACCTTATTCATGAGAGCCGAAAAATTTATTAGTTTACAAGAAGAAAAGAAAAATAAAAAAGTTATCGCACATAAAGATGTTAAGTTTTTTAAATATGATTTACAAGGAAAATGTGATTCCTTAATTTATAGTGTTCAAGATTCAACTTCAGAAATGTTTGTAAAGCCTGTAATTTGGTCTAACAATTTACAAATTATTGCTGATTCAATCAAAATTCAATTTAATCAAGGAAAAATTGATAATGTTACACTTAGATCTAGCCCATTCTTATCATCTAAAATTGACTCAATTTTTTTCAACCAAATTAAAGGAAAAACAATGGATATTTTTTTTAAAAATAATAAACTAGATAAAATTATAGTTTTTGGAAATGGAGAAAGCTTATATACTATACAAGAGAATGAAACTGAAAAAGTTAAAGCTATAAATTATACAAAGTCTAGTAATTTAACTCTTTTCTTTAAAAAAGATCAACTTAATTCAATTAATTATATTTTAAAACCTGATTCAAACACCATTCCAATTGATAAAATTAATAATGAAAATAAATTCTTAAAAGGATTTCTTTGGAGAGGTGATGAAAAACCTAACGATAAAAATGACATTTATTGAATAACTACAATTGATGTTCTTCTATTTTTTTCCCTTCCAGCTTGAGAATTATTTAATTCAATAGGTTTAGATTCTCCATAACCTTTAAAAATTAACTTATTCTCAACCTTATTAAATAAAAATTCATAAACAGCTTTTGCTCTTAAATATGATAAATCATAATTATCTTCCTCAGTACCTATATCATCTGTATGACCTTGAATCTCAATTTTTAAGTTCGGATATTTTTTAAGATATGAGACGAGAACATTTAACTCATTATATGAAGTAGAGTCAATAATATATGAATTCGATTCGAATATGACATTATTTAAAATAATTTCCTCTCCGATATTGCTTGTTATAAGATTAATTTCTAAATCGTCTATACTATTTGCTTGGAAAGGTAATGGCAACTCAAAAGTAAAAATATCTTCCATTCCATATCCATCTATATTTGATGTAAAGTATGCAGTAGTACCATTATTTTCAACAACCAGAGAATTTTCAACGCTATGAGTGTTTATTGGATAGCCTAAATTTATTGGAGTACCCCACTCTAAATTCACACTATTTCTTCTAGACAAATAAATATCAAAATCGCCCAAACCAACTAAACCATTAGAAGAAAAATAAAAAGTTAAATTATCTGGATGAATAAAAGGAGACATTTCATTCTTTTTAGTATTGATTACATTTCCTAAATTCTTTGGAGATGACACTGAATCTTTAAATATTTCTGAGTACCAAATATCTGAACCTCCGAATCCTCCTGAACGATTACTAACAAAATACAAATACTTACCATCTGGAGAAAAACACGCTTGTGTATCCCATTTTTTGGAATTTACAACCGGTCCCAAATTATATGATTTATTAGCTGATATAAAATATAAGTCACACCCGCCAACTGCATCATGCTTATTACAAGCAGTATAAACTGCATATGACATATCAGGAGAAAAAGAAAAAGCTCCTGTATTTTCTGTATGGTTTAAAAATTCTAAAGGCATGGCTTTCTCCCACTTATTATTGCTATCTTTTTTTGAGTAAAATATACGTTCGTGAGAAATATTATCTTTAGAAGATCTTCTTGAAAAAATTAAAACTG
>MDTE01073420.1_pt1 | contig 10498 bp, 9 predicted proteins | sample 811231 | NCBI WGS metagenome assembly MDTE01 (sample SAMN05326651, study PRJNA326480) | marine metagenome | isolation source: seawater | place: Indian Ocean: Red Sea | collected 2010 | reverse complement strand
TTTGCTCATTATATATTTATCAGATTGGATAACTTCAAATAAATTTAAGTTTTCAGCAAAACATTTTTTTGCATAAGTTTGCACAATTTTATAAGATTTTTCCCTACTTAAACCCGTTTTAGTTAACTCTAACATTAGTTCCTGAGAAAAAATTAGTCCTTTAGTTAAATTTAAATTTTCTAACATTTTTTTAGGATAAACAATCATATTATCTAGAATATTAGCTAACCGATTTAGAGCAAAATCAATAGTTATATTAGCATCAGGTCCTATATTTCTCTCGACACTTGAATGTGAGATGTCTCTCTCATGCCATAATGAGATATTTTCAAGTGCAGGAATTACCATACTTCGGACCATTCTTGAAAGACCTGTCAAATTTTCACTTAAGATAGGGTTTTTTTTATGTGGCATAGCAGATGAACCTTTTTGTTTCTTTGAAAAAAATTCTTGTAGTTCGTAAACTTCAGTCCTTTGCAAATGTCTGATTTCTATAGCTACTCTCTCAATTGAACTAGCAATTATTCCAAGAACTGAAAAATAAAAAGCGTGTCTATCTCTTGGTATAATTTGAGTTGAGATTGGTTCAACTTTTAAATCAAGTTTTTTAGCAACATATTTTTCAACATTAGGACTTATATTGGCAAATGTTCCAACAGCACCTGAAATAGCGCAGGTTGAAACTTCATCTATTGCATCTGCTAATCTTTTTCTATTTCTTTTAAACTCTGCGTAAAATGAAGCTAGTTTCAAACCAAAGGTGATAGGTTCAGCATGTATACCATGACTTCTACCCATACATGGAGTAAACTTATATTTGTTTGCTTGTCTTTTTAAAACTTTTAATATTTGGTCAATATCTTTAAGAATTATTTTTCCTGATTGAACTAATTGAATATTAAAACTTGTATCTACAACATCCGATGATGTCATCCCTTGATGAAGATATCTTGCTTTAATACCAGCTTTTTCTGTGACAGAAGTTAAGAAAGCTATAACATCATGTTTTACTTGAGACTCAATTTGATGAATTCTTTTGACATTAATTTTTGCTTTTTTTCTCACAATTGAAGAAACACCTTTAGGAATTTGATTTAACTTTTCCATAGCTTGGGCTGCAGCGATCTCCACATTTAACCAAATTTTGTACTTATTTTCCTCTGACCAAATGTCAGTAAGTTCTTTTCGCGAATATCTTTTAATCATTAATTATTAGTATGGAGGCTTTGAATAACCTTTAGCAGATTCTGTGAAAATTTCATAACCATTTTCTGTTATACCAACAGTATGTTCAAATTGTGCGGATAATGATTTATCCTTTGTAACAGCTGTCCAACCATCATTAAGCACTTTTACATCAAATTTCCCTGCATTTATCATTGGCTCTATTGTAAATGTCATTCCAGCTTTTAATTCCATACCTGTGTTTTTTTTTCCGTAATGTAATATATTAGGAGACTCATGAAATGTGTTACTTATTCCATGACCACAAAAATCTCTGACAACAGAAAATCCTTTTTCTTCAACATAAGATTGAATCTCGTACCCAATATCTCCAAGTTTTTTACCTGGTTTTAAAATACTTATTGCACGCATCATTGCTTCATAAGTTGCATCAACTAAATTAATTAACTTAATTGGAGTTTTACCTATACAAAACATTCTACTGGTATCTCCATAATACTCATTTACTATTGCGGTAACATCAACATTGACTGCATCTCCCTCTTGCAAAATTTTTTCTTTAGATGGAATACCATGGCAAACCACATGATTTAAAGAGGTACAAAGAGATTTTTGAAATCCACGATAATAGAGTGGTGCAGAATAACCTCCATTGTCTCGAATAAATTCATATCCAAGCTTATCTATATAGTCAGTAGAAACACCTTCTTTAATATTTGTTGTAAGCATATCAAGAGTATCAGATGCAAGTTTTCCTGCGATTCTCATTTTTTCAAACTTTTCAGAATAATTATTCATCGATAATTTTTAATTTTTTTTCTATAATAATTTTATTTGGACTTATCTTACACCTATAAGCTAAAAAATTAACACCTGCTTTTCTCGCTATAACATAATTTTTAAAGTATTCTTCATCTATATCCCTAGCTATTTTAAATTTTTCCATATTTTGAATTTGAACCAAAAATATCAAATAACTTTTATAACCTTTTTTTATGGCATCAATAAGGGTCAGTAAATGCTTGGATCCTCTTTGAGTTACTGCATCTGGAAACTCGGCGGTTTTTTGTTCTCTGCAAAGAGTGACATTTTTTACTTCTAAAAAACTTTTTTTATTTTTGTTTTCAATTAAAAAATCAAATCTTGTTTCTTTGTTAAAAAAAACTTCTGATTTTATATCATAATTATTTTGTAACTCTTTAATGAGATTATTTTTTAACCCATGAAGAACAATTTTATTGGCTAAATGGGTATTTACACCTACCAAGTTTTTTTGGGCTTTAATAATTTCTAAACCATATTTTAATTTTCTTTTTGGATCATCATTTTTGAGTAAATAAACCTCGTTACCTTCATCTAAAAGACCTTTCATAGAACCCGTATTCGGACAATGTGCAGTAACTATTTCTTTATTCAATTTAACATCAACAAAAAAACGCTTGTATCTTTTGATTAATTTGCCCTTAATTAAAGACTTGGTAAATTCCATAATCAAATTATACATAATAAAATGACAAAAAACACAAAAGTAAATGCAGCAATATTAATAATCGGAAATGAAATTCTTTCTGGTAGAACACAAGATACAAATACCAGTACCATAGCTAATTGGTTAAATTCTTTAGGAGTAAAAGTTAATGAAGTTAGAGTTATTCCAGATAATGAACAAAAGATAATTGATACTCTAAATATTTTAAGAAAAGAAAATAACTATGTATTCACAACTGGAGGTATTGGACCTACTCACGATGATATTACTGCAGCCTCAGTTTCGAAAGCTTTTGGTTTAAAGTATGAAGTGCATAAAGAAGCATTTAAAATTTTAGAGGCATACTATAAGCCAGGTGAATTTAATGAAGGTAGGCAAAAAATGGTTTGGATGCCTCAAAATGCTAAATTGATTTTGAACCAAACTAGTGGAGCTCCCGGATTTAATGTTGAAAACGTTTTTTGCTTACCAGGGGTACCATCAATTTTAAAGTCAATGTTAGGTGGTTTAAAAAATAGAATTGTAGGAGGTGAACCTATTTTAAGTCACACTATCAGTTTGAGAACTGTTGAGAGTGAAATAGCTAATTCTTTATCAAAAGTTCAAAATCAAAATAAAGATGTGGAAATAGGAAGCTACCCTTTTTTTCATGCTGGAAAACTTGGAGTATCGATAGTTATTCGTTCAGAGAATCAGTCAAAAATAGATGAGTGTAATTCACAAATTTTGAAATTTGTAAATGAAAAAAAAATTGAAGTTGTAAAAAGATAAATGTTATATTTTGCTTACGGAAGTAATCTCCATCATTTTCAAATGAAAAGAAGGTGTAAAGATAGCATTTTTTTAAAAAAGATTAATTTAAAAAATTTTAAACTTACCTTTAGAAGTAAATATCGAGCAGCAGATATTGAAGAAAAACAGAATTCAATTGTACCAGGTGGACTTTTTGAAATATCAAAAAGTGATGAAAAAAAATTGGATGTTTATGAAGATTACCCAATCTTATACAAAAAGTTTTATTTTTACTATTATGGAAAAAAAGTAATGACTTATACGATGGTAAATAAATCAAGTTTTAAATTTCCAACAGAAAGATACTTCAATATTGTGAAAAGAGGTTATAAAGATTGTAATCTTGATATTAAATATCTTATGAAAGCATTAGCAGGGAAGTAAATAATAAATGGGATTGAATATCACGAAGGATACAGTTTTTTATATATTGGCGCCAGCAGATGTTGATACAGGGGGGCCTCATGATCTACATCAATTAGCATGTGAATTAAAGGATCAAGGAAAAAAAGTTTATATGTATTATTTTCCTGAAAATCAAAAAGAACCAGTCCATAAGAATTATAAAGTCTATAATTTACCTTTTACAAATAAAATTGAAGACATGAAAAAAAACGTTTTGGTTATTCCTGAAATAAATCAAACAATATTATTGTCTAAGAAATTTATAAAAATTCAAAAAGTTTTGTGGTGGTTGAGTTTAGACTACTTTTTTATCTCGAAATTCACAGAAAATTTTCCAAAAATAGTAAGATCAATTATTAAAATCCCATTTAATTTAATTAATTTATTCCATAAAGTTACATTAAATAATTTTGGTAACCTAACGCTCCCAAAATATCTAAGATTTGTTTACTTAAATTATCCTTTTAAAAACATCGTAAAAGTTGATGATATCTTAATTAATTTATCTCAATCCAAATATCAATATCATGTTTTAAATTCAAAAAATATTCAGTCGGAGTTACTTTTTGATTATATAAGGCAAGATTACTTTGAAGCTGCAAAAGAAATTTCTTTTGAAAATAAAGAAAATTTCGTTTGTTATAATCCTAGAAAAAGTTCTCTTTTCATGAAGCAAATAGTTATGTCAAATACAGACATAAAGTTTGTTCCATTAATAAATTATAGCATTAATGAGTTAATCGAAATACTATTAAAAAGTAAAATCTATGTTGATTTTGGCTTTCATCCAGGTGTAGATCATTTGCCTAGAGAGGCAGCAATACTTAAAAATTGCATTATTACAAATAAAGAGGGAAGTGCTAATTATCAAGATGCTGTCTCAATTAATGAGAATTTTAAATTCTATGAAAAAAGAAAGAGTTTAAGACTAATTAGAAATAAGATCATCCAAATATTTAACAATTTTGATACAGAAATAGAATATTTCGAAAATTATAGAAAGATATTATATGACGAAAAAAAGGTCTTTAAGAAACAGGTAAGTAAAATTTTTAATTAACCTCAATTTAATTTGATAACCAAACTGTTTCAAAAGGTTTTAAAACTAATATTTTTTTTATAATCTTAATTTGTGGTCCAATAAGATTTTTCCATTTTGAATAAGTACCATTTAATTTACATCTTTGAATTTTTGACGATAAACTTGTTATACATATTATTGTTTGTTTTTTATCTATACTTACTCTTTTGAATGAAAATATTTTAGGACCTAAGTTAATATTATATCTTAAAGCATTGGGATGAAATGCTTTTTGTTTTCTTCTTTTATCCAATAAATTTAGAATATTTCGATAAAAAATACTCTGTTTTGATTTCTCATCAGTAAGTTTTTTGATAATATTTTTAAAATTCCACCGGTATCTATTAACATCTCTATTGTTTCCCGTTATAACAAATTTAGCTTCGTCATTAGACGCACCAAAAATTGAATTAAAATAAACAGCAGGAATTCCCTCAAAAGAAATCATAATTGCATGAGCTGAGATATACCTTTGTAAATAAAATTTTCCCGTTTGATCGTAATCTGTTCTTTTTAATGCATCAAAAACTGTAATATTTGCCTCATAAACTTTTTTAGGTTTATTTGGAATTTTTCTATAAGAAAATTTTGAACCATTTTTTTTAAGTCTTTTAAGAAAATTATTTAATATTTTTTTATTTAATATACCCTCTGTCGGTCTAATTCCAATTCCATCGTGTGATGCAATAAAATTTAAATAACTGTTTCCTTTTTTAGCGCTGGGAAGTTTTTTACTCCATTTATTCAGATACAAACTATTTTCAAATAAAAAAGCATGAATTAATAATGGCGGTAGAGAAAAATTGTAAATCCAATTAGCCTCATCTTTATTGCCAAAATAACTTAAATTTTCTTTTTCGGGTAAATTTGTTTCAGTGATAATTATAGTTTGAACATTGAGAAGATTTACTATTATTCTAAAGAGTTTAATTATCTCATGTGTTTGTCTTAAATTTATACATTTAGTAGCATTTTCTTTCCATAGATAGGCTATAGCATCTAACCTAAAAATTGTTACACCGTTGTTAATTAGATGTATCATAATCTTGATAAACCTTAGTAATACAGATGGATTTTTGAAATTTAGATCAATCTGGTCTGGACTAAAAGTTCGCCAAAGATAATCAGTCTTTTTAAAAATTTTAATCTTCTTTAAAAGCTTATGATCTCTAGGCCTTACAACTTTAGAGGTATTAAATTTTGAATCTACAGTAAGGAAATAATCTTTACCCGGTCTTTTTTCCTTTAGAAAATTTTTAAACCATAAACCTCTGGCTGAAGAATGATTAATTACCATATCGGCCATAATATAATTTGATTTTGAAATTTTTTTTATGTCAGACCAATTACCAAGTTTACTATCTATTTTATAATGATCTTTTACAGCAAACCCACTGTCACTGCTAGAGGGATAAAATGGTAAAAAATGAATAGTATTAAAATACTTTTTTAATTTTTTATTATAAAAACTTTGAAAAACTTTAATCGAATTTTTTTTTTTAGAATATACACTATCGGCATAACAAATTATTAGAGAGGTTTTTTCAGAAATAATTTTTTTTCTTCTAGGATTATTTTTATTAAAAATTTTAATTATTTTTGATATTTCATCTTTAAAATAATCAATTTCTTTTTTAGATAAGTATGTTTTATAAATACTATCTAATTTAGATTTTATCTTTTTCTGATCTTTTTGAGTTAACATTAATAATATTTTTTATTATCATCATTAACTACTTTTTCAAGTCTTCCAAGAAAATCTGGAATAGCGCTTTTAACTCTGCTCCATGTTGGTATGAAGGGGGTATCCATAGGATTAAGAATAAAGGCTTCCCCAGCTTTCATTATATTCATTGCAAATAATTCTACAGCTTTTTCTTCTGTATGAGAGTCAAATTTTAGCCCATTCATAATTGCATCACTTCTATAAATATCAATTAAATCTAAGGCTGATCTGTAATAAGTGGCTTTTAGTGACCTAAATCTTTCTCTACTAAATGTGTTTCCTTGAGTCGCTAATTTTTTGATAAATGTTTTAATGATATCGATTGACATTCGGGACAATCCTTTTGTTTCATCTTCGATTGATAGGTTTTGATGCTTATGATCATAAGTATCCGCTAAATCGACTTGGCAAATATTCTGGGGCGAAAAACTTCTTTGCATTTCAGAAAGAATCCCAACTTCAATACCCCAATCTGAAGATATTCTTAATTCTGGTAAAACATTTCGTCTAAAAGAAAACTCACCAGCAAGAGGATATTTAAATGATTTCATAAATTCTAAATAATCACTTTTACCAATAGTTTTTTCTAGAGCTGTTAATAAAGGAAAAACAAGTAATCTAGCCACTCGACCATTCATTTTATCATTTGCTACTCTTGGATAATACCCCTTACAAAATTCAAAATTGAATAGGGGATTTACAACTGGATAAAAGAGCTTAGCAAGCATTCTTCTATCGTAAGTTTTAATATCGCAGTCGTGTAACGCAACAGAACGAGCACTATCTCTTGCAATACACATACCTATGCAATACCAAACATTACGTCCTTTACCAAGTTCGTTTGGAGCAAGATTATTTTTCTTTAACTCTTGATCAAGTTTTTTTAGTTTTGGACCATCATTCCAAAGAATTGAAAAAGGCGTTTTTATTCTTTTAAAAAATTTCCAGGCCTTTTTAGCTTGATTTTCATTCGCTTTATCTAATCCAATAATTATATGGTCTAAGTATTTAGTTTTACTGATTTCATCAACTATTTTTGGTAATGCTGCTCCTTCCAATTCAGAATATAAGCACGGCAAAATTAATTCCATTTTTCTTTGTTTTGAAAATTGAAGTAATTCATTTTCAATAACCTGGGTAGTCTTAGTACCAAAGTCATGTAATGTAGAAATTACTCCATTTTGAGAAAAATCACCCATGATTAAAATCTAGTATTAATAACCAAATTTAACCAGTGCTGTTTTAATCACATCAGCCCAGCCCTCAGGTGATGGCTTATTTGAAAATATAAGATTTTCAATGTTAATTTGATCTAACTTAAATTGATCATTAAATACCAAACATGGAATATCACAGTTTTTTAACATATCTAAATCATTATAATTATCACCAACTGCAATTGTCTTAATTTTTTCCTCTGTTTTTTTAAAAATTTTAATTACTTTATTCATAGATTTCACTTTATTAATATTATCACAAAGGTTTAATATACGTCCACCTTCTTGAAGAGTTAGTGAATTAGAATTTAAAATTTTAAGTAGTTTATTTTTTTCATTCTTATCGCCCATAAATAATAGAGGCAAAGTATATTTTCTATTTAAAGCATTTTTAAGCTTATCCTTTCTTTGACCAAATATCTTTTCTTGTTCTTTTGTATTTATTTTTAAAAGTTGTACACATTTATTTTTTAAATTTTCGGGAATTTTTTCATTAAATATTTTGATTAATTCATCTTTTTCTCTGCTTAAAACAATCTTGTTTGGAAAATTACTATTAATTAAATTTAAACCACATATGGATGAACCGTTTTCTGATATATAAGGAAGATCCATACCAAGTTCATCATTAAATTTTTCAATTTCCTTTTCAGTTTTGCTTGAATTCGGAATAATAATTATTCCCTTATTTACTAAACTTTTAATATATTCTTTTATTGTGTCAAAACTAAAGGTGTCTCTATGTAAAAGAGAACCATCAAGATCTGTAAAAATTATTATTGTAGATTTTTTACTCAAAGAAATTTATCTAATCCTATTCTTATTTGTATCAAAAAATAGGACTTTATCTTTTGAAAAAGATACTTGCAGTGATTGTTCATTAATATTTTCTGACGATTTAATTATTATTTGGTTTTCTGATAATTTGGCATGAATAATTTTTTCAGATCCTAAATTTTCAATAAGATCAATATTAACATTTAATTGAATTTCACAATCACTTTTTACACTTATGTTTTCTGGTCTTATACCGAGATATGTCACATCTGTAAAATTAAAATCTTTAAAAGTTATTTTATTATTGAACAACTCTAATGTATTTGAATTAATTATTTGCTCTTTATTAATCTTAATTATATTCATTTTGGGTGATCCTATGAATTCTGCAACAAATATATTATTTGGATCAGAGTAAATCTGATCTGGTGTTCCAAATTGTTCAATATTCCCGTTATTAAGAACTACAATTCGATCGGCTAAAGTCATTGCTTCTATTTGGTCATGAGTAACATAGATTATATTTGAACTCAGTTTTTTATGTAATTTAGATATTTCAACTCTCATCTCAGATCTTAAAGCTGCATCTAGATTTGATAAAGGTTCATCGAATAAGAAAACTTTGGGATTTCTTGTTATTGCTCTACCAATTGCAACCCTTTGTCTTTGTCCACCAGAAAGTTGTTTTGGTTTTCTATCAAGTAAATCGTCAATTTGGAGAATTGTTGCAGCACTTGTAACTTTTTCGTGAATTTCTTTTTTTGAAATTTTTTCCATTTTTAATCCAAAAGACATATTCTCATAAACATTCATATGTGGATATAAAGCATATGATTGGAAGACCATCGCAATTTCTCGCTTGGAGGGAATCAAATTATTAATTAATTTTTTATCTAAAAAAATATCTCCTTTATCAATTTTTTCCAGGCCTGAAATCATTCTTAGCAATGTTGATTTACCACAACCCGAAGGACCTACCAGTACGATAAATTCTCCGTCTCTAATTTTTATACTGAAATTTCTAATTACCTTGTTTTTTCCAAAAGATTTATCTAGATTTTTTATTACAATTTCTGACATTTCTAAAATTTAAATTGATTTTAAATGATTTTAAAATGTTGTTAAAAATTATTACACTGTTAAATTTATAGCAATAACAAATTGCGACATACAGGAAGATAAAACGAAAGAGGGGAAATATGTTTAAAAAGATGGCTATTAATTTATCTGTCCTAGTATTTTTAATTTCTAATACTAGTTTTGCAGATATTAAATTTTGGACAACTGAAGTCCAACCAGCAAGAATGGCAAAACAGGAGGAAATGGCTAAAGCTTTTGAAGCTAAAACTGGTATCAAGGTTGAAGTTATACCAATTGAAGAAAAGGATCTTGGAACTAGAGCAACTGCAGCAGCAGCGGCTGGAGATCTTCCAGATGTAATTTACCACACACTGCAATATGTATTACCATGGGCAGAAGCGGGTATCTTAGATGTTGATGCAAACAATGCTGTAGTTAAATCTTTAGGTAAAAAAACTTTTGCACCAGGCGCACTTAATATGGCCAAAAAAGGTGGAAAAATTGCAGCTGTTCCAGTTGATGGCTGGACACAAATGGTTGTTTACAGAAAAGATCTATTTGCTGCAGCTGGTTTAGAGCCGCCAACTTCATATGCAAATATAGTTAAAGCTGTAAACGCATTGTCAAGTAATGATATGTTTGGCTTTGTAGCTGCTACTAAAACTGATGAAAACTTTATGAGTCAAGTACTCGAGCATGTACTTTTAGCTAATGGAGTTAATTTTGTTAAAAAAGGTGGAACTAAA
>MDTE01020536.1_pt1 | contig 10498 bp, 10 predicted proteins | sample 811231 | NCBI WGS metagenome assembly MDTE01 (sample SAMN05326651, study PRJNA326480) | marine metagenome | isolation source: seawater | place: Indian Ocean: Red Sea | collected 2010 | reverse complement strand
TCGGTACTTCATCCCAAATAAAAAAACCAAAAATTATTGCAAATACTAATGCAAGATATTTAAGCGGGGTTACAAGAGAAACTTCAGAGTATTTATAAGATTGACCTAACCATAAATTGGCAACTCCTCCAAAAATACCAATTAATGATAACAAAATTAAATGGTTAAAGCTGGGCATCACCCAGCCTTGTGGAATAGTTAAAAAACTCAACAAAGTTATAGATAGTGAAAAATAAAAAGAAATTAACCAAACAGGTTCAGTGGTTGAAAGTTTTCTAATTGTTATCGCTACGTAAGATAACCCCAAACAAAAAATTATTGGAAAAATATAATAAACGTTAAGCTGACTTATGCCAGGTTCTGTTATAACCAAAATACCAAAAAATCCAACAATCACAGCTAACCATCTGTAAATACCAACCTTTTCACTGAGTAAAAAAATTGAAAAAATAGTGGTAAATATTGGAGCCGCAAAAGAAATACTTACTACAGTTGCTAGTGGTAATTTTCTTAAAGCAATAAAAATAGCAACCAAAGCAATCAAACCTGAGATACATCTTAAAAAGTGCAAACCTGCTCTTTCTGTCTTATAAAAATCATGAAGTCTTTCTCTTGGAATTATAAAAAAATAAAAAATTATTCCAAAAAAGCCCCTAAAAAATAATACCTGCCCGACAGGATAATCTACAGACCATTTGACTATAACATCCATTAGAGAAAACGCACAAATGGATAAAAACATGTACAAAAAACCTAATTGATTTTTACTGAGCATATGAATAATTTGTAGATTAAATTAAATCATAATCAATGGAAATAGCTGTTTTAGCACTTGGATGTTTTTGGGGACCGGAAATCAAATTTAGTAAAATTGAAGGCATTCTCAAAACTGAGGTAGGATATTGTGGAGGTAACAGTCCCAAAGTTACTTATAAGGAAGTTTGTAGTGGAAATACAAATCATGCAGAAGTTGTGAAGCTTGATTTTGATGAAAAGACTATTTCATATGAAAAGATTTTAAAAATTTTTTTTCAAATTCATGATCCTACAACCTTAAATTCACAGGGGCCTGATTTTGGAACTCAATACAGAAGTGAAATATTTTATCTGAATGATAATCAAAAAAAAATAGCTGAAAAAGTTTTAAAAGATGTAAATCAAAGATTGTCGGGTAAGGTAGTAACAAAAATCTCTTTATTAAAAAATTATTGTCAAGCTGAGGAGTATCATCAAAAATATTTAGAAAAAAGATAATGTCTCTAGTTGAAACAAATTGGTTAGAAAAGAATTTAGATAATGTAAAAATTATTGATTGTTCTTGGCACATGCCTCAAACGGAAAGAAATGGATTTGATGAATATAATAAAGAACATATACCAAACGCTATTTTTTTTGATTTGGATAAAAATTCAAATCAGAATACAGATTTACCACATATGTTAACGGATATTAGATCCTGGGAAAAAATAATAAGTGAAATGGGAATAGAGAATAACGATAGAATAGTAGTTTATGATAACTCAGATGTTATAAGTAGTTGTAGATGTTGGTATAACTTTATTTATTTTGGTCATGACCCAAATCTAGTACATGTGCTTAATGGAGGATTAAAAAAATGGAAAGAAGAAAAAAAAATTGTGAATGATAAGATCGTAACAACTAACAATTCTAAATATTTGTGTACTGAAAACAAAGAACTTGTAAAAAATAAAAAACAAATTAATGAAAATATTAAGATAAAGGAATTCAATGTTATTGATGCTAGGAGCAAAGAAAGATTCAAAGGCAAAGTTGCTGAACCAAGAAAGGGTTTAAGAAGTGGATCAATTAAAAATTCTTTTTGTTTGCCTTATTCTGAATTAATAAATAAAGACCACACATTTATAAGTAAAGATAAAATTCTTGAAAAATTTATGTCGCTTAAATTTGATAATAGTAAAAATGTTGTATTTTCCTGCGGCTCAGGGATTACTGCAAGTGTATTGGCACTGGCATATTCCCTGATTAATGATAATTATCAACCTTGTATTTATGATGGCTCTTGGTCTGAATATGGAATAATTTAAAAAAATGAAAAGATCTACTAAAACTATATCTATTATATTAATATTTTTCCTAATTATTGCGATCGTGATTATTGGAAGAACGCTTATTGGAAATCATTTTAAAAAAAAATTTAGCAAAAGACCTCCACCAGGAATTATAGTCACAGAAGTTGTACAAAAAGAATTTTATGAAAAAATAGATACTTTTGGTACAGCAATTTCAAAAAGATCAGAAACTTTTAAAATTAAAAAAGATGATATCCTAAGTGACTTAAAACTCAAAAATTATATTAAAAAAGGACAAATTATAATAAAGTTAAAAAGTGGTGACGTAATTGCTCCATTTAGTGGAGTTTTGGGATACACTGGACTTACAGAAGATATATTAATTTCAGATAACATATTTATAATCACGCTTGATGATAATTCGACTATTTATTCGGACATCAAAATTCCTGAAAATTATTCTGCATCAATAAAAGAAGGCCTTCCAGTTGAAGTTAAGTTGTCAAGTTTTAAAGAAAAAGTTTTTTCAGGAAAAATAGATTTTGTTTCAAGTAGAATAAATGCGGATACAAGAAGTCTATTGGCTCGTATTAAAATTGATAATTCTGAGTTAGAGTTAATTTCTGGATCTCTGTTAGAGGTAAGTGTTAAATTCAATCTAAGAAATTCATTAAGTGTGCCAGATACAAGTGTGATGGTAGAAGGTGATAAATCGTATGTTTATAAGATTAGCAACGATAATATTGCTAATAAAACTCAGATAAAAACAGGCATTCGAAGTGATAAAAAAATCGAAATTATCTCTGGTCTTAATGTGGGAGATGTAATTGTAGCTGAGGGTTTAAAAAAAGTGCGTCCTCGTGGAAAAATAAAACCAATTAATCAATAAATGTTTATAACTGAATTAAGTATAAAAAGACCAGCAGTATCTTGGGTAATGTCTCTTATCTTAATAATTTTTGGTTTGTTTGTTTTTTGGAAATTGCCTGTAAGAGAGTTGCCAAATGGCATTCAACCACCTGTAGTTCAAGTTCAAGTAAATTATAAATCCGCTTCAGCTTCAATAGTAGATCAAGAAGTTACTCAGGTAGTTGAAGATGTGATTGGTGGAGCTGAAGGAATTAAGAATATTGACTCTAAATCTGAAAATGGAAGAAGTACAATAAATGTTGAATTTGAGACTAGTATTGATTTAGATAATGCTGCGAATGACATAAGAGAGAGAGTTGCAAGAGTTGTTGATAATCTGCCAACAGAGTCTGATCCTCCTCAAATACTTAAAAGAGCTGCTGGTTTCACTACTACAATGTGGTTATCATTATCATCTTCAACATGGAGTGATCTAGAACTTGGGGATTATGCAGAAAGATATTTAGTTGATCAATTTTCAAGTATTAAAAATGTTGGACGAATATTAGTTGGAGGATTGAGAGAATTAAGTATTAGGGTTTGGATAGATCCAATTAAACTTGCTGCTAACGATTTAACTATTAAAGAAGTTGAATTAGCAATGCTTGGTGAAAATATAAGCTTACCAGCTGGTACCCTTGAGGCAGATAATATAGATTTAACTCTTAATCTAGATAAATCATACAATGACATAAATTCAATTAAACAACTACCAATAAAAAAAACTGGAAACAAAGTTATACTTCTGTCAGATGTAGCAAATATTGAATTTGGTCCAGTTTCTGAAAAAACCCTTTTTAAAGCTCAAACAAAAGATCAAATTAATTTAAAGACTGTTGGAATAGGTATTTATGCAAGAAGTGGAGCATCAACTGTTGAACTTTCAAATGATATAAAGAAAAAATTAGATAATGTTAAAGGATCTTTACCTGAAGGATTAGATTTAAGAGTTTCTTTCAATAGAGCAAATTATGTAGAAGCTGCTATTGAAGAAGTTTACAAAACTCTTTTGATCGCTTTTATCTTAGTTGTCTTAATAATATATTTATTTTTAGGAAATCTAAAAGCTGTTATAGTTCCAGCAATTGCTCTTCCTGTAAGTTTAATAGCATCTTTTTTGGGCCTTTACATTTTTGGACTATCTATAAATATTTTTGTACTTTTAAGCTTTATTCTAGCAATTGGAATTATAACAGATGACTCTGTGATTATGACTGATGCAATCTATAGAAGGATAGAGAACGGTGAAACACCGCTTCTAGCTGCTTATAAAGGGTCTAGACAAATTTCATTTGCTATCGTAGCAACAACTTTAATTTTGGTAGCTGTTTTTCTTCCATTAATTTTTATAGAAGGAATTTCTGGGACATTGTTTAGAGAAACAGCCATCGCATTATCATTTTCAATAGTGGTATCATCATTTGTTGCTCTAACTTTATCTCCAATGCTAGCGAGTAAATTTTTAAACAAAAAAACATCAAAAAAAATTTTAATACGAAAATTTGAAAAAATTTTTTCAAACTTCGCAAATTTTTATAAAGAAACTTTAGAAGTAATTATTTACAAAACTAAAAGTATTATTAGCTTTATTGTGATTATTGTCATTGCGTCTATATTATTATTTAGTTTTTCAAAAAGAGAACTCTTGCCTCAGGAAGATCGTGGCGCATATCTGATAATTGGTTCAACAGATGAAGGAAGTTCTTTTGAGTATACTCAGGAGCAAGCTCAAAAAGTTGAGGCAAGATTAATTCCTCTACTTCAAGCAGAAGATAGTCCATATTCAAGATTTATAATGAGAGTGCCTGGATTTGGGGACTCAGCAAACTCTTATAATAGTTTTATAATTATTGCTCTTTTGGATGATTGGAAAAACAGAAAAAAAGGACAACAAACAGTTTTAAGGGAAGCTATAGGTAAAATTGTTACTCTTCCACAAGCTTTAGCTTTTCCTATATCACCTCAATCAATAAGAGTATCAAATTACAATAAACCAGTACAAATGGTTATTTATGGAAATACATATGAGGAATTAGAGGAAATTCAAAAAAAAATAATTAGAAAACTAAGATCAAATAAAAATCTTTCAAGAATAGAGTCTGATTACAATCGAAATAAACCGGAGGTAAAACTTTTAATAAATAAAAATAAAGCTAAGGATTTGGGTGTTTCAACTAAATCCATAGGTGAAACTTTAGAAACTCTCTACGGAGGAAAAAAGATTACAACTTTTAATAAAATGGGTAAAGAATATCCTATTATTGTTCAGCAATATTTATCTGATAGAAGAAATAAAGAAGGTATTTCCAAAATATTTGTACGCTCTGAAACTAATCAAAAACTTATTTCTTTGTCAAACTTAGTAAGTTTTAAAGAGGAAGGTGCTGCTAAAGAACTTACTAGATATAATCGACAAAGAGCAGTCACTATTTCAGCAAATATTAGTGAGGGTTATACTTTAACTGAGGCAATTAAATTTTTTGAAAATGTTATGAGAAATTCAGCCCCAGAAAATCAAATTACTTGGAAAGGTAAATCTGAAGAAATTAAAGAAACTAGTAACGAATTATTTATTATATTTGCTCTAGCTTTATTAACTGCTTATTTGGTAATGGCTGCAACCTTTAATTCTTTTATTCATCCCTTTATAATAATTTTAACGGTTCCTTTAGCAATTTTTGGTGGATTAGTATTTATTTTATTTTTAAATAGTTCAGTAAATATTTTTTCTCAGATTGCTTTAATTATTCTTATCGGTATCTCAACAAAAAACAGTATTTTAATAGTAGATTATGCTAATCAAATTAGAGCTTCAGGTAAAAATATAGAAAATGCTGTAAAAGAAGCCTGCTCTATTAGATTCCGGCCTATTATAATGACATCTTTGAGTACAATGATAGCAATGTTGCCATTAATCATAGGCAACATTGGTCCTGGAGCAGGTGAGGGTTCTAGATTAGCAGTTGGTTCCACAATTTTAGGTGGAATGATTATTTCAACATTTTTTACTCTTTATGTCACGCCATCAATGTATTTAGCTTTAGCAAAGAACACTAAAAGGATTGATGTAGTAGATCTGGAATTGAGGAAAGAACTATCTAAAAAATAATATATCTTTTTTTATTAAGAAAATTTTTACAATTGGATAATTGCTTTTTATAAATGTTTGATTGATTTTCAACTTTTTTTGCCAATTTAATAACTTTTTTATTTTTTTTATAATGTTTGAAATTTCCCCAACCCTCATGATAAGCAAGATATTGTTTAAAAGCATTTTTTTTTGAAATTTTTAAAATAGTCTCTGTTTTATTAGTATACCATCCTATAAAGTCGACACTATCCTTAAATCTTGCTCTAGATGCTAATTTATTTCCCGTCTCTTTTTTATACTGCTCCCATGTACCTTTTACTGCTTGTGAATAACCAAACGAACTAGATGGTCTTTTAAAAGGAATTACTTTAAAAATTTTTTGCCTAGGTGGTTTTGCTAGCCAATCAAAATCAGATTCCATTTTAATAATTGCTAATTGTATGTAAATAGGAGTGCCCCACTTTTGCTCAACTTTTTTTGTATGTTTATACCATAAATATCTTTCATCAAAAATTTTACAACTGTTAGATGTATTTGAGGGAATAGAAGAACATGCTGTTAATAAAAAAAAAACTATAAATAATAATTTATTTTTTGAAAATACCATGTTTATTTATAAGATTGTTAATGAAAATTACAACAATCACACCAAATAAATTTCCAAATAAATCTGACCATTGAAAACTTCTGTTAGGTATGAATAGATGAAAAATCTCTAAAATTATTGATAGCAAAATTAAATAAATTAGTAAGTATGATGTTTTTTTTGACTTTCTATAAGTAATTAAACCAAGAATAGTAATAGACGCAAAAACATAAAAATGATTCGAAGATAATACAAAGTCTCGTGTTATTTGAGGCTGTATTTGTTTATCACCATAAAAAACCATGCCAGGTAAACTTCCAGGAAAAAGATATACAATAATCAAAAAAAAGTTAATAGAGTAGAAAATTACTTTATTATTAGAAAAAAAATTTATCATTTAATTATCTAGTTTTATTTATAAATATATTTTAAGAATAACAATATGAGTTTTTTAATATTAGTGAGACATGGTCAAAGTGTTTGGAATCTTGAAAAAAGATTTACTGGATGGGTAGACGTTGACCTTACCGAAAAAGGTAAATTGGAGGCTGAAAAAGCAGGATTTTTAATTAACAAGAAAAATATCAAGATTGATTTTTACTACACATCCTTTCAGTTGAGAGCGAATAAGACTTTAGAAATAATAAAAGATGTTTTGGATGATAAAAAAGTTTTTAATAGAGCTTGGCAACTCAATGAAAGACATTATGGCTCTCTAACTGGACTAAATAAAGTTGAGATGGTGCAAAAATTAGGTGAAAAAAAGATTCACGAATTTCGAAGATCTTGGGACGTTAAACCAGAGGGATTAAATAAAGAAAGTCCTTATCATCCAATCAACATCACCGCATACAAAAATATACCAAAAGATATGATTCCTGATAGTGAGTCTTTGAAAGACACATATGAAAGAGTTCTACAATATTATAAAAATGAAATTAAGGAAAAATTAAAGAATAATAATATATTAATTTCAGCTCATGGAAATTCTTTGAGAGCTTTATGTAAAAATTTATTCAATTTAGATAATGATCAAATTTCTAATTTAGAGATACCCACAGGAAACCCTTTGGTTATTGAACTTAATAAAGAGTTAAAAATAATAAAATGTGAATATCTTGACAAAAAAAGAGCTAAAAGTCTCTTAGTTTTTTAAATAACTCTAAATTTGTTAAATGATAAAACTTATAATTACTTTCGAAACCATTTAATTCATTTTTTTTTAATAATAAATTCCATATATCTGTTATAGAAAAATTACTAATTTTGTAATTTTCGAATAAATTTTTATTTAAAATCTGACAACCAATATAAATAAAGTCATTTACTTCATTTTTTTTTATTGAATTATTACTCAAAGTAAAATCACCCTTCAGATTTGTGTCAAAACTTTTTTTTTTATTTGTTAGTAAAAGGATATTATTTAAATTATTTGAAAAATAGAAATCTTGCATTTTTATAATTTCAGAAACATAATCTTTATGCCATAAAGTATCAGGGTTAAAAATTAGAAAATCATTTTCATTTGAATTTTGTATCATATTTAAAATTCCTCCACCTGTATTTAAAATTTTGTTTCCATCTTTGATCACTTGAATATCAATTGAAAATTTTTTATTTTTTATAAATTCAAATATTTGAGTTTCTAAATGAAATGTGTTTATTAATATCTTTTTTACACCAGTTTCTTTAATTATATTTATACATCTTTCTAACATAGTTATATTTTCTATTTCAAGTAGAGGCTTTGGCGTTGTTAATGTTAAAGGATTTAGTCTCTTACCTAACCCTGCACATAAGATTAAAGCGGTATTAATTTTCATTTAATTTTTTTTTAAATTTTGTATTTAGAAACTCTTTTAAATCTTGTGATGACTTATTTTCATTTAATCTCATAGCAATTAATTTCCATGCATAAGGAATTAATTTTAGATAATTTTTTTTACCATCTCTTATTGCAAGGCGACTAAAAATCCCAATAATCTTCAAATTTCTCAAAATAGATAGTATTTCAAAATCATTCTTAAACTTTTGATTATCTATTTTTTTTTGGATCTTTAAATAATAATTAAAGACTTTTTTTTTTAATTGTTTTGAAGTTTTTAATCTTACGTCATCTATTAATGAAGCTAAGTCATAAGCCCTATTTCCTATTAAAGCATCTTGACTATCTATTACGCCTATTTGTTTATTAACCAACATCAAATTTGAAACATGAAAATCTCTATGCACAAAAAAATTATTCTTCAATTTTAATTTAGAAGCAAGTTTATTTATCTTTATCTCAAACGTTTTTGAGAATTTATTGACATCAAAACTGTTAAAATTTTTTCTAACATACCATTTACAGAATAAGTTTGCCTCGTTTATCAAAATTTTTTTGTCATATTTTGGAATTAAATATATTCGATTTTCAAAAGTATAGATTTTTCTACTTTTAATAGACTGTATTTTGTTTAATTGTTTAATAATTTTTTTAAAATAGTAGAACTTATTTGTCTTTTTTTTATTTAGAATATTAAAAATAGTTTTTTTACCAAAGTCCTCTATTTCAATAAAATTCTTTTTATAATTTTCTTTATATAATTTAGGGGCTAAAATTTTTTTTTTATTTAGAATTTTATTGATCGCATCATAAACAATTAAATTTTTATATTTTTCTTTATTCGCAAAAACTATTATTGAAGAATTAGAACCTTTTTTTTTCCTAAAAAATTTCCTAAATGAAGCATCTCCTTTTATTTTTTTTAAATTTCTCATATTAGAAATTATAATTTCAAACCTTTTATTTGAACTGATCTTTTTTTGTAATCTTTCTCATATTCAAATATCAATTCTACCAAGTTTTCAGGTTTTTCTTTTATTATTTGGGGCCATTCAATTAATGTAAGTGAAATTGATTTATCACTAAATAAATCTAAATTTTTTATTTCATTTTCAAGTTTTAACCTAAATAAGTCGTAATGATTTATCTTAATTTTTTCTATTTGATATTCATTTAAAATATTAAATGTAGGACTGGTGACCTCGGTAATTTTTGATTTATTTTGCTTTTGAATTTCGTTAATTAAATATCTTATAAAAGTAGTTTTTCCAACACCCATTTCACCATACAAAAAAACAATATTACCTGGCTTAAGTTTTTGAGAGAGCTTAAAGGCTAATTCTTCTGTTTTTTTTTCTGAAGATAAGACTATTTTATCATTGTTAATAGCGATAGGCATTAGGTTTGAAAGGACCCTCCACTCCAACGCTAATATAGTCCGCTTGCTCTTTTGAGAGTTTTGTAAGTTTTGCTCCAACTTTCTTAAGATGTAGAGTTGCAACTTTTTCGTCGAGATGTTTTGGTAAAACATATACCTTATTTTCATAGTTCTTGTGATTATTCCAAAGCTCTATTTGCGCAATCACCTGATTTGTAAATGACGCACTCATGACAAAACTTGGATGTCCAGTTGCACAACCTAAGTTAACTAATCTTCCTTCTGCCAAAAGAATTATTCTTTTTTTACTTGGAAGTTCTATTTCATGAACTTGTGGCTTAACTTCGCTCCATTTATAATTTTTTAAAGCCTCAACCTGAATTTCATTATCAAAGTGACCAATATTACAAAGAATTGCCCTGTCTTTCATATTTCTCATATGATCAGCAGTCACTATATCCTTATTTCCTGTCGCAGTGACTACAATATCTGCTTTGCTTATTGCTTCGTCCATTAAAACCACTTCATAACCTTCCATTGCTGCTTGTAATGCACAAATTGGATCTGCCTCTGTGACTAAAACTCTTGCACCACTCTGTCTTAATGAAGCGGCACTTCCTTTTCCAACATCACCAAAACCTGCAACAATTGCAATTTT
>MDTE01091977.1_pt1 | contig 10499 bp, 10 predicted proteins | sample 811231 | NCBI WGS metagenome assembly MDTE01 (sample SAMN05326651, study PRJNA326480) | marine metagenome | isolation source: seawater | place: Indian Ocean: Red Sea | collected 2010 | reverse complement strand
TTAAATTAAATGCTTGACTTATAAAATGTGTTATATTATATTTCCGATAATTAATGGTTATCGGAATAAATTATGAGTGATTTAATTACTGACATAAAAAAACTGGAATTAGAAACAGTTAAAAACTTAAAGAATTCAAAAGCAATTAATACTATAAAAGCTTATGAGTCAGACTTTAAAGATTTTTCACTGTTTTGTATTAAAAACGGGCTTGAATATTTACCTACTGAACCAAAAATTTTATCCATATATATAACTCATTTATCTAAATACTCTAAATTTAGCACTTTAAAAAGGAGAATTGCCTCAATTAAAGTTATTCATAAAATAAAGGGACATTATTTGGACTCGAAACATCCTATAATAATGGAAAATTTATTAGGTATAAAAAGATTAAAGGGATCTAAGCAAACTGCAAAAAAACCCATATTAATCAATGATTTAAAATCATTAATTAAAGTGATAAATGAGTATGAAGAGAATGAATTAAAAAAAAAAAGAAATAAATCATTGATATTACTTGGATTTGCTGGAGGTTTTAGAAGATCTGAACTTGTTAATATAGAATTTGACGATGTTGAATTTGTTTCAGAAGGGCTTAAAATATTCATTAAAAGCTCAAAAACCGATCAAATGGGTGAAGGGAGCATTAAGGCAATCCCCTACTTTAACAATCTAGAATACTGTCCTGTAACAAAGCTCAAAGATTGGATTAAATACAGAAATATTACAGGCGGTAAAGTTTTTGATATCTCTGACAAATTGGTTTCTTTAATTATAAAAAAATATGCAACATTAGCAGGATTAAATCCTCATAAATATTCAGGCCATAGTCTAAGGTCCGGATTTGCTACATCAGCTGCTGATTCTGGGGCTGAAGAGCGTAATATCATGGCTATGACAGGTCATAAAACAACACAAATGGTGAGAAGATATATTCAAGAAGCAAATTTGTTTAAAAATAATGCTTTAAATAATATAAAATTATAAAAAATTAATAATTTTTTTTTTAATTTGATGACTACAATTTTTCAATATAAGAAAATTATAATTTTTATTTTTTGGTTTGAATTCTCGAAATGAATTTTTAGAAATTGTAACATCAAAAATATCTATAACTTTTACATTTAAATAACTAGCCATAACTGTCATGGTTCCATGGGGTGAAATTGTATGTCTTGCATTCGCTATTATTTCAAATAAATCATTGATTTTAATATTATGTAGATAAGTTATATTCGAATTAATGAATTTAGACTCATCAGTATCAAAATTAATATAAGAAAATCTTTTGAGAAAATAATTATTATAATCATTATTTCCAAAATCAGAACTTAGAAATATTTTTGGATATAAATATTTGTTACCATTATCGTATATTTTGGTTTGAGAAATTTTATTTAATAAATCAGTAAAAGAGTCTAAAGACCAACCGTTTTTAGAAAATAGGGAATGCTTATAATGAACATAAATATAATCACATTTAAAATTATCAATATATTTTCTTAATGAATTAGAAACATATTTGTTTATATAATTTGGAAATTTTGAAATTGATAAAGATTGTTCATTACAAAGTTTTTCTATTAAATTTGAGATACTATCACCAAGTTTTTTATTAGTTCTATCATTGACATAATATTTATATAATTTATTTTTTAAAAAATTATAGGGTCTTTCTGTTTTAAAATCTTTGACTGTAATTGCATAAAATTTTGATTTGGTAAAAAAGGGTAAATAAAAATAAATATTCTTTGGTGATAGAATATAAATTTTATCATAATTATTTAATAGTAATTTTTTAATTAAATAAAATTTATCAAATATGCTTAGATTATAATTTAATACACTAGTTTTTACATTTTTGGTTTTAAATAAAAAACTCATATTTTTTGAATAATTAGACAAAACAATTTCAATGTCACATTTATTGTTATTTAAATTGGACTCAATAATTGAATAAATACCTTTTAATGAATGAAAAAGATCACCTACCCTATCGTTTTTTAATATCAGTATTTTACTCATCAAAGAAATAATTTATCCAAGATTGAGCGATAGAAAACCAATTATTTTCTTTACGTTTCATTTTCATTTTTTTTTTTATGTCTAAGTAGAAATTATCATTACTAAGTAAATTAATTGTATAATTAGCAAATTCTTGATCATTTTTTGCAATAAATCCTGTTTCCATATGAGTTACCCTTTCTTTTAATGAACCAATACCGAAAGTAATTACAGGTAAACATAATTTTATAGCCTCTTCCGCGGTAAGAGTAAATATATCTGACTTATGACCAAGGTAAGTTAATGCACGATAATTTTTTAATTCATCAATCATTTCGTCTCTTGTTCCAATAGATCTTAAAAAAATATTATTGTTTCTATGGTAATCATTATAATCAATTAAATCTGGTGTAATATAAAGTTTAAATTCATTGCTAATTGGAAAAATTTTTTCACACCAAATTTTTATAAGTTTATCTAAATTTCTATTTGATCTAATATTATAAATAACTTTTCTTTCTGGGATAAAGTTTTCATCAATTTCAATATTTAAAAATTTTGGATCTACAGTAATAGGAATTATTTTTTTTCCATAAAAAGATGTCAGAAATGATCTTTTTTGATATTGATATTCACATAAGGTAATTAATTTCGGTTTATATTTTATAAAAGGAATTAATTGTTTTTTTCTTAAAAATTTTTCAAATGATTGATTGCTATTTGAAAAAACTGCTTTTTTTATTGAATTTACACGTTTAAATTCATTTGCATCTGATATTACAATAGCAAGATCATAGATCTTTTTTTTACTTATATCATTTTTATTGAAATAATTAACACCGTTAACGTTTTTTTTAATATCAATTGAATTACAATAATCTACTTCCATCCCCATATGTGCAAATTGTTCTGACAGTAATATTAAGGATGTCTCTGTACCGCGAACAATTTTACCATTAATATCATCGCCCGTATAAGCTAATTTTGAATTGTCTATTATTATAATTTTTTTTTGATTATAAATCATTTAACACATTATATTTTGATACCTTCCATCCTGCACGTTTAAATTTAATATTTGAACCAACTAAATCTTTTACTCTCTTTTTATTAAATATAACTATTTTGTTTTTGTATTTTTTTTGTATTTTTTTAATTATATTTGGTAAAAATATTTTTTTTCCTGAACAAATATTAAAATCTAATATCATTTTACAATTTATCATTCTATAAATAGCTTTGCTTATATCTTTTATAGAAACATAGTCTCTGTAGGTATTAATATTTTTAAACTTAATAGTTTTTGTTTTTTTCTTAAATTTATTAATTGTGTCATTAATAAAAAAACCTTTTTTTGAGTTTTTGTTATAATAATTAAAAATTCTTGCTATACCTATTTTGAAATAAAATTTTTTATAATTTCTTAAAATATATTTTTCTAATGATAGCTTTGAAAAACCATAATAATTGTATGGTTTTTTTTCAGAGCTCTCTTTTAATTTAAATAAAGATTTTTTAAAAACGTGGCTGGTAGATATTGCTAAAAAATATTCAAAATTTGTCATTTTTATTTTGTTAAGTGTTTCCAATAATTTTATGACAGAAAAACAATTAATTTTGAGAGCATTTTTTTTGTTTTTTTCACAGTTATACACTGATGTAATAGCAGCAAAATTTATTAAAATATTAATATTTCTATTATTCAATAGCCAGTTTTCAATTAATTTTGTATTTTCAATTCTTCCTTTATAAATTTTAAAGATAATTCTATTGTTGTACTGCTTAATTAATTCCTTAGCCAAAGTACTATTAGAGCCTATACATCCTACTACTAATTTATTATTTAAACGATTTTTCAAAAGCTTTAGCAATTCTTGTTAAATAATTATTATAAATTTTTTTGGTTGGTAGGCCTATAAAAAAACTGTTATTATATATGTTGTCCGTGTTTGGATATTTATTATTTTTGGTCAATCCATATTTAATAGCAGCAGGTTGTTTGGCAAAATTTCCACTTATGATCGGTCTTGTTTCAATACCATTTTTCTCTAAGTTTTGAATTATTCTTTTTTTAGTATTCATTTTTGTATTGACTATTTTAATAGAAAGACCAAACCAGGACGGCGTAACGAATTTATTCTTCTCATAAATATAAATTTTATCTTTTAAAAATCTATTTTTTGTCAGAATATTAATGATTTTTTTTCTATTAATATTTCTAATTCTAATTAATGAATTAATTCTTTTTAATTGATTATGTCCAATTGCTGCTGTTATTTCAGTTGGTCTGAGGTTAAAGCCTGAGTTAAAAAATATGAATCTTTTATCCAAGTGTTTATTTTTTTTAGAAATTTTATTTTCAAACGAAGTATCTCTTGACCAACCATGTGATCTTAATGATTTAATAATATTGTAATCAATTTTGTCTTTACAGCATATCATTCCACCTTCACCAGATGAAATTTGGTGAGAAGAATAAAATGAAAAAGACGAAAATTCTCCAAAAGTGCCTAAATATTTATTTTTATATTTGCTGCCTAAAGATTCACACGTATCTTCTATTAATATTAAATTATATTTTTTTTTAATTTTCATTAATTGATCCATATTGCAGGAATTTCCCAAAACATGAATTAACATTATTGCTTTAGTTCGTTTATTAATTTTTTTTTTAATTTGCGTTTCATCTATGTTCAAAGTAAAGGGGTTTATATCTATAAAGACAGGGGTTAAGCCGGACTGAATTATAGGCCACAGTGATGTTGACCAGCATAGCGTCGGTATTATTATTTCATCACCTTTTTTTAACCTTTCTTTTCTATAAGGATTAATAAGACATTGTAGAGCTAACAAATTTGCTGAAGATCCAGAATTTACCATCAATGAATATTTAGAATTAATTTTCGATGTAAATGTTTTTTCAAAATTTCTTGTTGTATTACCTAATGTAAGTTGCTTAGATTTTAATACTTTTATACCTTTTCTAATATCGTCATCAGAAAAAGGATTTTCTATTAATGGATAAAAATATTTACTCATGTAAATCTAGTTCGTATTTAATCATATCGTTAATTAAATCATTAGATTTATATTTTGGACTCCATTTTAAAAGTTTTTTTGCTTTATAATAATTCCCTTTTAAATAATCTACTTCACCAGGTCTAAAATATTTTTTATCTATTTTTATAATTATTTTATTAGTATTTTTATCTATTCCAATTTCTTTAATTCCTTTATTCTTCCAAATTAATTTAATATCTAGTTTTTTAGCACATATATTAATAAACTCCTTTACTGTCATTTCCTCATTTGTAGCTATAACCCAGTCATCAGGTTTTTTATATTGAAGTATTTTCCACATGCTCTCTACATAATCTTTAGCATGACCCCAATCACGAACTGCATACAAATTGCCTAAAGAAAGTGTTAGTTGTTTTTTAAGTTTAATCCTAACTAGAGCTTGAACAATTTTTTTTGTAACAAAAGTTGGTCCTCTTCTAGGTGACTCGTGATTAAATAATATTCCATTACAAGCAAAAATACCAAAGGCTTCTCGATAGTATATTGTGGTATGATAAGAAAAAACTTTAGAAACACCATAAATTGACATTGGATGAAAAGGTGTTTTTTCATTTTGAGATTTACCTTTTGTTTGTTTTCCAAACATTTCAGAACTTGATGCCTGATAATATTTAGTATCCGATAAGTTTAGATTTTTAATTGCTTCAAGAATTCTTAAAGATCCAAGTGCAGTTGAATTCGCTGTATATTCAGGTATGTCAAAAGATACTCTCACGTGGCTTTGTGCAGCTAAATTATAAATTTCATCTGGTTTTATTTTATTAATTAATCCTAATGTACTAGAGCTATCTGTTATATCTCCATAATGTATGAAAAAATTTTTACTTTTAAAATTTATACTATCAAATATATGGTCTATTCTTTCAGTATTTGCACTAGACGACCTTCTCTTAACACCATGAATAACATAATTTTTTTTTAGTAAAAATTCTGCTAAATAAGATCCATCTTGACCTGTTATTCCAAATATAAGTGCTTTTTTTGATTTCATTTAAGTAATAAAATAATATAACAATAGTCAAAATTTAACATTATTAATTTGTTTGCAAACTGATTTAATATTATCACGATATACTAGTCGTATATTTTTCATATGTTTTGTCCAATATATCGCTGTTTTTAAACTCAATTTATTTATTAAGGCAATAGTCTTAATATTAAAAGCATTTGATACATGGCTTATCGCACCTTCACAACAAACTATTGATGAACTATTCTTAACAATTTTCTCTAAATCTCTAAATGAAGTATTTTGAAAATATATCAACCTATTTTTATATTTTTTTGAGATAAAAATATCTTCTTTGTTTTTAAAAAAGTTTTTCTCAATAATTGTATCGAAATTATTTATTTTAATATTACCAGAAGTTAAAATAATTTTTTTATTAAATTTTTTAAATATGGATTTTATCAATAAGTCAAAATTCTTATAATTTAAGCTCATATATTTGTAGTCGTTATGATAAAAACCTTCGAACCATTTTTCGTCAAGATGTAACAATGTAAAATTTGAATTCGGCTTTTTTCTTACATTTTTAAATTTATAATCATTATAATAATTTATTTGATTTGGAACTTTTAAATTTAAATAATTTATAATCGCTGTAAAATTATTGTATTGTGAATTTGACTCAGAATTAACAAAATATTTATTAAAAAAAATTTTTAACAATAATGAAGGTCTAAAATCTTTTAAAATAACATATTTTTTTTTTGCTTTTAATAAAACCGAATAAAAAATAGATCTTCTTTTTCCATCTAAGATTATTAAATAATCATAATTTAAATTATTTATTATTAATAAATTTTTAAAAAGCATTTTAAGATTATATTTATCAAGTATAAAAATTTTTTTAATATCTTTGAAATTTCTAATATATGTTGAGTTATATTTAGAACAAACAATGTCTATTCTGCTATTTGGGTACTTTAATTTTATCGATTCTGTTAACATTCTAGAAAAAATAAAGTCACCTATCCTATCTGTTCGAAAAATTAAAAACTTAGACATTCATCCATTTTTCTTTATTATTGATTTTAATATTCATTGAACGATTGACTATGTAATTACTTATTAATTTATTATTAAAGATTCTATGGCTTTTAATGTATCCTTTTTTTGAGATTTTTTTAGCCAGTTTTTTATGTTTTTTGAAAAAAATAATTTTATTATTTAGATCTCTGATATTTTTATAAGTTATAATTTCATCATTATTAAAAAAATCTTGGTAATAATATTTCTCATGAATATAAGTAAGAAGCCCATTACCCAATAGAGAGGAAATTCTATCACTTGAATAGTATTTAATAGGTTTACCCCTACTCAAATTTACTGCCATTGTACATTTTTTTAATTCATCAAAAAAGGATTGTCCCCATACTGGATTATTCTTATAACCAAAAATATTATAACTAATTTTATTTGTAAGTTTGTCTATCAATTTAACTCTATCGTCGACAAAATCTCGCTTTAATATTCCTCGGTGTTGTCCATGACTAATGGCAATAAACATATCAATTTCTTTATCACTTAAAAAATTTTTATAAACATCAATAGATGGATCAATAGGATTTGGAATAAAAAAAGTTCTATCCGGACTTGCAAAATCTAATTTATCAACACTAGTGGTTACAAAGTTTGCATCACAAAATTGATATTTTAGAAAAAACCTATTTTTATTCTTTTCATAATCTGGACCATCAATATTTAACGGGTCTAAAAACCATTGTGAAAACCTTACAGAATTATATTTTTCTTTTAATTTTATAAATCCTTCATAGTCCAGTCTATCAACATGGCCCAATAAAATTAAATCAGGTTTAAAATTTTCTATATTAATTTTAATTCTATCTAACAAATATCTTTTTGATCCAATATCAAATATATTTTTTTTCTGAGATGTAACATCTCTATCAGATATATTTAATACGTTGTGGCCATTTAAAATAAGACCATTATTAAGTTTTTTTCCTGTGGAGTAAAATAATCTACCATTGTGTCTAAAATGTAAGTCAGTTATATGTAATATTTTAATTTTTTTCATATAAAAAATCTTTTCTTAATTTTTGAACGAGTTAATCTATCTTTCTTAAGTTTATATTCATACTTCATTGCATCTTTTTTAAATGAAAATGTTTTTTTAAAAAGTAATTTCCATTTCCTACCCTTTGTGAATTTGGCTCCTTTTGAAGTGTTGTGAAGGCAAATTCTTTTTTTTAAATTATTAGTATAACCTACGTATGTTATTAGCCGATTATTATTGTTTTTTGTACAAATTAAATATACATAAAACTTCATAAATAATTATTTTATATATTAATTTTCATGTTTAAAAGAAAGTTATTAAAACAATCAAAATTAAAAAGAATTATACTCAAATTACTTAATATTTATGCTTATGATAAAGAGACATTAAATAATATAAATCCTGATTATGAAAATTATCAAAAAAACTTTGTTAAATTCAATGATAAATCATTTATATTCTCAAGAGGTTATCTTGAACTGACAAGAAAGATAAAAAAACTTGATATTTATTTCAGATATTCTCCCAATAACAAACTTTGGAATGCATCCAAAAATACAGAGCGGATTATTAAGAACATCAGTAAAAAAACTTTGATTTGTGTTAGTTTGCTTAGCTTAAAAAAGTCTATTGAAATAATGTTACAAAGTTTAGATTTGGAGGTATGTTTAAATTTAATTAGTGATAATTCTGATGATATATTCGATCAAGATATATCTAAAATATTACAACATGATAAAATTTTAATAAAAAAATTTAAAACGAAAATTCCTGGAAACAGAGGTTCATATCTAGAATGTTGTGACCAAGCTGAAAAAGCTGAGGATTTAATTTTATTTGTTGAAGATGATTATCTTTTTGAGAAACATTGTATTGAAGAAATGCTAATTAGCTACTCAAGAATTTCATCAATTTTAAAAAAAGATATTATTATGTGTCCTTCAGACTATCCTTTTTATTATGATGCACTATATTCTACTTCACTACTTATTGGTAAAAATTATAAGTGGAGAAATGTTGGAGAAACTTTATTAACTATAATGTTATCTAAAATCATTTTTGAGAAAAATAAAAAAAATATTAGAATGGTAGGAGAACAAATCAATGACCCATTCGAGAAACCGCTACATGAGTTATATCAAAAAAATTACTGTTTGGCTCCAGTAGGATCTTTAGCTTATCATATTTCAAGACACGTGCCCGACATAAACGATAACTGGAAAAATTTATGGGATAAAACTTATAAAGAATATCTCAAGTTTGATCTATCCAGCAATTACAGCTAATAAAAGCAAAGCTACAATATTAGTTATTTTAATCATTGGATTTACAGCTGGTCCAGCAGTATCTTTGTATGGATCACCTACAGTATCACCTGTGACTGCTGCTTTGTGAGCTTCGGAACCTTTTCCACCAAATTTTCCGTCTTCAATATATTTTTTTGCATTGTCCCAAGCTCCACCACCTGCTGTCATCGATACAGCTACAAATAAACCTGTAATGATAACTCCCAAAAGCATAGCCCCAACTGATGACAACGCTGCTACCTGACCACCGATAAAATATATAATTATATATAATACTATAGGCGATAACACAGGTAATAATGATGGAATTATCATTTCTTTTATTGCTGCTCTAGTCAATAAATCGACAAGTTTGCCATAATCTGGTTTAGCCTTACCTTTCATTATACCTGGTATTTTTTTGAATTGTCTTCTTACCTCAATAACTACAGCACCTCCTGCTCTACCAACAGCTTGCATACCCATAGATCCAAACAAATATGGAAGCATTCCACCTATTAATAAACCAACAACAACAAATGGATTAGATAAATCGAATGTAACTATAATTCCTTCTAAATTAGAACCTGCAACTTTAGAAAAATGTTTAATATCCTCTGTGTAAGCAGCAAATAAAACTAAAGCTCCAAGTCCAGCTGAACCGATTGCATAACCTTTTGTGACTGCCTTTGTTGTATTTCCAACAGCATCTAATGCATCTGTAGTCTTTCTAACATTTTTGGGAAGATTAGACATTTCCGCAATCCCTCCAGCATTATCAGTAACTGGACCGTATGCATCTAAAGCTACAACCATACCAGCAAGTGCAAGCATTGTGGTGACTGCAATTGCAATACCATACAAACCCGCAATATGATTAGTTAATAATATTCCACCAACAATTATTAATGCTGGGATAGCAGTTGCTTCCATCGAAACCGCCAATCCTTGAATTACATTCGTTCCATGACCGGTTGTTGATGATTGAGCTACACTTTTAACCGGTCTATAGTCTGTACCTGTATAGTATTCAGTAATCCATATAATTAATCCTGTGATAACAAGACCTATTATTCCACAAAAATATAAGCTTAATCCA
>MDTE01026391.1_pt1 | contig 10499 bp, 10 predicted proteins | sample 811231 | NCBI WGS metagenome assembly MDTE01 (sample SAMN05326651, study PRJNA326480) | marine metagenome | isolation source: seawater | place: Indian Ocean: Red Sea | collected 2010 | reverse complement strand
TCTGTTTAGCGGGTTTCATGAAAATTTTGTCAAAAAATTTTATCAAAAAATTTAAAGGGAAAATATTAAATATTCATCCCTCTTTACTTCCAAAATACAAAGGATTAAATACACATCAAAGAGTTCTAAAAAATAATGAAAAATACTCTGGCTGCACAGTACATTTGGTTAATCCCAAGCTAGACTCTGGAAAAATAATTTTACAATCGAAAATTAAGATATATAAAAAAGACACACCAAAATCACTTGCTACAAAAATTCTTAAAGAAGAACATAAATTATATCCTAAGGCTATATTAAAACTCTTTAATCTTTAAAAAAAAAATCTATTTCAATTTTAGCATTCTCAACGCTATCAGATCCATGAACAGAATTTTTATCTATTGAAATTCCATATTTTCTTCTAATAGTTCCGTCTTCTGCGTCTTTAGGGTTTGTTGCGCCCATTAATTTTCTGTTAGCTAATACAGCATTTTCTTTTTCAAGCACCATTACTACAATTGGTCCGGATGAAAGATATGCGCATAAATCATTAAAAAATGGTTTTGTTTCATGAACTTTGTAAAATTTTTCGGCCTCTGATTTTTCAATTTGAATTTTTTTTTCTTTTAAAATTACAAAATCTTTACTTTTAAACATTTCTTTAATTTCATTTTCAAGGTTTCTTTCAACAGCATCCGGTTTTATTATTGACAATGTTTGTTCTAAATTATTCATAATGATCCTCTATTAATTTATTCAATAATCTTACTCCAAAGCCCGTAGCACCACCTGAATTTAAAGCGCCTCCATATTTTGAAAAAGCCATTCCAGCTATATCTAGGTGGGCCCATGGTGTTTTATTCAAAATAAATCTTTGTAAAAATTGTGCAGCTGTTGTAGATCCAGCTCCTCCAACATAATTAATATTTTGCATATCAGCATTTTTTGAGTTTATAAGTTTGTCATAATTTTTATGTAGTGGCATTCTCCAAACTTTTTCATCAACTTTTTCACCACAATCAAAAATCTGTTTAGATAGTTTATTATTATTAGAAAAAAGTCCTGCATACTCCGAACCTAGTGAAACAATTATTGCACCAGTTAAAGTAGCTAAGTCAATGATAAATTGGGGTTTAAATTTCTTTTCTGTAAAACTTAAGGCATCTGCCAAGACCAATCTTCCCTCAGCATCTGTATTTAGAATCTCTATTGTTTTTCCACTGAAAGATTTAACTATATCTCCAGGACGTTGTGCATTTCCTCCTGGCATATTTTCTACAAGACCAACTATACCTACTGCATTTACTTTTGCTTTTCTTAATGCAAGATTTTTCATTAAACCAACCACTACTGCAGAACCAGCCATATCGTAAGTCATATCTTCCATAAATTTAGCTGGTTTTAAAGAAATCCCGCCAGTATCAAAACATACTCCTTTTCCAACAAACGCTATAGGCTTTTTGTTTTTTTTTAAGCCATTCCACTCTAAAGTTACTAAATAAGATCCTCGTATACTTCCTTGGCCAACTCCCAATAAAGCATTCATTTTTAATTTTCTTAATTTTTTTTCATCATAAACTACAACTTTCAATCCAAATTTAGTCAATTGTTTTAATCTTTTTGCATATTCATCTGGATGAAGAATATTACCAGGCTCAGATACAAGATCTTTGGTAAATTTTACACCTTCAAGTAAAGAATTGAACCTTTTGTTTTGATGCAATTTAAAATTTTTTTTTGTTAAAATATCTATTTGATAGGTATTATTATCTTTTTTGGATTTATATTTTTCAAAATTATAGGATTTTAATTTTATACCATGGAAAAATTCATCAAGAAAATTATGATTTTTTCTCTGCGCATATATGATATTTTTTTCATGAAAAGTTAGAAAGAAAATAGAATTTGATTTAATGAAATCATAAAATTTGGCACCAATTTTTTCATTATCGATTGAAACTTTAGAATTAACAATCTTTACAAGTGTTATCTTTAAATTTGGTTTTAAATTAAAATGTAAAAAATTTTTTTGGTTCAAATTTAATGATTTTATGGTTGATTTAATTAATTCTGAGTCTTTATTCAGATTAAGATCATTTAAACCACTAATTTTAAAATCTTCATCAGTAAAAAAAACATAGTTTTTTATTAGTTTATTTGGAACGTTTTTTTTTATATTAATTTTTATGGTCATTTAAAAAAAATATGTACTTTAGGTTGTATTAAGTTATAAACTTGTAGTTGAATGTATATAGGTAGTATTTTTCGAGATTTCAATGAAAAAATTAATTTTTAAAAAAATAACAAAAGATATCGCCTTATTTTTTTTAATAAGTGTTAGCTGTGTATCAATTATTGTGTGGATTATTCAAGCAGTTAATTACCTAGATTTAATCTCTGAGGATGGACACAGTTTAAGAGTTTATTTTTTATATACCTTATATTCCTTACCAAAAATAATTAGTAAAATTTTGCCCTTCATATTTATGATATCTGTGTTTTATGTTATAATAAAATACGAGCTTAATAATGAGCTTATTATCTATTGGATTAATGGAATTACAAAATTAAATTTTGTAAATAACATTATTAAAATTTCAATTCTGTTTTTTATTCTTCAGCTCTTTCTTACATCTACAATTGTTCCTTTCACTCTTGATAAAGGAAGATCTTTCTTTAGACCTTCAAATGTGGATTTATTTACATCAATTATTAAAGAAAGAAAATTTATAGATACAGTTGAGAATTTGACAATTTTTGTAGAGAAAAAAGATAATAATTTACTAAAAAATATTCTTATTAAGGAAAAAATAAACAAAGATCAGTCACAAATAATTGTTGCTGAGAGTGGAGAAATAATTGGATCTGAAAATTTTCAAAAAAAAATTATTTTATACAAAGGAAAAGTTATAAATACAGAGGAAGATAAACAGGGAATAATTAATTTTTCAAAATTTAATTTAGATTTAAGCAAATTTAATACTAAAACTATTACTCATCCAAAAGTTCAAGAAATGAGTTCTATAAATTTGTTCAGATGCTTACATACAATTAATCAATTTCAACGAAATAATAAAACTAATAACAAAGACAAAAATTTCTTTTTAGGATGTAATTTAGAAATTTCAGCAGCAATTTTAGAAGAGTTTTTGAAAAGATTTTTTTCTCCATTGTTTATAATTCTTATTGGCACAACTTCATGCTTAATAGTTATGACCAGTAAAGATGAGAAATCTTATAAAATAAAAAATTTTTTAAATTTTTCTCTTGGAATATCTTTTATCATCATTTCAGAAATTTCGTTAAGATTTTCAGGTTTAGACATAAACAATATAATTATTTATTTTCTAATACCAACTTCTATTTTTCTAATGATTTATCTATATATTTTTTTTAATAATAAAAATTTGAGGAGAAAATAAAATTGTTTAGTACTCATTTAAAATACCTGTTCAAAAAATTTACAAAAAAACTTTTACTTTTATCTTTTATATTTTTTATTTTAGTTTTAATAATAAATTTAATAGAAGAGTCAAATTTTCTAAAAGAAAGTGAAACAACCTGGATAACACCAATCATTCTAACTTTTTTAAATGCTCCATCTTTATTATATGAGATGTTTCCATTTATTTTTTTAATCTCTACACAATTTTTCTTTATTGAAATTTATGAAAATCGAGAAATTGATACTTTAAGAATTTTTGGAATGAATAATTTTTCTTTATTAAAAATTTTAATTACAGCCTCATTTATATTTGGTTTATTTATTATTACGGTTTTTTATAATTTTTCATCAATTCTTAAAAATGAATATCTGAAACTAAAAAGTAATTACGCAGAGGATAATAAGTATCTTGCTGTAATTACAAAAAATGGAATTTGGATAAAAGACTCATTTGACGATGAAATAATAATAATTAATGCCGATAAGATTATTGATGAATTTTTGATAAATTCATCAATAACAAAGCTTGATAAAAATTTTAATATAAAAGAAAATATAATTGCAGAAAGAATTAATATTAAAGATAAAACTTGGAAACTTTCCAATGTTATTACTACGGATATTAATAATTTTTCAAATAAACATGAAAGTCTTACAATAAATAGTAATTTTGACTTAGAAAAAATAAACAACCTTTTTTCAGATTTATCCTCACTCACTTATTTCGAATTACTAAAATTACAAAAAGATTATATTTCAATTGGATATTCAATTGATGATATAGAAATACAAAAACACAAATTTTATTCCCTTCCAATATTACTGGTAATAATGACAATTATTGGAAGTATTATTATGATCTATAATAAATTTAAAAAAAACTTATTACTTAATTTATTTTACGGAATATTTTTTTCTGTAGTGGTATATTATTTAAGCCATTTTTCAAATCTCTTAGGTGAAAATGGGAGGTTTCCTCTAATTTTATCTGTTTGGTTTCCAATTATTGTATTAATGAGTACATCTATAATAGGTGTTATTAGAATTAATGAGAAATAATTTTTTAATATGAAGATAATAATTTTTTTTCTATTTATATTAATTTCTTTTAATAATTTTCTTTATTCAAAAGAGGTAAATTTAAAAGCTTTAGAAATATCTACACTTGAAGAAGGGAATATCATTATCGGAGAAAAAGATGTTGAGGCCAAAATTGATAATGAGTTAGAAATCTTTGCTGATAAAATCATTTATAATAAATCAAATAATCAAATAAATGCAGAGGGAAATGTTGAGGTTAAAGATTTGGTAAATAAAACCAAAATTAATTCTAAAAAAATCATTTACTATAAAAATAAAAATCAATTTACATCTTTTGGAAAAACTTTTTTTGAAATAAATAATAAATTAAAAGGTGAATCCTTAGATGTATTTTTTTATGTAGATAGAAAAATTATTTTATCAGATAAGACATCAACTTTATACGATAATTTAAATAATATGTTAAATGTTTCATCATTTAAATTTTCAAATTTAACAGAGATTTTAAAAGCTAATAACATTGAACTATTAGATAGTAAAAAAAATAAATATTACGTAAATAAAGGATTCATAAAATTTAAGGAAAATATTTTAATTGGGAAAGATATAAAAATAAATTTGAGAAGTGATACTTTTGGAATTAAAGATAATGAACCTAAGTTGAAAGGTAATTCGATTATTTATGAAAATGAGAAAACTATTATTAAAAAAGGTATTTTCACCTCATGTAAAAATAATAATAATTGTCCTCCATGGGTAATCACTTCTAATGAAATTATTCACGATAAAGAAAAAAAAGAAATTCAATATAAAAATGCTTGGTTAAAAATTTATAATGTACCAGTACTTTATTTCCCAAAATTTTTTCATCCAGACCCCACTGTTGAGAGAAAATCGGGTTTTTTAATACCTTCATTCAGTGACACAAACAATTTAGGTGCCTCTGTGAATATTCCTTATTTTTTAGCTATCTCTGATAGTGAGGATATTACTTTTAAACCAAGATTTTTTTCAGCAGATAATTTTTTATTGCAATCTGAATATAGAAAAGAGAACAAAAATTCGTCACATATTATAGATTTTAGCATAAATAAAACTAATAATGATTCAGAAAATGGAAGGAATACACATTTATTTGCCAATTCAAAATTTTCTCTAAATGACAGGTATTTTGATGATAGTGATATTTATTTGAAAATAGAAAAAGTTTCGAATGATAATTATATTAATCTTTATTCTTTGGAAAATACAAGTCCAATAATAAATGACACCTCAGTATTAGAAAATTTAATTGAGTTTTCTGGTAGTAGAGATGATTTTAATCTAAATTTATCGTTGGAGAGTTATGAAAAAATGAATAAACCAACTAGTGACAAATATGAGTTTATCTATCCTAACTATGCATTAACAAAATCTAGTTATTTTGAAGATAGTTTTTTTGACAATTTTGAATTTATGTCTAGTGGAAACCAAAAAAAATATGACACTAATATTTATGAAGCAGTTCAAGTAAATGATTTGATTTTGAATGGTAAAAATATGGTTAATAAAGTTGGAATTAATCATAACTTTAAATCAATAATTAAAAATGTTAATTCAGATGGAAAGAATTCCACTAAATTTAAAGAAAAAAGTCAAAGTGAAATACTATCGATGTTAATTTACGATGTTGATATCCCGCTTATGAAAAAAGATGAAAAATTTGAAAACATGCTAATTCCAAAAATGTCTTTAAGGTTTAGTCCAAACGCCTCTAAAAATCTAAAAGATGAGTCAAGGTTTTTAAATTCTGACAATATATTTAGTTTAAATAGAATTGGATTTAATGAAACAATTGAAGGTGGAGCATCTTTAACAATCGGGTTAGATTATGAAAAGAAAAATGATAAAAATAACACAGTTTTTGACTCAAAATTAGCCACAGTATTTAGAGACGAAGTGAATGAAAATTTACCAACAACCAGTACCTTAGGTAAAAAACAATCAGATTATGTGGGAGAGATAAATTTTAATCCAATTAAAAATTTATCCTTTGAATATAACTATTCTTTAAATAACAACTTAAATCAAATTAATTTACATAATTTCAAAAATACTTTCAGAGTAAATAATTTTGTAAATACATTTACTTTTTATGAGGAGAATAATTTGATTGGCGATAAAAGTTTTTATGAAAATGAGTTTAAATACAGCTTAGATAATAATAATAGTTTATCATTTAAAACTAGAAATAATAAAAAAGATAATCTAACAGAATTTTATAACTTAATTTATGAATATAAAAATGACTGTTTAACCGCATCACTCATTTACAATAAAGAATATTATTCAAATAGCAGTTTAAAACCTTCTGAGGAATTATTTTTTAATATAACACTAGTGCCTCTTGGATCTACTAAAACAGATAGTATTCTTGATTAAAAATGAATTCATTTAAAAGCTTTAAAATAATCACTTCACTTTTTTTTATTTTTTTGATCTTTTTTTTTTTCCTTTGATTTAAAGGCTAACGAAGTTAAAATTTTAGCAAAAGTAAACAATAACATAATTACTAATATTGATGTAAAAAAAGAATATAATTATTTAATTACTTTAAATACATCGCTAAAGGAAATTGATAAGCAGCAAGTTCTTCAATATGCAAAAGATTCATTAATTAAAGAAAAGATTAAAGAAATAGAAATTTTGAAAATATATGAACTAAATAAAAAAAATAAAACTGTAGATTTAATGATTGAGAATATTTTAGAAAATTTAGGTTTTAATTCAAAAATAGAATTTGAGAATTATCTCGAAAATAATAATTTAACATTAAACGAAGTGTACAAAAAAATTGAAATAGAGGCAGTATGGAATCAAATGATATACACAAAATTTAAAGATAAACTTTTCATAGATGAGGATGAATTGAAAAAAAAAATTTCTAAAGATCGAAATAAAATTGAAAATCTACTTCTTTCAGAAATCATTGTTCCTTTAGAAAATAAAAATGAAATAAATAAAAAATATGATGAAATAGTTAAATCAATCAATTCAATTGGATTTAAAGAAACTGTAATTAAATTTAGTATTTCAAACTCAAAAAATAATTCAGGTTTATTAGGTTGGGTTGATAAAAATACACTATCAAATAAAATTCAAAATCAACTTCAAGATTTAGATATTGGTGAGATAACAAAACCAATTTTAATTTCTTCAGGAATAATGATTTTAAAATTAGAAGATAAAAAACTTGTTGAAAAAAATACTAATAATGAGATAGAGCTAGAAAAATTGATTAATTTTGAAATGAATAATCAATTAAACAATTTTTCGTCAATATTTTTTAACAAAATAAAAAAAAATATAATTGTGAATGAGTACTAATAAAGCAATTTTGGTAGTAGCAGGTGAACCTTATAGTGTTTTTTCTGAAATTCTTTTTAAACTATATAAAAGATATCAATTAAAAAACCCACTAGTAACAATCGCTTCATATAAATTGTTTAGAAAACAGATGAAATTACTCAATTACAAAATACCTTTTAATATTATTAATAAAAATTTTTCTTATAAAGATTTAAAAATTAATGAAATTAATTTAATAGATATTGATTTTGACTTCTCAAAACCTTTTGTAGAAATTTCTGATAATTCTAATTCTTATAATAAAAAATGTTTTGAGCTTGCCTTAAATCTTATCAAAAAAAAATCTTTTTTAGGATTTATCAATGGACCAATTTCTAAAAAAAATTTTTTAAAAAAAAAATTCTTAGGGATTACTGAATATTTGGCAAAAAAAACTAATACTAAAAACTATGCTATGCTCATATACAATAAAAATTTATCTGTAAGCCCAGTAACAACACATATTCCTTTAAAAAAAGTTTCAACTTCTATCACAAGAAGAAAAATCGTTAGTAATACAATTTTAATTAAAAAATTTTACAAAAATAAATTCAAAAAGAATGCAAGAATCGCAATAACTGGTCTCAATCCACATTGTGAAAGTAATTTTACAAATAATGAAGAAAAAAAGATAATTAAACCTGCTATTAAAACTTTAAAAAAAAAATATTCAAATATTTTTGGTCCATATTCAGCAGATAGTCTTTTTATGAATAATAATATAAAAAACTTTGATGTTGTTGTAGGCATGTATCATGATCAAGTTTTAACTCCAATTAAAACTATACACAATTTCAATGCAATAAATATTACTTTAGGTCTCCCTTTTATAAGAATATCTCCAGATCACGGACCTAATTCTCAAATGGTGGGTAAAAACAAATCTAATCCTGAAAGTTTAATTTCAGCAGTTAAATTTCTTGAGTCAAAGTGACAATAAAACCAAAAAAAAGTTTAGGACAAAACTTTTTGATTGATCAAAATATTATAAATAAAATATCAAATTTAACGAAAATAAATAATAAAATCGTTTTAGAAATTGGAGCTGGAACTGGTAATTTATCATCAGGTATTTTAAAACAAAGTCCTAAAAAATTTTTTGCTATTGAAAAAGATAAAAAATTATTTTTAAATCTTCAAAAACAATTTAATGATAAAATTATATTTATAAATGATGATGTACTTAAATTTGATGAATATTCACTTTCAAAAGATAAATTAACTGTATTCGGAAATTTGCCTTACAATATTTCGACTGAAATTTTAGTTAAATGGATTATAAATTTAAAAGATGATAATTTTTGGTTTGAATCGTTAACTTTAATGTTTCAAAAAGAAGTAGCTAATAGAATACTCGCAAAATTTAATACATCTAATTATGGTAGACTTGCTGTATTAGCTAACTGGAAATTAGATATCAAAAAAATTTGTGATATTAGCCCATCTTGTTTTTCACCGAAACCTAAAGTAGAAAGTTCCCTCCTTTTTTTTAAGCCAAAAAAATATTTCTTAAAATTAAAAAACTCAAAAAATTTGGAAATTATTACTAGAACTTTTTTTAATCAGAGAAGAAAAATGATAAAAAAACCCTATAATCAATTATTTAATGGTAATAAAGAAATTTTAGAAAAATTAAACTTAAACTTGAACTTGAGGCCTCAAAACTTAAAATTAACAGACTATTACGAGATTGCATGTGAATATGAAAAATTAAGTTGTTAATTTTTCAACATGCTGTCTTATAAAATTTTTATCATAATCTTTTGAGCCTTCATTTAATTCCGCATTAATTAAATTCTTAATTCTTAAATAACAATCATCTAAATTATCATTAATCACAACATAATCATAATTTATCCAATGTAAAACATCCCTACTAAACTGTTTCATTCTCTCGTCTACAATTAATTTATCTTTCATGTCTCTAGTCGATAATCTTTCAAATAAAACTTCTTTACTAGGGGGTAGAATGAAAAAAGTTATTAATCTATAATCCAGTTTTTTATTCTTAATTTGATCAGCCCCTTGCCAATCAATATCGAATAACACATTTTTACCTTTATTTAATTTATCGATAACAGGGGAACGAGTGGTACCGTAAAAATTATTAAAAACTTTTGCATACTCTAAAAATTCCTCATTTTTAATTAATCTTTTAAATTCAAACTCATCAACAAAGTAATAGTGCTTACCATTTAATTCCGAGTTTCGAGGTTTTCTAGTTGTATGAGAAATTGATACTTCAAAATTATTTAATTTTGCAAGAAGACTTACGAGAGTTGTTTTACCAGCTCCAGACGGAGAGGAAAGAATTATCATTACCCCATCATTTTCAGCGGGCATTAAAAGTTAGTTAGCTTTTCCTTCTATGAATTTAACAGCATCACCTACCGTTAAAATTTTTTCAGCTTCACTATCTGAGATTTCTGAACCGAACTCTTCTTCAAAAGCCATTACTAACTCTACTGTGTCTAAACTGTCTGCGCCTAAATCATCTATAAAACTTGACTCTTCAGTTACCTTAGCTTCATCTATACCTAGGTGATCAGCAACTATTTTTTTAACTTTGCTTGAAACATCTTCTGACATATTGATCCTTTTGTTATAAAATTCTTAATAGTTTAAAAACTTGTTTTGTCAAGCC
>MDTE01124864.1_pt1 | contig 10500 bp, 7 predicted proteins | sample 811231 | NCBI WGS metagenome assembly MDTE01 (sample SAMN05326651, study PRJNA326480) | marine metagenome | isolation source: seawater | place: Indian Ocean: Red Sea | collected 2010 | reverse complement strand
TTAGCAGGAGCTATTGGCTTATCAAACGAATATTCAAACAAGTTTTTTTTAAGTCTAGTACCTTATAATTTATTGTTTACGTTCTTATTATGTTTGTATTATGTCTCTATAAAAAAATATTATAAGCTTTTTATCTTACTGTTTTTAATAGGCTATATTATTGAGTTAATCGGAGTAAAAACAGGATTTTTATTTGGTGATTATTTATACGGCGACACATTAGGTCAAAAGATTTTTGGTGTTCCATTGGTTATAGGATTAAATTGGTTGATTCTTTGTTTAGCAACATTTAGTCTTTGTTCAACTGTATTTAAAGACAAGTGGTTACAAGTTTTATTTGCTTCTATTTTAATGGTATTGTTTGATCTTATTATAGAGCCTGTAGCAATAAAGTTTTCTTTTTGGTCTTGGCAGAATGTATCTGTTCCTATTCAAAATTATATTATGTGGTTTTTTGTAAGTTTAGTTATGCATTTTATATTGTTGTATTATCGAATCAATATTCATCATAAGCTTGGAATATATGTTATTTTATCACAATTAGTTTTCTTTGTTTACTTGCTATTTGTTATATAAATAAAAAGTTTTTTTACCTGTATATTCTATAGAACAAAAATTATTTATATATAAATAATAGAACCCCCTCAATTGAGGGGGTTCTTTATTGGTGGTGCTACCAGGATTCGAACCAGGGACACATGGATTTTCAGTCCATTGCTCTACCAACTGAGCTATAGCACCTTAAAGTTTGCAAATCTACTTATTTTTTTGATTTATAGAAATTTTTAGCATAAATCAGTTTTACATTTTAATTTCATATTTTTGATTATTAATATTTTTGGGTTGAAATTAGTAATTGACATAGGAAATACTTTAACTAAAGTTGCATTATTTGAAAAAAAAAATATATATGAAACTATCATTCTTCAAAGTATTAATATTGAGGTTATTAAAGAGTTCATTAAAAATAAAATAGTAACTAATACCATCTTATCTTCTGTAAAAGATTCTTCAAAAGATCTATTAAGTATAATTAATAATTTTAATGCGATTGAACTAAATGATAATGTGAAAATCCCTATTAAAATTAATTACAATAATATTAATGATTTGGGAAAGGATAGATTGGCTGCTATTATTGGTGCAATAAATTTATACTCTAACGAAAATATTTTGATTCTAGATATTGGCACGTGTTTAACAATAGATTTCATTAATAATAATAAATACATTGGTGGTCGTATCTCACCTGGATTAAAAATGAGGTATAAAGCATTGAATAAGTTTACTGCAAAACTTCCTTTATGTGAGAAAAATTTCAAAAATCTTAAATATGGCAATAGTACTTTAACGTCAATACAAAGCGGTGTTCAGAGAGGAATGATTGATGAAATAGATACTGTAATTACAGAATTTAAACAAGAAAATAAAAATAATGTCGTTATAGGTACAGGAGGAGATTGTTTTTTCTTTGAAAAGGAATTAAAAAATAGCATATTTGCAGATCAATTTTTAGTCCTACGTGGATTAAATGAAATTTTAGATTTTAATGTACAGGGTAATTAGGATATTTTTTTTGTTATTAATTGTAACCAACTCTTATGCGCAGATTGGTAGTACTTCGCCATATTCAATTTTTTTATTAGGGGAACAACATGGGAATGTTATTTCGCAATATGCTGCAATGGGTGGAGGATCAACATCATTAAATAGTATGAAGACAATTAATCCATTTAATCCTGCAACATATTCATATATTAATTCAAATTCTTTTTTGTTGTCTACGGGCATAAGACACAACGTATTAAGTATTGAAAATTCAACTAAAAGTCAACTGAATCATACTACTTTGTTCTCTCATTTCATCTTTGCATTTCCATTAACTAAAAAGATAGGATCAAGTGTTGGGTTGCTCCCATATAGTGATGTTGGTTACAATGTAAATACTTTTGATCAAGATTTTGATGCTGAAATGATATATTCTGGTGATGGAGGACTCACAAAATTATACTTTGGCTCATCATATATTATAAATAATAATTTATCATTTGGTATTAACGCATCTTACTTGTTTGGCAGACTAAATAAAAGAAAGAAAATAATATTTAATGATGATTTGATTTTAAATAGCAGATCAAATCTAAGTTTAAATTTAAAAGGATTTTATTATGAAGCAGGTTTATTGTATACTAAGGAGTTAAATGATGATAAAAAATATACATTTGGATTAGTTTTTCATAATGACACAGAAATTAGTTCAAATCAAAGAGAAATTGTTGAGACTTTTGAGTATTCGGGACAGGTTGAAATTGCAAAAGATACGTTTTTAAGAACTGAAATTTCTGGATATACTATACTGCCGCAATCAATTAGCACAGGTTTATCGTATAAAAATAATAATGTCATGTTGTTAGTTGATTATAGTACGCAAAACTGGAGCGACTTTAAGATTTTGGGTAATAATGAAAATTATTATAATAGTCAAAGGTTTTCATCTGGAATAGAATATAAATTCCAACAATCCTCTACCGAAAATTTTTTCAAAAATTTAGTTTACCGTTTTGGTTTTTCATTTCTTGAAAGTCCATTGCAAATATCAAATCTAATGTTTAACGAAACAAGTGTTACTTTTGGGGTTGGTATTCCAAATTATAAGTCAAGAACAAATTATGATATTTCAGTAATATATACTTCAAGAGGTGATACTGAAAATAGTTTAATACAAGAACAAGTTTTAAAAATTGGATTGAATATATCTTATGATGGTATTTGGTTCGTAAAAAGAAAATATGATTAATTCTACTTTTGTCAAATTCGTAACAACAACTTACATATTAATTTTGTCTTCATTTGAAATAAGTGCTCAATCTAAATATGGAAAAGATGAGCAAGCATGTAAAGAAAATATTTCAGTTTTTAGAGAATATTGTAAACAAAAAAATTATGAGGACGCTTTAAATCCTTGGAGATGGGCTTATGAGAATTGTCCTGCTTCTTATGCCACCATCTACAAAAATGGGCCAAAAATTATCAAAGCTCAAATTAAAAAGTATCCGGAAAATAAAAATGAGTATGTAGATACGTTAATGATGATTTTTGATCAAAGAATTAAGTATGGTTTTGGAAAAGAGGGGTATATTTTAGGATTAAAAGGATATGAACTGTTTTTTGCTGATAAAAATAGAGCTGAAGAAGCTTATCAGATTTTAAAAACTAGCATAAACATGGATAATAATACGTCCTCTGTTCAAGCTGTTTATGCTTATATGAAGGCAACTATATATTTACAAAAAAAAGGCATAAAATCTAAAGAAGATGTTTTATCAACGTATTCAATTGTCTCTGAAATTGTAGATTACAATATTAAAAACGAATCAAAAACAACAAAAAATTTCATCAAATATTCTGAAAAGATAGAGGATATGTTCACACCATATGCGAATTGCGAAGATATTATTTCCCTTTATACTGAAAAATTTCAAACCTCTAAAGAAGATATTGATTTATTAAAAAGAATTGAGAAAATTTTGACAGAAAAAGAATGTGTAAAAAATCAGCTTTACTTAGATGTGTTAAGCGTTCTTCAAGATGTAGATGAAAGTTTTAGTTATGAAATTAAACTAGCATCTGCATTTTTTGCTAATGGTTATTTTTTAAAATCTTCTAATGCTTTTAATAAAATACTTCAAAATTATGATCTTGAAGAAAATTTAAAGGCAAGAACAATGCTTGATTATGCTAATTCATTAAGGATGGAAAAAAAATATTCTCAAGCAATTAGTCAAACCATTAAAGCGTTACAAATTAAACCAGATTGGGGAGAGGCTTATTTATTGCAAGGTAATATTTATGTGTCAGGTGCTAAATCTTGCGGTAATGATTTTGAGCAAACAACTGTTTATTGGATTGCTGTTGATTGTTTTGTAAAGGCTAAATCAGATGATAAAGTAAAAGATATCGCTGTGAAATCAATCAATACTTATTCAAAATATTTTCCTAATAAGGAAACCTGTTTTTTTAATGGTGTTCAATCAGGAGAAAAATACACTATAGGCTGTTGGATAAACCAGACAACTCTTGCCAGAACAATCGATTAATGAGATTCTTATTATATCTACTAACTTTTTTTTTAATCGCTTGTTCTAATGAAGAATCAATGATTAAAAATTTTATACAAGATAATAATCTTCCATTTGAAGAAATGAAAGAAGTTTCTCTTTTGGAAACACACAATGGCAAAAAAAAAATAGAATTATTTGCTAAACAGATAAATAGATATTTAAATAGTGATATAGAAATATTTTTAAAAGATAGTGTTCATGTTATATTCTATAATGATTCTTCTAAAGTCATATCCGTGTTAACATCTGATAATGCTACAATCGATAAAAATAATGTTATGAAAGTCTTCGGTAATGTGATTTTAGATAACAATAACGATAAAGTATTAAAATGTAAAGAATTGATTTGGGATGAAAAAACAAATAAAATTCATACTACAAATAATGTTGAGATTATCACCAATAAAGAAACAATTTATGGTAAAGGGTTTACTTCTAATACTGACTTTTCAGAATATACTATTACTAGTATTACTGGTTCAGTTAATATGAAAAATTAATTATTATGTATTTACTTGCTATCGTTACTTTATTATTGGCTGCTTTTTTTTCTGGTGTTGAAATAGCTTTTATATCGTCAAACAAGCTCCAGTTGGAATTACAAAAAACATCAGGTAAATACACTGGAAAAATCATTTCTTTTTTTTCTAAAACTCCCTCTGATTTCTTAACAACAATGCTAATAGGAAATAACATTTTTTTAGTAACGTTCGGGTTAATTATATCCCAAATTTTAACACCACAAATAACAAAAATTACTGATATAACTTTCTTTGTTTTATTGTTTCAAACTATAATAGTAACAGTAATTATTTTGATAACTGCTGAATTTTTACCGAAAACTATTTTTAGAACTTATTCCAGCAAAATATTAAAAATATTTGCTTTACCAATTGTATTGTCTTTTATTATTTTAAGACCTATCACAAAAGTAATTTTGAAATTTTCTGATATAGTTTTTAAAATTTTCTTTGGGAAAACATTAAATGTTGATGAGGTTTTTTTCAGTAGAACTGATTTAGATGATTATTTGAACGAGTTAAATTATATTAAAGATGAAGACAAGAATAGAGTAGAGGTCGAAATGTTAAAAAATGCTTTAGATCTTTCAGAAACTAAATTAAGAGAATGTATGATTCCAAGAACAGAGTTAGTTTGTATGAATATTAATACCACAATAGCTGAACTAAGAAAAAAATTTATTTCAACTAAGTTATCTAAAATATTAATTTTTAAAAATAATATAGACAATATCATTGGATATGTTCATTCTTCAGAACTATTTAGAAATCCAAAAAATATACGTGCTACACTATTGCCAATTCCTTTTGTCCCTGAAAGTATGTCAGCATTAGAATTATTAAGTCAGTTTATAGAAAACAATAAGGGCATAGCTATAGTTGTAGATGAATTTGGAGGCACATCAGGATTGGTAACAATTGAAGATATTACAGAAGAAATAGTCGGAGATATCTCAGATGAACATGATAAAAATCAAATTGAAGATATTAGGATTGATGAAAACAAGTTTAGATTACTTGCTCGTTCTAATGTTGAAGAAATAAATAAAAAATATAATTTAAATCTTCCTGATTCAGATGAGTATGAAACAATTGCAGGACTTATTTTAAATCATCAAGAAAATATCCCAAAAATAAATGATGAGGTAAGTGTACATAATTTTATATTTACAATAACTAAAGTCGATAAAAAAACAATACAAGAGGTAATTTTAGAAGTTAAATAATACAGATTAAGCCTAATTTAAATAACAATTGTATATTTGTTATCCTTAAATTTTAAAAAATGGCAACATTAGGAAACATAAGAAAAAGATCAGGACTATTATTAGCTGTTATAGGAATTGCTATGCTAGCATTTATTTTAGGAGATTTTATGCAATCTCAAAGAGTTGGCGGATCAAGTCAGATCATTATCGGAGAGATTGAAGGTGAAAAAGTAATGCCTCAAGATTTTCAAAACAAAGTTGATGAACAAATTGAAATCCAAAGTTCCCAAAACCCAAACTTTTCAATTAACGAAGCAACAAGAGGTCAAATTAGAAACCAAGTTTGGAACCAATTTATCAGAGATATTTTAATGAACAAACAATTCAAGAGTTTAGGTATTGCTCTCTCTGATAAAGAGTGGATGGAGAGATTATCTGGAGCAAATGTACATCCTGAAATAAGTAAAATCCCTTTATTTCAAGACCCAAATACTGGAAAGTTTGATGGAAATAGAGCTTTAATGTACGTAAAAGGTATCATGTCAGAAGAATCTATTGAAAGTCGCAATCAGTGGATTAGCTATCAAGAGTACTTGATAAAACTAATTAAACAGGCAAAGTATGATGCGCTAATTTCTAAATCTATGCATATTACTGATTATCAAACTAAAATTAGTGCTGAAGAAAAAAATAATAACATAGTATTTAATTATGTAAAAATTCCATATTCAAGTTTAGCTGATAGTTCTTTTGCACCTTCAGATAAAGAAATCAAAGATTACTACAAAAAAAACAAATCAGATTATAAACAGATAAAATCCAAAGATATTGATTATGTTGTTTTTGAGGTTGTTCCGTCCATAGATGATGAGCAAAAAACAATAGAATATTTAAATAGTCTTTTATTAGAATTTTCAAAATATGAAGATTACGAAAATCTTGTTCGTAGACACTCTGATGTTAGTAATAATCAATTCATTTATTCAAAAAAAGAAAGCTTATTAGATCAAAATTGGCAAAAATTATTTGATGAAGAAATAGGTACCACTATAGGGCCTTATCTGCATAATGAAGGTAATTATAGAATCGCTAAACTTGTGGATGTTCAAAAGAGAGCAGACTCTGTAAGTGCTAGACATATTTTAATTTCTAATGAAAGAATGACATCAGATTCGGCAATTACTTTCTTAAATCAATTAAAAAAACAATTTGAAGCTGGTGTTGATTTTGGAGAATTAGCGGAAGCAAATTCAGATGATAAAGGTTCTGCAATCAAAGGTGGAGATTTAGGTTGGTTTTCTGAAGGAAGAATGGTTGATGAATTTAATGAAGTTTGTTTTACTTCAGCTAAAGGTCAATTAAAGATTGTTGAAACACAGTTTGGAGTACATTTAATACAAGTTGTAGATCATAGTAGAAAAATTAAAAAAATTAAAGTAGCACACATTGATAGAAATGTGTCTGCAAGTACTGAAACATTCGAAAAATATCATAAGCAAGCTCGAAAATTTGCTGGTGAACTGATGACTACAGATATTAGTTTTGACTCGCTTATAAATACAAATAATTTGGTTAAAAGAAACGATTATCGAATTGTAGAAAGTAAGAGTTCTATTAGTGGTCTTCCTAATTCACGTGAGATTGTAAAATGGGTAAACCAAGCTAAAAAAGGAGATGTGTCAGAAATATTTGAAATTAACAACTCACTTGTAGTTTGCTATTTACTTGAAAGTAGAGATGAAGGGTTTACACCGTTAAATACATTAATTGAAGAAATATCTTCAATTGTAATGATGCAAAAAAAATATGATCACGTAAAAAAACTATACAGTAACCAAGATTTAGAAAATATTGCAACTAGTAATTCTACAACAGTACAATCTGCTAAAACAAATTTTTCATCAAATAGTATTACAGGAGTTGGATTTGAACCTAAGCTTATTGGTAAAATATTTGGTAAAGACAAAAATAATCAGCCTGTTCAATGTAGTAATTCAATAATTTATTTTCAAACTATTTCAGAAGACAGTATTCAAACACAAAATCAAAATGCTGAAAGAATTCAGTTAGTAAATGCTTTAAAAAATATTTCTGCTGTGGAGTCATTTAATGCCATAAAAGACAAATCTACAATTACTGATAATAGAACAAAAATCTATTAAGTTTATCTTAATATTTGTAGTCGGTATGAGTCTAGATTAAGAAATATAAATAGTAAAATTGTAAAGGATAGTAAAGATGATCCTCCATAGCTAATGAACGGAAGAGGTATTCCAATAACAGGTAATAGACCGATTGTCATTCCTATATTTATAACAAAATGTGCAAAGAGTATTGAAGCGACACTATAACCATAAATTCTACTAAAGTTAGACCTTTGTCTCTCAGCTAAAAATAATATTCTAACTAATAGGGCAAAATACAGAAGTATAAAAATAAAAGATCCAAAAAATCCCCATTCTTCTCCGATTGTACAAAAAATAAAATCAGTGCTTTGTTCTGGTACAAAATCAAATCTCGTTTGAGTCCCATTTAAAAATCCTTTACCGAATAAACCTCCTGATCCTATTGCAATCTTTGATTGAATAAGATTGTATCCTGCACCATATGGATCTATATCTTTACCCAATAAAACATTAATTCTTTTTTGTTGATGCGTCTCTAAAAAATTATTAAATATATAATTAACACAATGAATAAAAAAAACACAAATAATTATGCTTACTGTTGTTGTTATTAGTTCTTTGATTCTTCTTCTTGAAAATAAGAATATAAACAATCCAATTAGTGCTATAATATAACTAAGTATGGTACTATCAACCAATAGGGATATTACAAATAAAATTGAGAAGAAGATCGCAATAATGAGTATATATTGAGATAAACCTTCTCTATAGAAAACTATTAAAAAACTTATAAAAACTAATGCCGTTCCTAAATCATTTTGAAGTATAGTTAAAAGAATAGGAAAAGCAATAATTAGATAAGTGATTAATTTATCTTTCGAAGATAATTTTTTAGAATGAATACTATTGTAATATTTTGCTAAGGCTAATGATGTGGCAAATTTTGCAAATTCTGATGGTTGTAACTTAAATTTCCCAATGCTATACCAAGAGTTTGCACCTCCGGTTAAATCACCAAAAAATAATACACCTATTAAAAGTATTATGATAAAGAAGTAAAATATGTAGGATAATGAAAAGTAAAATTTCCAATCAATAATTAAAATAACAAAGGCAGTTAATAGAGATAACCCAGAAAATAGAATTTGCTTTCCATACCTTGTTGAAAGATCAAAAAAAGATGACGTATCTTCATTAAATTGCGATGCGAAAATATTTGTTACTCCAATAAATACTAAGAACAGATATAAAAAAACACTTGTATGATCAATATTCGCAAATATATTTTTTGTTTTTCTCACTTTTATTTAATTAAATATCCATTAATCATCTCTTTTTCTAAATCAATGTTTGAAATACTATTAGTTATGTATTTTTCAGCTATAAGTGAAGCAATTGGTGCTGCCCATTTAGAGCCATATCCGCCGTTTTCAACGTATACTGCAATTGCTATTTTCGGATTATTTTTTGGGGCAAAACCTATAAATATTGAGTGATCTTCCCCGTGTGGATTTTGAGCAGTACCAGTTTTACCACATAATGATATATCTACAATTCTCGAGTTTTTAGCAGTTCCATTAGATCCGTTAATTACTTTTTCCATACCTTCAATTATTGGGTCAAAGTATTTTCTTTCTATAGAGCAGTATTTCTTTACAGTAAAATTACTATCAATTTCATTATTTTCAATCTTTTTAATTACATGTGGTGTGTAATAAAATCCTTTGTTTGCAATTATAGCTGCTAAATTAGCCATTTGTATTGGTGTTAGAAGTAATTCTCCTTGTCCTATTGCCATTGAAATTATTGTATTTGCATTCCAACTATTTTTATATAGCTTATTATAAAAAGTATATTTAGGTAACTTTCCTGGGCTTCCAGAAATAAAATCATTATTTAAATAATTTCCAATTCCAAAGCTTCTTACGTGACTGTACCAATTCTTATATGCATTATTTACATTCTCATTTTTCTTAAAATAGTCAGCAAATATTTCGCAAAAATATGTATTGCAAGATGTTTCTATTGCACTAGTTAAATTAATTGATGATGAGTGTTTGTGACAACTAACTCTTTTGTTTACATCATATTCATATCCATTTATACAACTTATTATTTTATTTTTTGTTATAACTTTTTCCTGAAGAATAATTAAAGCATTTACAAGTTTAAAAATTGATCCAGGCGGATAAGCAGCTTGTAAAGCTCTATTGAAAAGAGGTTTGTTCTTATTTTCTTTTAAAATTTTAAAACTCTTAGATCTATTTCTACCAGTTAAATTAGTTAATTTGTAAGACGGAGAAGATACAAGTGATAATATTTCACCAGATGATGGTTCTATAGCAACAATTGCGCCGATTTTGTTATTCATTAATTTTTCACCATACTTTTGAAGTTTGATATCAATTGTTGATAATAAAGAGTTTCCATGTTTTGGAAGAGTGTCAAATTTTCCGTTTTGAAATTTTCCTTGATCTCTATTGTGTACATCTACTAATTTAATAGCCATTCCCTTTTCACCTCG
>MDTE01025706.1_pt1 | contig 10500 bp, 13 predicted proteins | sample 811231 | NCBI WGS metagenome assembly MDTE01 (sample SAMN05326651, study PRJNA326480) | marine metagenome | isolation source: seawater | place: Indian Ocean: Red Sea | collected 2010 | reverse complement strand
GGCGCACCACACTTCCAATCGGCATCTGCAGATTTCGACCTCTTGTCATAGGGAAGACTGCGTGGCAATTTCCGTATAAGGAGCATGCACCGCGCGGGCAAAATTGCGTGGGCGGTTTTGGGGCAGGCACAAACAATAATCTGGCTGATCGAAAGCACGTGCCATGGACAGGATGCATACGCGCCGAGCCCCTATTCCGCGTGCTTCAGACAAGACCATGTGGCGCTATGACGTCGCGCGGAGCTGCCGCCCTCTGGCGGTGCCGGCCGTGATATTTTCGCGGCTTCTGACCGATGTATTGAATGACCCGCGGAGACGCCCTCGGTGACCACAGAGACAGTTTCAGAACAAGAATTCGAGGTTGAGATCTGGCGCGGGCGGGACTCTGGTGAGTTCGTAACCTACCGGGTACCGCAGCGCGAGAGCCAAACCATCCTGGATGTCGTCTCGCACGTGCAGCGCCGTCTCGATCCAACGCTTTCGTATCGATTTGCCTGCCGCGTGGGGATGTGCGGGTCGTGTGCCATGACCGTAAACGGAGTGCCGCGCTGGACCTGCCGGACCCATGTCGACCTTGTGGCCAAGGACGGACATATCCGAATTGAGCCTTTGCGCAATCTTCCCGTAATTCGGGATCTCGCCGTCGATATGGTCCCATTCTTCGACAAATGGGAACGCGCGACAGGGCAATTCGTGCCGTCGGACGCAGGCAATCGGCAGACCTTCGCGCGAGTGCCGCCGGAATCACGGGAACGTCAGGAGGCCGATGCGGGGATCGAATGTATCGGTTGCGCTGTTTGTTATTCGGCCTGTGACGTTGTCGCCTGGAACGCCGATTATCTGGGACCTGCCGCCTTGAACCGGGTTTGGACGCTGGTGAATGACACGCGTGATGGCAGTAAGCCTGAACATCTTGCGGCGGTGGCAGGCGATGCCGGCTGTCACCAGTGCCATAGCCATCAGGCATGCATGACTTATTGTCCGAAGGATATCAACCCGACGGCCGCGATCGCCGGTCTTAAGCGTGCCACGGTCAGATCCGTGCTGAGGGGAGAGCTGTGAGCGGTCGTGCTGAAGTCTGGCTGTTCATCGCCCAGCGGGCCAGTGCGTTCGTGCTGGCGCCACTGGTGATTGTCCATCTGGCGACGATGATCTACGCCATTCAGGGTGGTCTCTCGGCGGAGGAAATCCTCGCGCGTACCCAGGGCAGCGGCGTCTGGGGTGCCATATACGGATTGTTCGTCTTGGCCGCAGCCATTCATGCGCCGATCGGCGTTCGGTCCATTGTCAGAGAAATGACTCCCTGGCGCGGCAGGTCGCTAGACCTTGCCGCAGTCTTGTTTGGTGTGTTGATCGTCGTATTGGGCGTCAAGGCAGTGGGGGCGCTTGTATGAAATACGCCGTAGCACTGCGGAATCATCCCACGTACTGGGCATTCGTGCTGCACCGGGTTTCGGGTCTGGCGCTTGCGGTGTTCGTCCCTGTACATCTCTACACGCTTTCCCTGGCCGTCGAAGAGGCGGCGAGGTTTGACGCTTTCCTCGAATGGACCGATGCGCCAGCCGTCAAAATCGGGGAGACCTTGCTCGTTGTTCTGCTGGCGGGCCATATGGTCGGCGGGTTGCGTCTCCTGGCGTTGGAATTTCTTGAGTGGCGCGATTGGCAGAAGTCGGTCGTCGCCATCACTTTGGGAATTGCCCTCGTTTGCGGGCTTCTGTTCCTGATGAATGCCTTCTAGTTGTTCCCATATTCGGAGACAGAAGTCTTCTCATGACTGAACATTCGATTACCCGTCATCAGACGGACATTCTAATTCTTGGTAGCGGGGGCGCTGGATTGTTCGCTGCCCTGCATGCCCACAAGGCAGATCCCGATCTCGATATCACCGTTGCGGTCAAGGGGCTTCTTGGAAAGTGCGGCTGCACGCGCATGGTGCAGGGCGGATACAATGTCGCTATCGGCACCGGAGACTCGGTCGAGCGACATTTCATGGACACGATCGAAGGCGGTAAGTGGCTGAATAACCAGGATCTGGCCTGGACGCTGATCAACACAGCGATCGAGCGCATCCACGAACTCGAGAATGAACTCGGGTGCTTCTTCGATCGCAACCAGGACGGTTCGATCCATCTCAAAGCATTTGCCGGTCAGACCTATGACAGGACGGTGCACAAAGGCGATCTGACCGGAATCGAAATCATCAATCGGCTGGCAGAACAGGTCTGGGCGCGCCGCATCAATCGACTGGAGGAGCATCGAGCTGTCGCCCTCGTTCCGGCAAGCGACGGAAGCCGGATTTCTGGCGTGCTCTTGATCGATGTTCGTGACGGAAGCTTTCACTTTGTCCAGGCCAAGGCTGTTCTTCTCGCCGCAGGCGGCGGGCCCACGATGTACCGCTATCACACGCCATCCGGTGACAAGACCTGCGATGGCATGGCCATGGCGTTGCGGGCGGGACTCACCCTGCGCGACATGGAAATGATTCAGTTTCACCCCACCGGGCTGATTGCAGGACGTGAGACCCGAATCACGGGAACCATCATCGAAGAGGGCCTCCGCGGGGCGGGCGGTCATCTTCTCAATGGTGAACACGAACGCTTCATGGAGAAGTATGATTCTCGTGGCGAGCGGGCGACGCGGGACATCGTCAGCCGCGCCATGTTCGAAGAGATGCGGCAGGGACGGACAGGTCCGAACGACGGATTGTTCATCACCATGCGACATCTCGATCATGACCTGGTGCGCCGCCAGTTCAAGGGCATGGTAGAGCGCTGCGCCGACTGCGGATTCGATCTCGTCGATGGGCTGGTGGAAGTGGTTCCGACGGCGCACTACATAATGGGTGGGGTCGAGTACGACACATCCTGCCGAACCTCGATTCTAGGCCTCTACGCGGCGGGTGAGGATACGGGCGGCGTGCATGGTGCGAACCGGCTCGGTGGCAACGGTGTAGCTAATTCGACTGTCTTTGGCGGTATTGCGGGTGATGCCATGTCGCCATGGGTGAACGCCGAAGGGACATTCGCCGAGCCCGATCAGTCCGTGATTGACGCCACGCTCGAGCGTACCCTGCACCCTTTCGGTAAGCCCCAGGGCAATTTACTCGACATGCGGGAGCGCCTCGAGGACATCATGTGGGACGACGTCGGAATTATCCGTGATCCGGAACGCTTGAACCGTGCTCGTCAATCTTTGGCCGACCTGGAGGCGGAGCTGAATGAAACCGGAGTGGCCGCTTCGGATCGTGCGTTCAACCTGACCTGGCATGACTGGCTTAACCTCGACAGTCTTATCCTGGTGAGCAAATCAATTACGGAGGCAGCGCTGGCACGGGAGAATTCGCGCGGCGCACACTACCGGGAAGACTTCCCGGAAGAGGGAGATCTGGAAACGTCGTATTTCACGACGGCGCGTCTGAGTGACGGCAAGTTTGACGTTGGCACCTCGCCGGTTGAGTTTACCCGGGTCAGGCCGGGAGAGACCCTTATCCGCGAGGAATCAGCGGTAGCATGAACACGCCCCGCGCGGGCTATTGAGGTTCAAGATGATCAAACAAGACGCCATCGAAGAGGCAGCGCTCGAAATCATGCGCCGCGCAGCCATCGTGATCCCTGATGACTACAAATCGGGAATCAAGGCGATGGTCAAAGAGGAGGAGAACGAGCTCAGCCGGTTCGTCCTGGAGGCAATGTGCGAGAACTGGGACGTTGCTGAAGAAGACCGCAGAGCCATGTGTGCGGACACTGGCTTGCCGCGCTACTTCGTGAAGATCGGGAATGAAGCTCAGGTTGAGGGCGGGTTCGTGGCACTGGAACGAACGTTGCGCTGGGCGACTGCGAGGGCCACCCAGGAAATTCCGCTTAGACCGAACCGGGTCCACCCGCTTTCGCGCATAGATCACAACAACAACGTCGGAATTCTGGCGCCCGAAATCGAGTACACGTTCGAGCCAGATGCCGATTGGATCGACATAATTTCGGTGCACAAGGGCGGCCTGTTCGGCAGCGATTATCGCATGCTGTTTCCCGGCGATGGTATCGACGGGATCAAGCGCTTCTTCCTTGATGTCATGCTGGAGTTCGGGCGCCGAGGCCTTGCGTGTCAGCCGGCCATCGTCGGGGTCGGCCTTGGCGGAAGCAAGGACACGGCAATGAGTATCGGCAAGCAGGCGGCCTGTTTACGTGTTGTCGGAGATCGCAATCCAGATCCGGAAATCGCGGCTCTCGAGCAGGAATTGATGGTGATGGGCAACAATATCGGCATGGGCCCCATGGGGTTTGTCGGAAAGTCGATGGTGGTCGATTGTCATATCGAGGTGGCGTATACCCACACCGGCGGCATGCCCATGAGCGTGCATAGCTTCTGCCTTTCATCACGGCGCGCTGTCGTGCGCCTCGGCCCTGGTGGCGAGATTGAATACCGCACGGATCCGGAATGGTTCACGCCCTATCGCCGGCGTGACACCGTCGAATGGGAAGGGGTTGTGCCACCCTTGGACAAGGCGGTCGCCCAGTGAAAACGAAACACATAGAACTTCCGCTCACAGACAAATCTCTCAAGGGACTCGAGCTTGGCACTGCGGTCTATCTTCAGGGGACCGTCTATACGGGCCGTGAAGGCCTCTACAAGCGCGTACTGGATCAGGGAGTGGAACCTCCGGTGCCGCTGCAGTCCCTGGGGAATGCCAATTTCCACTGCTCTCCGGCCGCTTCGGTCAATGAGGATGGCACCTACAATTTGGGTGCCGTGACGGCGACGGCGAGCTTCCGATTTGCACGCTGGCTGTCGCAGTGGTTTGAGATATCTGGCTGCCGCGTGATCATCGGTAAGGGAGGGATGACGGAAGACGATTATCGCACCCACTTCGTCCCCAACGGCGCGATATACCTGTCTACAGTCGGCTACGGGACCGGCGCGCTCCTGGGGCGGGGCATCAAGCGCATCAGAGATGTTTACTGGTTGGAGGAATTGGGTATCGCGCAGGCCATGTGGGTCCTGGACGTCGAAAACTTCGGCCCGTTCCTGGTCGAAAGCGATATGCTCGGAAACAGCCTGTTCGAAAGGGAAGGCCGGATCATCAACGAGAATGTCGATAGCCTGTATGATGGCCTGCGACAGCCCGCGTTGAAACGGTATGGTGAGACCACATCGCGCTCCGACGAAGTCGTCTGAACCAATTTGAAGCTTCTCACTCGGGCGGCGCGGAAACCTGCGATTCGGCTCTGTATTGCGATCGATTGATGCGGCCACCTGAGAACAGCAGCATTGATCCTGAGTTCGGGCACCTTCTTTCATGAAGATCGATCGGATCGAGATATCAACTCATTCACAACCACTGGATCCTCCGTTTCCGGCGGCATGGGATCCAATTCCGCGGGCGAAATTCGGTCTCACGATTGTGCGGGTTTGCACGGATGATGGTGCCGTAGGAATCGGCTCCGGTTACCTTTCGCGTTCCTTCTCAGACTACGCATACCGGTTCCTGGGCTAGGATCCGATGGACCTTACCCGCCACCACGCGTTGCTCGACGATGTATCGTTCGATATCGGGCGTTGCTGGGCTTTCGACGTCGCTTTGTGGGATCTCAAGGGCCGTATCGAAAACCAGCCGGTATGGAAGCTGCTGGGCGGCAGGACCGAGCGACTGCGCGCTTATGCCTCCACCGGCATACTGCGTGATGTAGAGGCCATGGCGGATCAGGTGCGATTCCTCGTCGACGCATGTTACCGGGCCATTAAGGTGCGCTTCGGGCGCGAGGACCGTCGTGACGACCTGCAGGTGATCGAAGCGGTCAGAGATGCAGTGGGCGACGATATTGATCTCATGGTCGACTGTAATCGAGCCTGGCGAATGCCGGGTAACCTGTGTCCGTACTGGTCCTACGAGGAAGTCCTCGACGTCGCCAAGGAGCTCGATCGTCTCGGAGTTTTCTGGATGGAGGAGCCACTTCATCGCGGCGACTATGCGGGGATGGCCGATCTTCGGAATTCTGTCGATGTTCGGATCGCCGGTGGCGAGATGACCACGGAACCCTATGAATTCACGACGATGATCGAGCGTGGCTGTCTCGATGTCCTGCAGCCTGACTGCTGCCTGACGGGTGGGATCACGGGATGCGCCGAGATTGCCCGGGAGGCCGAATCTGCAGGACTGATCTTCTCCCCCCACACCTAGGGCTCAGACTGAAGTGACTTTGAATATTCAACAGATATCGCCTGTGTTGGGTGCAATCGCGACCGGTGCCGATTTGGCCTCCGGAATCACGGATGAGACATTCGAGGGGCTTCATCAGGCGTGGCTGGAGCACGACGGCGTACTGGTGGTCCGCGGGCAGGCTCTATCGCACGAGCAACACATCGAATTCAGCAGGCGTTTTGGTGACCTGGATCACCACGTCGTTACCCAGTTCGTTCCCGAGAAGTATCCCGAACTCTATCGCGTCTCGAACAAACCTGGGGAGGGGGGCAAGTATCTTGGCAACCCGCAGGCGGGGAACCACTGGCACACGGACAACTCTTACCTCGATCCCCCCGCCAAGGCATCACTCCTATACGCCGCCGAGGTGCCGCCCGTCGGCGGAGATACGTTGTTTGCCAGCATGTATCGGGCCTACGAAACGCTGTCTCCGGCATTGCGGAAGGTTCTGGACCGTCTGGAAGCGGAGCATCACTTTGAGAACGCCCTTTCCAATTTCTCGACCTTCAAGGCCACCGACCGGCAGATTGACGCGACCCCGCCTGTCAGGCACCCAATGGTAACCGTGCATCCGGACACTGGCCGAAAGTCACTCTATGTGAACCCGGGTTTTACGACCCGGATCGTGGGGATGAATGCCGATGAGAGCGAGGCTATTCTGCGCTTCCTCTTCAGTCATGCCACGCAGCCGCAGTTCATATACCAGCACCGCTGGCAGGCGCACGATCTCGTCATCTGGGATAATCGTTGCACGATGCACTACGCCGTCCAGAATTTTTACGGCGTGGGTACTCGGGACCTCTACCGGACGACCGTCAAAGGGGACGCGAAGGCCGCTTGACGTCCGTATGGTCCCCGGGCACTTGTCACAGCATCCGGTCGTCGGCTAGATCATCGCCAGGGCACGTCGACCCGGTTTGTCGAATTGAGGAGCAGTCTAGAGAATGGGTTTCACCGTCAATGCACTTTCGCCAGTTCTGGGCGCAGAGGTGATCGGGCTTGATCTGTCGTCTTCGATTTCGGATGCGGAGTTATCGCGACTCAATCAGGCCTGGCTAGATCATAACGGCGTGCTGGTCGTCCGCGACCAGTCCCTTACACCCGAGCAGCATATCGCCTTCAGTAAACGGTTTGGCGAACTGGAACAGCACGTGGTCGGCCAATTTCTCCTCAAGGGTTACCCCGAGATCTACCGGGTTTCGACCAAGGTGGATGATGACGGAAAACCAATGGGTAACCCGGAATCGGGCCGTTATTGGCATTCAGATCTGTCGTATCTGGAGCGCCCCTCCAAGGCCTCACTTCTTTATGCGCTAGAGCTTCCGGAGAGCGGTGGTGACACCATGCTGGCGAGCATGTATGCGGCATATGACGCCCTGTCAGATACCATGAAGGGCATGATCGAGGGACTGACGGGTGTGCATGACCTCTATCACGTCAATAAGTTCTTCGAGACCTCGGGGCCAAGTGCGGCGCAGGCGGAGCTGACTCCGCCTGTGGAACATCCGGTTGTGAGAACTCATCCGGAAACCGGAAGAAAGGCGCTCTTCATCAATCCGGGGTTCACATCGCGTATCGTCGAGTTATCAAAGTCGGAAAGCGATGCGCTGCTCGAATTCCTGTTCGCGCACGCGACGAAACCGGAGTTTGTATACCGGCACAGATGGCGGTTACACGACCTGCTGCTCTGGGATAATCGTTGCACCATTCACCATGCGGTGCATGACTTCGCCGGGTCGGGATTTCGGCACATGCATCGCACAACAGTTCTCGGTGAAGCCGCGGTTCTATAGTCCGCAACTCGCTGGCGGAGATAACGAATAAACAAAGCCCGGCTGATTGCCGGGCTCTTTATATGTGCCTCTATGCTGAAACGGTGGGCGAAGGCCTAAAAGCACAAGGTGCCGAAATTCACCGCATCCATGAAGCTGATGAAATAGGCGTCAAACACAAACTGCGCGATAGTCGACACCGAACTGAACCAGTCCAGGGGCCAGCTTGCTGCGGCGACGCCGGACGTCGCGCCAAGCATGTAGATCGCCTTCGTCATGAACCAGAGAATAGTGACATCTGGAAATAGGTGCAATTGATGTGGCTGTGTCTGGAGGCACATTCACTTCAATTTGGATTGCAGGTCGAGATTGATGCCACACCGTCGCAGGCGGTTCGCTGTCACCGGGCGGCAAACATTTGGTGTCCTGTACGGTTGCGGGCCAACGTCGGGGACTGCTGCGGCAATTCGGGAAGTTCGACCCTGATCTCCACGCGCCGATTGCCCGCTTCGCGGATGCCGTCAGCCGTTGCTATGCGCGGTTGCGATTCTCCGGCGCCGGAATACGAGACGAGATCCGGGTGAACTCCCAGTCGTACGAGCGCGGCTCTCGCGGCGAGGGCGCGGCGTAGCGACAGATCAATATTGTATGATTCCGATCCCGCTCGGTCCGTGTGGCCGATCACGCCAATAGAGTTTGCGCCTGCCGCACGGGCCCAGCCGACCAGCGCGTCCAGGGTGGATTGAGCTGCGTTGTCGATCTTGTCGGAATCGAACCTGAACATGACAAGCGACAACCTTGCCGATCTCGGACCCTCCAGGCCTTCGAGTTCGCCCAACAGAGCATAGAACCCATCCCGGCAGGCCGCGATGTGATGAGGTTGCCAGTTCTCTTCCTGTTGCTCGATCCAGCAATCGAATCGCGATTGTGCTGTCGCTGCGCTCACCGGTTCGTCGCCGGCCACGCCGGCCGCGAGCACCCAGGCCAGACGGTTCCGCGCAACATTCAGATTGCGCTTTACTGCGGCGGGCACCCGCCAGGATGACACGACTTCCGGTTCCACGGCTTGTCCCTTGGCCGCCTTCAAGCCCTTGCGTGCGAAGTGCTCCGCATCTCGCCAGTCGACCATCTCTTCCGCCTCGAACGTAGAGAATGCCCGATATTCCTGCGCCAGTGCGGCTGTAAATGCGTCACCGGTGGTGGTGGTAGACTGGAGTTGCGTTACGGGAGACTCGCATCCGTAAAGCATCATGGTCAGACCGGCCAGGAGGAGTACGCGAAGCCCCGAATGGCCGGGCAATGGTATCCGGTAGTGTGGCGTCATGGACTGTCGTGACATTTTTGTCTCCGTGGGATGTGCTTTCGCTGCCCCATCTCTCTCCGGAGTCGAGATTCATGTCCAATTACGGCCAAACCGTGTCGTGGTTGTGGAATGATTCGGGCCAATTCCTTCCACGCCAGTCGCGCAGACGGCACAGCGTATGTCAGGATGATCGCAACCGTGTTCTGCCCGATGGGCCCCGTCCGGGCGCCCGGGGCCGCAAAGGGAGCAGCGATATGACCGAAGTGAAAGTGGTGGGCACCAACCACACCAGCTTTACCGTCTCGAACCTTGAACGCTCGATCGCCTTTTTTACGGAGTTTCTGGGCTTTCGGCTCACGTCGCACGAGCCCAGGGAGCCGGCGATGATCCAGGCGCTCACGGGCATACCGGGCGCCGATATCGATGTCGCCTACCTTCAGATGCCGGGACACGCCCTTGAGTTGATCGAGTACAAGGGGCCAGAGGACCGGGGTCAGGTCGAGTGTCGGGTGTGCGACGTTGGGGCCGCCCACATCGCTTTCGATGTTGAAGATGTGGAAGTCGTGGTGAGCCTCGGCACCCAGCACGGAGCGCAACTCATGGGCGAGGTGCTCGAGATTACGGGCGGCCCGAACAAGGGTGGCCGCGTCGCTTACATGCGTGACCCCGATGGGGTAACGATGGAGTTCATCCAGCGTGGCAGCGGCTAGGAACTAACCGCCATTCCGGTATGTGGAGCCGACTCTCTCGAACCGGTCAGCAGTTCCCGAGCCTCAATCCATTGCAGCCAACTCTCCAATAGGTTTCAATCGTCACGAATAGACGTCGAGACGGAAATTGAGTTATTGGGAGCGTGGTCATGGCGACACATTCGGACGACTACAGAAAATTGATGGCGCTGCAGCGGGTGATCGAGCAGGGTTACGTGGATCTCGATTTAGCCGATCAGGAATAGGAAGGAGCACGGCGGCCGTAGCCGTGGGACGCAGCCGTCCCGGTCCGCGTCAACTGGTATGCTCAACACTTGGGTTTCGCAGTCGCAATTGCCGGGCTATGCTCTGCGGTATTCGAAGTGGGACCTTTTATTTAGCCTATTGAATGCGTTGAGGGAGGAATTGCCTCCGCGACCACGGGGCGACAATCGCCCGGAAGCACGACGTGTGCTCGAGAACAGTGCCGAGATCATAACGATGCTTGGGGATTGCTCGCTGCGTGCTCAGGATTCCGTG
>MDTE01139085.1_pt1 | contig 10502 bp, 6 predicted proteins | sample 811231 | NCBI WGS metagenome assembly MDTE01 (sample SAMN05326651, study PRJNA326480) | marine metagenome | isolation source: seawater | place: Indian Ocean: Red Sea | collected 2010 | reverse complement strand
TGAGGTTGGCGGTGTTCACGTATTCTGCGCAGGGCGGGAATGCTAGCTCGGTTCGGCACTTGATATTGTTGTTGATGAAACAAAAAAATTGTGTTGTACGAGCGAATGTGACGGGGAAACCGGACAATTGGCCAACCACAGCGCCAGGGGGACGGGCGTATCGACGCGAACGTCAAGGAATTGCATCGAAGTTGCCACGGTTGGCCATGTTCGGCCGGCTGAGAGTAAAGCGGGAGAACAAAAAGCAGGAGGGTGTCGGCAAGGGTCACGATTCCAGAAATAACGGAGTCTTCTCGTACCAGCACGGCATCATCATGCGCCTGCGACGATTCTTCGGGGCGGTCACCGGCCGCGTGGAGGGCAACGTTGCGTCGAGAAGGGCGCGCTGGCTCTACGGTCTCGCGTGCGGACGTCGTCGTACCGACTGGTACCCCGCGCTCGTCTTCCTCGTGCCCTGCTCCGTGTGCTTCACGGTGTTCATGTGGCCCTACATCCTTCCAAGTGACCTCATCGAGGCTGTGTACAGGTCAACCGCCACCTCGGCGAGCGCCTGCATCGCCATGACCGAGACGTACGTCGCCCCGATCGTCGCCGAGCAGTACGAAAGGAACAGGGCCAAATGCCTGGAGCAGGGCGGGTGTCCATCCGCGGAGGATATGGGGTCGCTCATATGCCAGCAGACGGAGGCTTGCGGCCCGGACCCGGCAGAGGCGGTCAAGACCCTGGATAACATGATGAACCTTGCCGCCGCGAGCGGGAGGAGGAGGGAGCTGCTCCAGTTCGAGGGGCTCGTTGATTTCGTCGCGGATAACGGCGCGGTCGCCTTTCCGAAAGATGCGGCGGACGTGGACGACGCTCTGAGCGAGGTTGCGTCGCCGTGTGGGGGTTGCAAGAAGCTCGCAACGCAGGTGTTCAAGGAGGCGGAGAACGGGGCTCCGGACAAGCGCTGGATCGAGGCGATGATTCGCGTGCACGGCAAGGAGTGGTGCATCCGGCAGAGCGCGTCCGTCCTGCCGGAGTACGATCCCTGGAAGACGTACAGGGGCATCACCTCGTGGGCGCAGGTTGGGAACACCCCGGCGGATGAAAATTACATGAAGGCCAACGGGCTCCCCAAATTTGGCGGCGCGGGTGCCATGAAGTCCAAGAACACGGACAGGAACACCGCTTGGCCGCCCCAGGACGCGGCCAGGAGCGGGGATTACAACCCGTTCGTCGCAAACGCGACGGGGAACCGCAACGGAACGTTCGACAATTCAACCTTTATGGACCCGCCCGTGAACGAGGCGCTCATGAAGCTCCTTCTCGCGAACTCACCGCAGCTCGCCTGCCCCCTGAGCAAGGCGGACAAGGCTAGAAAACTTGAGGCGTTGCAAAGAGGGGAGACATGGCCCCCGCCCGTGCGCCCATCCCCGCCCTGGGCCAAGCATTGCGTCAAAAATGCCACACTCGACGTCATCGGTCACGTCGGCCGCACATCAACTCACTCAAGGGTGTCCCTGGAATTTGCCATCCTGGTACCCGCGATGATCATGTTCTCCGTCATGATCATCAACTCCGCGGCGACGCTGTACTGGGTGGAAACGCCGATTGTGTTTGGAGGAATTGTGGTCTTGGCGCTGGTCCTGGCCGATAACTGGCGCGCAGTACGCAACATGATCCGCTGCATGGACCGAGTCTTTTTGGCACTGAACATCCTGCACATGTCCATCGTCGCCGGAGCCATGCTTTCTGCCGTAGGTCTCCTCGGGCAAAGAACGTTGATGGACGGCACGTCATGGGACGCTGAGCGTACGAGATGGAGGGAGTGGATGGCTTGTAAGATGCTGAAGGGGCCCAAGAACGCGCAGTTCAACGTGAAGCGGGCCAACGTAATTGTGCAGGGCACCGCCAACATGCTCGCGAGCTCTGCCGCACATAAGCTGATTCCGGGATTAAACGTGGCGGCTGGTGCGGGTAAAAAGGCGGGATGGACGGTGATGAGAGGCGTGCAAAAGGGGACGCGATTCCCCAGGCCCTCGTACAATGGCATCCTCAGCCCGTGGATGGGTAAAACTGGATTCCCGAGGTTCGTAGAGGACTCTGTGGAGAACCTCTGGAGGACCAAGGTGTTGGGAAAACCGCCCAAGCCCGCGAACAAGAGGCTCACATCCTTTCATCAGGACAATAGTCAGATCGAGATGGCGGCGAGTGCCAGTGCTGTGGCCTCCGAAGTTATCAAACAGCAGCTCGGGAAGCTGGGCAAGGTCAACAAGAGGGAAGTTGACGTGCTCATGGCGACATGGAGGGAGACGGTGAAGCGAATTATGCAGGCGAGAACGAGCGCGAAGCTCATCGAGCTAAAGGACGACGGCGGGCTGGGTTGGCAGGAAAGCGTCATCCCTCAGCACAAGATTGGCTTCTCGGGGCGCCTTCGTATGGGCATCTTTGGCACGATATTTGTTGCGCTCGTGTGCTCCCTAATTGCTGCTCAGCAGGTGCGCAGGTTCATTGAGCTCATGCGATGGTCCAGCGTCGCGAGGTGGTGCTCATGGGCGGCTATCGGGATCCATGATTTCAGGCTTATCGATCAGATCGCCACAGCCATCTGCGTGTTCCTTCCCATCGGCACTTTTGCGGTCATTGTTGGGCAGCTCATCGCCATTTCGGAAACCTACCGCAGCAACATTCGCGGGCTGCGACGGGGTGAACCTGTGTTTACTAAGAGGCAGATGGAGGCGTCGGAGATTAGCGTCGGTTCCGAGTGGCTCGGATACCAACTCGTCACCGCAGGGATCACCTACTTCATCGTCATCATCGTGCTCGGTGTCATATGCCTCGGACTTGCAATTCCCATCATCGCCCTGCTCAGTGTCGATCCTGAACTTCAGGCAGAGGTGCTTACGACCATGACGTACATTGGTGTCACGTGGGTCAGCGGTATAATGGTCGGCGTGATTTACCGCATGGCGCACGTTAAGTTGTTCACAGAGCCGAGGCTCAACGTGCTCCGTTACGTCCACTGGTTCCAGTTCAGCGACTACCTAATGCTCTACATCACCATGCAGCGCTCGTTTGTGGTGGTTGTCACGAGGATCCTCATGTCTGTCGTCGTGCAAGCGGCGTGCATCATGCGCTCCGATATGACATTCTTTCCCCTGATGCTTGGCAAAAAGATCGACAAGCCACACATGGCGTACATCTCCGTAGTGTTGAACGACTGGAAGTACAGTTGTCCAATCGTCTGGTCGTTCTACAGCACAGCTCTGGAGGCGGGCCGGGAACACGGCAAGCTACGGAGAGAGGTTGAACAAAAGCTGCGATTGAAGTATTCCAAGGAGCCCCCACCACTGAACACGTCGTCAGAGTCCCCCCCTAAGAAATTTAAGAAGTTTGGCATTGCGATCCTGGATGGTGGCATGAAAGGGGTGGCGAAAGGGATGACAGATGTGGCAAAAGTCACCTCCGGGCGTTTGACTAATCTTCTGTTTGGCGGAAAAGATGATATGAGCAATGAGATGAGGGAGGAGCTCGAAGTGGAGTTGGACAAGATCCGTCGAAACAGACGCGCTCGAACTCGATGGTTCCTCGCACTCATCTTGATGAACAATCCCTCGCTCATCGCCATGCGCAGACCGTGGGGTGGCCAGCCGCAGAACGTCGCGATGCTAAAACCCTCCCACCTTCCTCATGCCGTCAAGAAGGGCTGGCTGCGAAGGCGAGGCGGGATCCTCGGCGTGGTGAACGATGATTATGTGATGCTCACGCCGGGCGTACTCTACATCTTCGAGCATGACCTCGCCAGGAACCCCAGGGTGTACACCCTGTCTTCGAGGGTGCTAGTGCGCAGGTTGTTTGTAAGCGTCAGGGATCAAACCGTCGGGGGATGGCACTTTGGCGGTGACAGGTACGAGCCCGGGCCGGACGAGGTTGATGCCCCCGACGCCGAGGACGGCCTTCGGTTGCCGTCCAAGAAAATTGATGACAAGGCAAAGGGCAACAAGAAGGACAACAAGGACAAGAAAAAGGATGACACAGACAAGGGGGATGATGAGGACCCCGCCAAGGCTGCGGAATCGAGCAAATGGAAGCTTAGGGAGAAGCACTTCTTCGTGATATCCATCCCGGGCGGGCCCATGGAGGTGTTCGCCAGCACAGCCCTGGATGACGTGACGGACTGGATCGGCGCCCTGCGGGCGTCGTGCCTGGGCGCACCCGATAGGTCCATGCTCGTAGGGCTGAAGCGGGACTAATACATGTGTTTAAATCGTTATTAATGTCGAAGTCAGTACTTGAAACTCGGTACGCGTCATGTGGGTGTTGTCCCTGATCACCGTGCCAAGTTTCACGTTGGTTCACGAGGGCGAGTCTTTAAGCCCATGTCCGACCATAGGTAAAATACTACACCTCCACGGGGTTAAGGTGGCCACCCGCCGCCCCCCAAAACTATTTTCTCTGTTTTCCTTACCAAAACGACGAGTCTCCGCCCTCCCCCTGAAATTTTCGATGCTTACATCTATGATCATTTTCGGTGGCCGATTTGGTTATTTTTTTTATGTTGTAAAATGTTTGCTCCGAAAAACGTGTTTTCGTTTCTAACTTGGATTTCTGGATTATTGGATTATTATTAACTTGACGAGACTGTGAGACCAAATCACGGGCAACTCTCCTATCAGCTCCAATCAATCCTATCAAGTGCCAATGCAACCGCGGCCGTGACTGGAGCGTAGCGACCCAGATCCTCTCGAAGTGATCGGGTTTCATGGGGATGGCGGGAGTGAAGATTTCACGTGCGAGGCGTCATTATAAGGAGTAAATAAATCAAGTCATTTGAAAAAGAGATACAAAACTCCTAAGAAGAAGTACAGAGCTATTAATCAAAACATGCGGAGCAGTGAGCTCTTGACTCGAGAGTAACGCCAATCGAGATTGACACTTCCTATGTGCATGCGTCTTTGAACCCATGGACCACCGCGCGCATTTATTTCTTTATATCAAAATCAAGCAAAGCAATTAGACTCATGCAAATGGAGACGTGTTGAATATTTGACTTATGAATAAAAATAGTGTTGTCATTTAAAACAACAATACATGAAATGATATATGACTGATTGGACAGCGTGCAGCTTGCGAGAGCTGGCGTGTGCCCGCCTAACGTTTGTCTTGACGCTTGTCTTGACGCTTGTCTTCTTCGACACGCAATATGGCTTCTCTGCCGAGCTGGTTTGCCAATAATACATCAACTTCCGTGTCGCCTGTACTATTTTGTCCTACATGAGGTGCAGCGCATGGTGGAGATAGCGACATATCGAGGGTATCTGCTCCGGTTGCGTGTTTTTCGCTTGGTTTTCCGGATGCGGATGCGCGTGCGTGAACAGCGCCTTGTTCATGAGCCTCAGGGAGTTCAACGTGAGCCCAAGGGAGTTCACAAGTCATTTCACCTTCCTCTACTGACGGGATTCTCACAGAAGAAGAAAACATTGCATGATATCCTAACATTGTATGACATCCACCGGCTTGTCCTTGGCGCGTGTGAAAAAGTGAGGCTTTACTTTTTCTGAATATTTTTTACGAACTTCTTTGCTCTTGAAAGCATCTACCTTCATAATAGTAAATTCAATAAAAATAATATATTCACGTTTTATACTGGATCGACTTCGCTCCGGACTGATGAAACGCCGTGACTACCTCGATCCACGAATCATTTGGAACACCATGAGCCGTGGTACTGATGTTGGTCACAGAAACATATTTCCCGGACAGATCCATGTTACGAACGTGTTCTAATGTCGTTTTCCAGGTTGCATCAGGCATAGGTGCAGGCGTCAATTCGATTATTCCACAGAAATACTTATCATCGTCGGTTAAACTCGAGGCGCCGGCATCATCCCTTATCGAGTATAGATATGTCGCGGATCGAGGCCGGATTGCACTGCATCTGTTTCCGAATTCAGAGCACTTCGACAACAGTTGATGTTTAGATGCATCCGGCACGCGGCGCCTACTGTTCTTAAGAGCATTGGTTCGGACACTGCTTGTATATTTCGAGATGTCAAATGCGACTCGGGATGCGGCGACGCATTGCATGGGGACCTTTTCGTAGTGATGTGCGAGGTGGGTTGCGCGTTATGGACTGGCGCGCGCGAATGCGTGACTGAGAAACTGAAAATATTTTGGCGTACTTATGACACGCGCCAAATATTCGTCAAGATATTATTTTGAACCTCAACACACGCATAAGACATCTTTTAATCTGCTACTAGTAGTTGGCCAAAATTCGACCGTAATGTTATTACAGGAAATTCAGACTGTTTGCATGTCTCAGGAAGGCTGACATCTACTCTGTACAGTGCTCTCAAGATGTAACGGACCATCCACTTCTCTTCCGAGGAGGTTCGTATGCCGTGGTACTGAGCGGGAAGGTCGTCCGCGAAGCCTCATAAGCTCGGGCACCCGAGAAGTCGTACCTCCGACCTCTCCGCTGACGCTCGAGTGATGATGAATACCGAGTACGCCTCCCTGATACTCGGGATCGGGTCGACAGGACTCGCCGAAATGCCTTCCCGCTAGTGCGTCGCGCGTTTTCTCTCGGGAAGAAAAACACCATCCCTTCGCTCCCTTGGTGGCCGCGGCGAAGGATTGGCCGTTTGGCCATCGCTCTGCCTCAGAACTTTCCAAGCACCGCCCGCTACCTCATCGATCGGTTCGTCCCTTTGTCCTGACAATCCCCCTCGACCACTTCCTCCGTCCCTCTCCCGTCAGCTCGTCGTGGGGATGCTGCTCGGCTTCTTGGCTACATTTCTCGCGGTCCACCTCTCCGCGGGAAGCTCTGCCATGCCTGTGATCACGTCCTTGGGGTCCGATACATCCCTATTAGCCCTCGGGCGCGCGAGCTTCGTACATCGTATGGACCAGTTCGTCGTCGACAAGGAGGATGACAACGAGGAGGAGGCACAACTGGACGTCACCTCTGCCGCGCAGCACACGTACGCTGGACACGACATCGATGACGAAGACGCTGAGCTCTGCGGCTTCTTCAAGAAAATCGGCAAGCATTTCAAGAAAGGCTTCAAGCATGTCAAGAAGCATGCCAAGAAGAAAGTCGGCAAGCATGTCAGGAGGCATGCCAGGAAGACCAGTTCGATATTCAAAAAGCTCCAGAAGAAGGCGACGGATACATGGAAGCAAGGCGACGAATTCCATGAAAAGGTTAAAAACGAGATCAAAGAGTATGACAGATTTGTCTCGAAGGCAAAGACGCTCGTCGACGAGATTTAAAACCCCAAGGACTACATCGAAGACGCATTCGATGACATCGGGAAGATGGTCACCGATCTCCACCAGATGGTCGCGCCCGGAGCCGAGGCTGAGGTCGCCGCCGGATCTGAGCTCGGCGGTGGCAACAAGCTCACCCAGCTCAAAGACAAGTTCGTCGACCTCGTGAAGGAGGTACCGGGAACCATGAAGCGCGAGATGGAGAAGCTCTGCGACTCTCTCATGCCCGTCGAGGGAGAGGCTCTGAGCGACAACATCAACGGCGTCATCAAGGGCGCCTTCAGCGCCTCCGCGAGAATGGGCTCAGCGAGCCGCCGCGGCGAGTCGGGTGAGATTCCCCACTTCTTGGCCGAATTCCAACCCGCCGCTGCCGCTGAGCGGTTCCGAAGGGTTCTCCACGACGAACGGGAGGCGAGGATCGCCGGTCGCGAGTATCTCGCGCCCGACCGAATCGTACGATCCCCGATCGTCGAAGAGGCGGAGCTCGGGAAGGGTTTCTGTGTGCCCATGCCCCCCTTCCTGGATCTCCTTCCGGACACGACCCCTACGCCCCAGCACGTCATCCCCGAGAGAAGCTGTCCCAACCGGAGTGACGGAGGCTCTCGGTGACGTTTCCATGTATTTCCCCAAGGAGGTCGCTACTGGGATTTGTGCATGGGACCCACCGAGTTCAAGCTCCCGTCATCGTTGGGAGCCTCCCTCGTGAACGGCTTCAAGAGCGCGCTCAAGCCCGTATGCATGCAAGCCTACGATTCCGTCGAACAGGTGGTAAAGGGCACGGACAAAGTCATCAAGGGAAGCAATCGGTGTGATCGAAAAGAAGGGGAAGCAAGCTCTCGAGTTCACCAAGAAGGTCAAGTCCAAGCTCGAAGGATTCAAATCCAAACTCAGCGGCCGAAGGCTACTCGCCGACGAGGACATTGACGATGAAGAGTTCAAGCAACTCGTCAACGAAGTCGAAACCGCCCGTGCAGCGCACGCCGAGATCTACGCCCCCATCGATGAGCTCGAGCACCTCGACGCCTCGGTGATTCGCGACGTCGAGGACGCCGCCAAGCTCGCCACCTCGCGCGTTTACGCGCAGCTGCTGGAGCACAGGACGATGTGGAACCCCGCCGCCGGGCACTCCTTCGAGCTGTCGCATCACAAGGCGCCGGCCCCGTCTCCAACGTCGAGCGCACTCGACCACAACGCAGGAAAGCGCAGTGGCTGCGTGCATCTTGTCCCGGCAGACGCGACCGATCACCAGCGGGCCATCGCCGATCTCGGCGGCTGCGTCGACGAGCTGAAGAATTCAGCGTCCACCGCCGGCGGCATCTTCAAGAGCGCGCTGAATAAGATGGGCGAAGCCTTCGAAAAGGTCACCGACTTTCTCAAGCAAGTCTCCCTCGGCTTCTTCGTCGAGACCAACACGGGGCTCTCCTTCGTGGTGCACTCGGAGGGTGGCAAGTTCAAGCAGGGCGACGTCCTGGAGGGCAAGTCAAATCCCATCGAGGTCAACTCGGAGATCGCCCTCTTCTACGGCTTCAGCGTCAAGGTCAACTTTGTGCTGACGTTTTCGATGCCCTACTACGTCACGGCGGACATGGAGGGCGACATTAAGTTCGATCTTGACGTCACCGGCACCGGTTTTGAGGTTGGACTCGCGGAGGGGAAGCCCTTCGTGAACTTCAATGAGCCCAAGGTCAAATTCGTGAACAGCAACGCTGCCACCGCCGCTGCACACCTTCAGCTCGGTATGAGTGCCGGCGTCGAGAGCAACGTCCAGGTCTGCTTCGGCGGTAAAATTTGCTCGGGACCTGCGGTTGAGCTCAGCCAGTCTGTGTACGCCGGAATCGACACTGTCGCCTCGTCAAAGACTGCTGATTTCGAGCAGGACAAGTGCAACCCCAGAGAGTTTGAGCTCTCCGCGCGCTTCGTGGAATGGGACTACCCCGACAACACCAAGGGCGAGTGCACCATCCCTGACGGCAAGGACGGTCAGCTCGCGGGCATGGGTGCCTACGTTCAGGTCCCGGCGCCGGTTTTCAACATCGGCATCATGAACGAGTAGCCAGCAGCGGTTGATCTCCTGCCAAAGTACGTGTCCATCTACGCTCAAGAAGGAGACAATGTCCTCATGAAGGAGGTGAAGCACGAATGCTCGTTGATGATGCTTGAAGACTAATGTTCCGCGTGTTCGATGTATATTACCCTCAAGTTATTCGGTTTAAATGATGCATGAGAGTTTGTTTGCTTATTCACCGGCTCACCCATCGACCGGCGCCGACGCGTCCTCGCCTTGGCCGATCGATTCACCTCGGCGGACGAGCTCCGCGCGCGTCCACTCGCCCACCACGTTATCGCCCCCGCTCGCCAGGTAGTGCCCGTACTGCAGGTGCAGGCACTTGACCTGGTTGACGAACCTCAGGCCGCCCACGCCGCAGTCCCTCAGCACCGAAGCGTACCCCTCCTTCTCGCAGTGTTCCTTGTCCTCGTCGCTCAGGAGACTCCACCTGAACGCCGCGTACCTGGCGTGCTGTTTGGCAAACGTCGCCGCCGCGTCCGCGTCGTGCGTCGGGTCTCCCACCACGAACTTGGCGTGAAAGTCTCGAACCAGCCCGGCGTGCTCCAACCGTCCCACGGCGCTGACCACCTCCGGGCACACCAGCCAGAACGTGTTCGTCCATGGCACGCGTCCGTCTTTTTTCCGAGAGTCCCACTTGTGCGTCGAGTAGCCCTTCCGGCCAGCCCTGGACCTGTCGTACGCGACTCTCAGGGGGTAGGTGACGAGCACCACGGGGTGACCGGTCACCGCGTGTCTCGCCGCCACTCCGACGACGCGGACGTTCGCGTCGAGCCTCTTGGCGTCCTGGTTCGATCGAAGCCATCTCTCGTCCGCCTCGGTGTATCGGGACACGCGCGCGGCGTACTCGCGCACCGCGGACGACACCTCCGGATCGTTCAGATCCACGTGGACGTCGGAGTGCCGAGTCGACGCGTGTTGCGGGTTGACGACGCCCGAAGTCGGGCCGGACTTCGACTCCCGGCCCTTGCGAGTGGACAGCGCTGCGCCCATGTGTGTGTGTCGGCGGATGTCGGCGGTCCGTGTTTGCGTTTTTGTCTGTGGCTGGAGGTGAAGGACAGACAGTGTTGGCGAGGCAGTTGGCCACGCGCACCGGCGCCCATGGGCTTGCTCGCGGTGGTCCGCAAGGTGGTGACCGCGCCGATGCGCCTGATAGAGAGGGTGCGCGGCCACGGATCCGCGG
>MDTE01110437.1_pt1 | contig 10502 bp, 10 predicted proteins | sample 811231 | NCBI WGS metagenome assembly MDTE01 (sample SAMN05326651, study PRJNA326480) | marine metagenome | isolation source: seawater | place: Indian Ocean: Red Sea | collected 2010 | reverse complement strand
ATTAGATATACAAATAGAGCTAAATTAAGACTAATATGATTTATGAACTTAATTAAGTCAACAGGTACATTTAGTATCTTTGTAATTATAAGCAGAGTTCTCGGCTATTTAAGAGATGTGCTTATTGCAATTTACCTAGGTTCAGGACCTATTGCAGATGCATTTTTTGTAGCATTTAGAATACCTAATACATTTAGAAGACTTTTTGCAGAAGGATCATTCAACGCTGCATTTGTACCCAGTTACTCATCTGAATTAGCATCCAAAAGAAATAATGCAAAAAGATTTGCCAATGATGTTTTCAATATTTTAATTTTAGGGCTTTTAATTTTAATAGTAATTATCGAAATTTTTATGCCAACCTTCATTTACTTGATAGCCCCTGGTTTCTATGAAGATCAAAGTAAACTTGAATTAACAACCCTGCTTACAAGAATTACGTTTCCATTTTTGCTTTTTATAAGTATGGCATCATTTTTTTCTGCTATATTAAATTCCAACAATAAATTTGGAATTGCTGCAGCTGCCCCAATAATTTTAAATATAATTTTAATTTTTATTTTATATTTAAGTAAAAAAACAGACGATAATCTTGTTGTATATTTATCCTATGGTGTATCAATTGCTGGTTTAGTACAATTAATTTTCGTTTACCATTTCGCAAAAAAATACTTTTCTCCAAATTTTAATTTTAAAATAAAAGTAACAAATAAAATAAAATTTTTTTTCAATAAATTTTTGCCAGGGATATTTTCCTCTGGTGTCACGCAGATTAATATTTTGGTTGGAACAATTATAGCATCATTTCAAGCAAGCGCCGTTTCATACCTTTATTATGCTGATAGAATTTACCAAATAAATCTTGCAATAGCAGGAATTGCAATTGGAACAGTGATACTGCCAAATTTAAGCAGATATATAAAAACAAGCAATGAAAAAAAAATAAATTTTATTCAAAATAAATCTTTTGAACTATGTTTATTCCTAAGTTTACCTGCATCTATGGCATTAATTGTAGCCTCTGAAGAGATCACATCTGCATTATTTGGATATGGGGCATTTGACAAATCAAGTGTTTCAAATTCAGCAAAAGCACTTTATTTTTTCTCATTTGGTTTACCGGCGTTTGCATTAATTAAGGTTTTTTCAACTTTCTTGTTTGCTAGAAATAATACAAAAACTCCTTTTTATTATTCGTTAGTTTCAGTTGTAATAAATATTGCTATTAGTGTTTTATTTTTTTCAGAAGTTGGTTTCGTGATTATTCCAATCGCAACCAGTATATCATCTTGGGTTAATGCTATATTGTTATTTTTAAACTTGTCTTTTAATAACTATTTTCAAATGAAAAATATACTTAATTACTCAAATTTAAAGATTATTTTAGCATCAATAATTTCTATATATATTTTTAATTTACTTATAAATTCTTTTGAAAATTATTTGGTTTATGAAAGTGATCTCAAGCTAATTGCGATAATTCTATTAGTTTGTATCACTGTTTTAGTTTATATATTTATAGCATTAATAACAAAAACTTTTAAATATTCTGATATTAAATTAAAGTACTAAATATATGAGTAAAAAAATTTTTTCTGGAGTTCAGCCCACAGGAAACCTTCACTTAGGAAATTACATAGGTGCAATAAAAAATTTTGTAAATCTTCAAAATGATAGTGAAAATTCATGCATATATTGTGTTGTAGACCTTCATGCAATTACAGTTAAGCAGGACCCTATAGAATTAAAAAAAAATATTAGAGAAACTACGGCAGCTTTTATTGCGAGTGGTTTAGATTATAAAAAAAGTGTAATTTTTAACCAATCTTCGGTTGCAGCTCATTCTGAGGGGTCTTGGATACTAAGTTGTGTAGCAAGGATGGGTTGGTTAAACAGGATGACACAATTTAAAGAAAAAGCGGGAAAAGATAAAGAAAAAGCAAGTGTTGGACTTTTTATTTATCCAATACTTATGGCCGCAGATATACTTCTTTACGATGCTACCCATGTACCTGTTGGAGAAGATCAAAAACAACATCTAGAACTTTCGAGAGATATAGCTAATAAATTTAATCAGGATTTTAATTCCCCAAATTTTTTAATTGTACCGGAACCTCTTATACAAAAAAACTTTTCAAGAATAATGAGTTTAAAAGATGGCTCAAAAAAAATGAGTAAATCTGATCCATCTGACTTAAGTAGAATTAATTTAAATGACAGCGTCGATCAAATGGTAAACAAGATTAAAAAAGCAAAAACTGATTCAGAACCTTTACCTGATAATGAAAAAACATTATCAAAACGACCAGAAGCAGAAAATTTGCTTGGTATCTACTCTAGCCTAAGTGAACAACCAATAAGTAAAACAATAAATGAATTTTCTGGAAAAAATTTTTCCGAATTTAAAGAGAAACTTTCTAGTTTAGTAGTGGATCAAATTTCACCCTTATCCATTGAAATAAACAAATTACTAAAAGATGAGAGTTTTATCGATAAAATACTAAGCGATGGAGCTGAAAAAGCTGACGAAATTGCATACAAAAAAGTAAAAAATATAAAAAAAATCATTGGTTTTTAATAGTAATTTGATCTTTAAAAATAAAATTTTCTATTTATATAAAGAATATGTTTGTACAAACTTTAAATACACCAAATCCCAATTCACTAAAGTTTCTCCCAGGAGAAAAAGTATCATTATCTGGACCAGTGGAGTTCACTGATAAAACTGATACAAAAAATGAACTTATAAGAAATATTATGTCTATAAATGGGGTAAGTGGTATATTTTTGTCAGATGATTTTTTATCAGTAAATAAAAGTGAAGAAAAAGATTGGGAAGAAATTAAACATATAATTATTTCTTTTATTAATGATTTTTACGCAGATGGAAATAAATTTGTTTATGATAATTCCTCAAAAAATGAAGATGATAATTTAAGCGAAATAGAAAAAAAAATAATAAAAATTTTAGAAACAAAAATTAGACCTGCGGTAGCTAAAGATGGTGGTGATATAAAATTTAAAGAATATAAAGATGGTAAAGTAAAAGTTGAATTGCAGGGTAGCTGTTCCGGTTGTCCAAGTTCAACTATGACGTTAAAAAGAGGTGTTGAAAATCTTCTCAAACACTATATCCCAGAAATTACTGAAGTAACTCCAGTTTAATAATTAATTTTGTGATTAAAAATGTTAAAATAAAAGGTATGGATATTAAATCGTTAAGAAAAGCTCTATATAAAAAAGGTTTTTTATTATTTAAAAAATCTAGTTTAAAAAAACAGTCAAGTCTTCACAACCTATATAAAATTTCCTTTGCATCATTGTTAATAATATCTTTTTTTTATGTTTTACCACCTTCTTATAAATACTTAAGTAAAGTATTCAAATCTAATCCTGAAATTGAAAATTCTTCAAATAAAAAATTAGTCCAAGTTTTAGAAGGTAAAATTCTTGATGAAGAAACAGATAATGAAAAAAATAATTTTACTGATCAAGATTTAGTATACCAAGAGCTTTATGGTGAAGTTACTGAAGAAGATTCTTTAGAAACTGGAGTAAGGCTAAAAGCATCTGTTTTATACCAACTATTTGAGGATACGAATTATAAACTTAAAGATGTAAGGGTAAATAAAATTGCAAAACCTGTTGAAATTGGAAAACTACCATATGAGTTAAAAGAAATTCAAAGCGTTAAAAAAAGAAAAGATTTATTCATACAAATTGTTTTGCCATTAATTCTTGAGGAAAATAATAAAATACTCCTTGATAGAAAAAAATTATTTGCCATTTTGAATAAAAATAATAATTCGAATTTAGATAATGAATGGTTAAATAAGAAATTTAAACAATATGGAGTGGTAAAAAAAGATATACCCACTTTAAAAAGAAGAATGGACATCATACCTCCTTCGATGGCCATCGCTCAGGCGGCAAAAGAAACTGGATGGGGTACATCAAGATTTGCTCTTGAAGGTAACGCCTTGTTTGGTCAGTGGACTTATACAGATAAAGGAATAAAACCAGCGGCAGCTGAAATTGGCACAACACACAAAGTAATGATGTTTAATGTTTTAAAATCTTCTGTAAGAGCTTACGCAAGAAATTTAAACACTCATAAGTCTTATAGAAAACTAAGATACGCAAGAGCAATTCAAAGAGACAACAGTGGAAAATTAAATAGTTTAGAATTAGTTGACTTTTTAGATAAATATGCTGAGACAGGTAAAGAATATACAATTATATTAAAAAAGATTATTCAGCAAAATAAACTGGTAGATTTCGATGATGTCAAAATATTACCAAATAATGAAGCGGTCAAAAATCTAATTTAGTTTTCTTTTATATCTTTAAGAACAAATTGAATTCCAAACCACCTCCACCCCTCAATATCCTTAATTGAACAGTTAACTCGACCTCTTCTAGAAGTAAACTTATCTCTGAAAATTATTTTTAAGATATTTTCCTTTATTACTATTTTTGAATTATCCCAACCAGCCCCTTCATTTGAAAAACAATTGATATTCTCAATTTTTTGCTCTTTAAAGAATTCAACTTTCATTTGTGGGGGATTATTATTATCTATCATTTTTTCTTCAGGAAAAACCTTTTTATATTGGAATGGCAAAAGATTAATTATAAATTTAAATCTTTCTAAATCTCCATACTTTTCATTAATTGGAAATCTAGGTAATTCGTATTGATCTTTATTTAAATCAATTACCCCAGAATGTTGACCAAAGGCAAAATCAAAATTATCACTTATAAATTGTTTTTGTATAGAATTCCATTCACCAAAGGGATATGAAAAAAAAATAGGGTTATAACCTAAATTATTTTCAAATATTTTAATTGATTTTCTTATATCTTTTTTAAAATCATCAAAACTAAAATTAACTAAGTAGTCATGTGAATGAGAATGATTGCCAATTGATACAAAATTATATTTTTCAATTTCTTTTATTTGTTTCCAGTTCATATAACCATTTTTCCCAACTGCTTCTGTAGATATAAAAATTAAAAAAGGTATTTGATTATCTTTTAGGAAAGGCCAGGCATGTTCATAGAATGACTCATATCCATCATCGATTGTTAATAAAAATTTTTTTTCTAATTTTTCTTTAAAAAAAACATCTTTTAACAAATCAGGATTTAAAAACTTATAACCAGCACCTCGTATATTGCTTATGTGTTGTTTAAAAATATTCATTTGGATATTTGTTGATGGATATTTTGACTCATTAAATCTATGGTACATTATTGAAACTATACCTTTCTCATTGCTAAAAAATTTATTATAAGGTTCATCTGAATATGCAATTTCAAACTGAATAAAAAAAACTATGAATAACTTAATAATAGATGCCGCAGGTGAAAAAATATTTTTAAAAATCATATCAAGTGATAAAGAATATAATATTAAACATGATAACTGTAGGGAAAACTTCGATAATCTTGTGAACTTAATTTTTGAATTTCTCAACCAAAACAATATTGATTTATCTAAGATTAATAATATCTTCATAAATCAAGGGCCTGGAAAAAATTCTAGTATTAGATCTGTTATAAGTATTGTTAAAGCTATAAGAGTTTCAAAAAATATCGATATATATGGATATTATTCTTCTCAAATTACTAATAATGACTACAATAATTTAATAAATTTATTAAAAGAAGGAAGGTTGACAAAAAATTTTATTCAACCAAAATATTTGAATTAATTTTTTAGTTATGAGTGAAACTATAGAGCAAAAATGTATCGCTAAAGGAGTAAAACTCACAGAGCAAAGAAGAATAATTGCCAAAGTGATGTCCGAAGCTAATGACCATCCAGATGTAGATGAATTATATACACGTGTTTCTAAAATTGATTCAAAAATTAGTATTGCTACGGTTTATAGAACTGTAAAACTTTTTGAAGAGTCTGGGATACTAGCAAAACATGATTTTAAAGGTGGAAAAGCAAGATACGAAGAGTTAAGCGAAAGCCATCATGATCATTTGATTGATGTTAAAACAGGTGAAATAATAGAATTTGTTGACGAGGAGATTGAAAAACTTCAAAAAAAAGTTGCAGAAAAATACGGGTACGATCTTGTTGACCATAAACTCGAGCTTTATGGGGTAAAAAAAAATAAGTGAATAAAAAAATTTTTATTAAAACATTTGGCTGTCAGATGAATGTGTATGATAGCAATAGAATATTTGATATTGTAAAGAGTATCGGTTATGAGAGGTCTGAAGACCAGAATAACGCCGACTGTTATATAATCAATACCTGTCACATACGAGATAAAGCTAAAGAAAAAGTATTTCATGAGGTTGGAAGAATAAAGGAAATTTATTCAGATAAAAAAAAACCTATTATGGTAATTGCTGGTTGTGTGGCTCAAGCTGAAAACCAAGAAATTTTGAAAAGGGACTCGTTTATAGATGTAGTTATAGGACCTCAATCTTATCATAAAATTAATCAAATCTTGAGCAACTTTCAAAAAAATAAAAAAGAAGATGAAACTGAATTTGATACTATTGCTAAATTTGATTTATTAGAAAAAACTAAGAATTCTGATAGTAAAGTATCTTCATTTTTAACTATACAAGAAGGCTGTGATAAATTTTGTCACTTTTGTGTAGTTCCATATACAAGAGGACCAGAGTGTTCAAGATCTTACAAAACAATTATAAAAGAAGCAGAGGAGCTCGTAAAAAACGGAGCAAAAGAAATTACATTATTAGGCCAAAATGTAAACGCATATAGATTTCTAGATAATAATAAAGAATATAGAATTTCTAATTTAATTAATGAACTAGAAAAATTTAAAGAACTAAAAAGAATAAGATATACAACTTCTCACCCAATAGATATGACAGAAGATCTAATAGATTGTTATAAATCAAATAAAAAATTAATGCCATTCATTCATTTACCCATCCAATCTGGATCCAATAAACTACTAAAACTTATGAATAGAAAGCATAAAGTAGAAGATTACGTGGATATTCACAATAAATTGTTAAAGATTAACCCTTCTATAAAAATTTCAAGTGACTTTATAGTGGGTTATCCTGGAGAAGAAAAAATTGATTTTGAGGAAACAATCCAACTTGTAAAAAACATTAAATTTATTAATTCTTTTTCATTTATTTTTAGCCCACGACCAGGAACAAAAGCGTCAAAACTAAAAGAAATAGATACCAATGTTGCAAAAGAAAGATTAGTTGAGTTACAATCTTACTTGTTTCAAAATCAAATTAATCACAACAAATCGCTCGAGGGTAACAAAATAGATGTTCTTGTGGAAAATAAAATTAAAAATCAAAATAAATATTTCGGTAGAAATGAGTTTTTAAACTCGGTAATTTTTGAAGGTCATGAAGACGATATCGGAAAAGTTTTAAAAGTTAATATAGAAAATAGTAATCAGAATACCCTCTTTGGAAAAATTAAAAATAATATGAAGGCAGCATAATTTGAGTAGTTTTGTTTCAAAAAAAATAAAAACAGATTTAAAATTTGTATACTCCGAAAATAATACAGTAAGTATAATTTTTTCTAAAAACGAGGATTTACTAGGTGTTGCAGGAGAATTTAATAATAATATTAAAGAATTAGAGAAAATTACAGACACATCTATTTATTCTAGAGGAAATTCAATTATTTTAAAAAACGATCAAAAAAAAAATGAAATAGTGAAAAATGCCATAAGCTTTTTATATGATCAATATATTGTTAATGGATCTATTGAAAAAAAAGATATAATTTCTTCAATAAATAAGTTTATGATTGATGAAAAAAATAATTCCAAAGAAAATATTAATTATATAATTAAAACTCCAAAAAAATCTGTAATACCAAGATCCGAAAAACAGAAAAGTTATGTTAAAGCGCTAAGAGAAAGCGATGTAGTAATATCTTCTGGACCAGCTGGTACCGGAAAAACTTTTTTAGCAGTGGCAGTAGCGCTAACAATGCTTTTAGATAAAAAAATTGAGAGAATTATTTTGTCTAGGCCTGCTGTTGAAGCTGGTGAGAGGTTAGGTTTTTTACCTGGTGATATGAGAGAAAAAGTTGATCCTTATCTTAGACCACTTTATGATTCTTTATATGATTTATTAGATTTCGAAAAAATCCAAAAAAAAATTGAAGTTGGAGATATAGAAATTGCACCATTGGCTTTTATGAGAGGTAGAACTTTAAAAAACTCTTTTGCAATTTTAGATGAAGCACAAAACGCTACAGACACCCAAATTAAAATGTTTTTAACACGAATTGGTGAAAATTCAAAAATAGTAATAAACGGAGATCCTTCACAAATAGATTTGCCTAACAAAAATTTATCTGGTCTTGAAAGATCAAAGAAATTACTAGGACATTTAGACGAAATATCAAATGTAGATTTTGACCATAAGGATGTAGTGAGACATCCATTGGTATCTAAAATTGTAAAAGCTTATTCAGCAAAACAAAATAATGATTAATGCTGAAGTTTTGATCGAGTCAACAAGATGGAAAAAAATTGTTAGAAATCCAAAAAGACAGATAAAAGATATCTTAGATAAATTTCCAACACGATACAAGTTTATAAAAAAAAAAGTATCCATTACCATTCTTTTAACAAATAATAAGAATATAAAACTATTAAACAAAAAGTTTAGAAAAAAAGATCAACCAACAGATATACTGTCTTTTCCATTTTTTGAAAAAAAAGATTTAAAAAAAATGTATAAAAAAAAAATTTTTTATTTAGGGGATATTATTATAAGTCATCAGGAATTTTTAAAAAAAAATAAAAATGACTTTAAAAATGGCTTTGCAAAAATTTTTATTCATGGATTTCTTCATCTTCTTAGTTTTGATCATAAATCTGACAAAGATTTCAAAAAAATGAATACTATTGAAAATAAAATTTTTCAAAAAGTAAAAGGATAATTTGATTATTAATTATAAAATTTACCTTGAAAAATTATATATTCTTATTTTAGGAGTAATAACGTCATTTAGTTTACCCCCTTATAATTATTGGTTTTTAAATTTTTTGACTTTTTCTTTGCTACTTAGATTTCTGTTGAAACATAAACTTAAAAATATAAATAATTTTATTATTTTTGGTTATCTTTTTGGCTTTGGTTTCTTCGCATCTAACATGTACTGGATACCGTTTTCACTTGGGTATGATGAGAGTTTAAATTTTTTAATTCCTTTAGCTATTATTTTAATTCCAGCATTTTTAAGTGTGTTTTATGCATTTGCATTTGCGGTATTTAAATTATTTATAAATTCAAAAAGTATTTTTGTAAATATTATGACATTTTCTCTAGTAATTGGATTTTTTGAATACTTAAGAGGAATATTTTTATCTGGTTTTCCTTGGAATCTTTTCGCTTATTCGTTTTCTGAAAATATTAAGTTTATTCAGATTACTTCATTAGTTGGAATTTATGGATTTAATACATTGCTTTTAACAATATTTTGTCTTCCATCAATCTTATATTTAAGTAAAAAAAAAAGTGATTTAATAGGCTTTTCTCTCATTATATTAATAACAATTTGTTCTTATTTTTATGGCATCATAAGAATTGAAAGTTTTAGAAATTTAGAAACTAAACTCCTTTCAACAAATGTCAAAGTTTTGTCCACCAATATTCCAATTGAAAGATTTTATTCAAATGTAGATGGAGAAGAAGTCCTGTTAAAGTTAATTGATTTGAGTAATCCAATTAAAAATGAAGATACAATATTTATCTGGCCAGAGGGAGTAATCCCAAATATAAATTTGTCATCTCTAAAAAATCAATATGATTATTTATTAAAGAAATCATTTTCAGAAAAGCATACTATAATTTTTGGAGTTAACAATGATGAAATTAAAAATGAAACACAAAAATTTTATAATTCATTCTCTGTAATCGACAACAATGCAAATATAAAATATAAATATTACAAAAATAAATTAGTTCCATTTGGAGAATTTCTCCCATTGGAAAATATTTTTTCAAAAATTGGCTTAAAAACTATTACGAATAATTACCAATCTTACTCCTCTGGCACTGAAAGAAAAATATACAAATATGATAATAATATAAAAATTTTACCATTGATTTGTTTTGAAATCATATATTCTGGGAGTTTATCTAATAAGAATGATTATAATTTTATTGTAAATATATCTGAGGATGGTTGGTTTGGTAACTCAATAGGTCCACATCAGCATTTTGCTCACAGTATTTTTAGATCTGTTGAGTACGGCAAATATACTTTGAGATCCGCCAATAATGGTATTTCAGCAATAATTGATCCGGTGGGTTCGATAGTAGATAAATTAAATATTAATAAAGAAGGAATTATATCTATAAAAGAAGTAGCCAATATAGAGAAAACCCTTTTTTCCACATATGGAAATAAAATCTATATTTTTATTATTTTATTATATATTTTTTTAATTTTTTCATTTAAAAAATTGGAAAATGAATAATTTAAAAAATTACCTTTTTACTAGTGAGTCAGT
>MDTE01204829.1_pt1 | contig 10503 bp, 11 predicted proteins | sample 811231 | NCBI WGS metagenome assembly MDTE01 (sample SAMN05326651, study PRJNA326480) | marine metagenome | isolation source: seawater | place: Indian Ocean: Red Sea | collected 2010 | reverse complement strand
TCAAAGTTTTAAATTTTATAAAAAATGTTTTGAATATAATATTCATCATTCCTCAAAAGTAATTGAATTTGCAAAAGATAATCAAATCAAATTAATTTATTCAGCAACATCTAGCAATCTTGGTAATAACGGAAAAGATGAAAATTTATCGCCATATGCATGGTCAAAAACAAAAAATATTGAATTGATTAAAAATTACAATAAGTGGTTTGGTCTTAAATACGAATTAGTGTATTTTTATAACGTTTATGGTCCTGGACAAATTATGAATTCCCCTATGTCGGCTGTTATAGGTATATTCGAAAATCAATACAAAAAAAATAAACCTCTAACAGTTGTGAAACCTGGTACACAAAAAAGAGATTTTACCCATATAGATGACATTGTTAAAGGTTGTTATTTAGTATGGAAAAAAGGTAAACAAAATGAGTATATGCTGGGCACAAAAAAAAGTTACTCAATAATAGAGATTGCAAAAATGTTTAAAACTAAAATAAAATTTCTGCCAAAACGTCAAGGTGAAAGATATGGCTCTACTATGACAAACAATAATGCTAGTAAAATTTTAAAATATAAAGCAAGTTTGGATATAAAAGATTATATAAATGATCTAATTAAAAATCATTAATGTTTTCAATTTTAATTCCAACATTTAATAATCTAAAATATCTCAAATTTTGTATTAAAAGTTTAATTAAAAATTCATTTTTTGAAAACGAAATAATATGCCACGTAAATAATGGTAATGATGGTACTTTAGATTATCTAAAAAAAGATAATATCAAATACACATACACTTCTTATAATTCTGGAATTTGTGAGGGAATAAATAAAGCTGCTAAGTTAGCAAAATTTCAATATTACTTATATGCTCATGATGATTTTTATTTTTGTCCAGAATGGGATTTGATACTATTAGAAGAACTTAAAAAAATAGGTCATAACAAATTTTATTTATCAGGTACCATGATGAAAGAAGGTCAAATTAAATTTAATTGTGGTGACACACCAGATCAGTTTGATGAAAAGAAATTTTTATCTGAATACAAAAATTATAATCATTATGATTTCCAGGGTTCAACCTGGGCACCATCGTTGGTACATCGTGATATGTGGATTAAAGTAGGTGGTTTAAGTGAAGAATTTTTTCCGGGTAGTGGATCAGATCCTGATTTTAATATGAAATTATGGAATTCTGGTGTTAGAATTTTTAAAGGAATAAATAACTTTAAAGTTTATCATTTTGGATCTGTTGTTTTAAGAAAAAAATTGAATGAAATAAAAAAAAATAACAATTATGGCAGTAAAGGTGCAAAAATTTTTTTGATGAAGTGGGGGATGACTATTAAATTTTTTAAAAAATTTTATTTAAGATCTAATGAGAGATTCGATAACAAGCTAGAAGAACCCAAAAAAAATTTAAAATTTTATTTTCATCTAGCTCTTTGTAAATTAAACTATTTTTATTTAAGTTTGTTTTATAAAAAATAATTAAAATTAAGCTTTTTTAATAATCTTATTATAAAGACTTACATTCATGCTTTGTTTTAATGGGTATTTTTTTCCAAAAACATTTTTTGCGGATATCTTTAAAACTTCCTTATTGTTTAATCTAGCAAATTTAAAAACAGTCATTTTTTTTCCACCAACATTCATTAAACCTTTTTTATCAATTAATTTTAATAAATTTTTAGCTAATGACTTATGAAACATGAAATTTGTTTCAACATCGCTGAAAGCTTTTTTGTGAATAAATGGCTCTTCTGTCATACAAATTCTAAGTATCAAAGAATTTTGGTACATTTGCACAGAACATTCTCCACCTAGTTTTGAAATAGCATAATTATTTATTGGCAGAAGTGGATCTGTTTCTAAATAATTTCCTTTTTTACAAGGATAAACTTGATTTGTAGAAAAATAAATTAATTTTATGTTTCTTTTTTTACATGCTTTGACGATATTTGCAGTACCAATGATATTTAAATTTATACTCTTTGTAATATTTCTCTCATGAATGATCATTGGTCTTGATAGTGCTGCTGCATGGATTAAATATTTAGGCTTAATTCTATCTAAATATTTTGTAATAGATTTATAATTTTCTATATTAAGAGTTTTTTTATTTGGAAAAAAAATTTTTTCTTTGGTCTTAATGTTTTTAAATATATTGGCAAATCTACCTGAGCCTCCAGTAAAAACAATTTTTTTTAGCATTAAATCAATTTTGATAAATAATTTGAGTAATCACATTTACCATAAAATCTTATAGCTTTTTTTATATGGTTTCTATTAATCCACTTATTAAGTAAAGCTATTTCTTCTAAACAAGCAATTTTAATGCCTTGCCGATTCTCTATTGCAGAGACAAAATTAGTTGTTTTGTAATAGTCTTCCATTGAGCCTGTATCTAGCCAAGCTCCACCTCTACCTAAAACTTCCGCATATAATTTATTATTATTTTTATAATTTTTAAGAAGATCTGTTATTTCAATTTCATTTCTTTTTGATGGTTTTAGTTTTTTTGAGTAATCTACAACTTTATTATCAAAAAAATAAAGACCTGTAATAGCATAATCTGATATATGTTTTTTTGGTTTTTCTTTAATTTCAATTATCTTGTTCTTTTTGTTAGTTTTAACTACTCCAAATAATTCTGGATTTACAACTTTATGCAATAATATTTTTGCACCAATTTTTAATTTTGTTGCATTGATAAGAGTTGAGGAAAGATTTTGTCCATAAAAAAAATTATCCCCAAGTATTAAAGCAACATTGCTTTTTCCAATAAATTTTTCACCCAATATAAATGCATCAGGTAATCCTCTTGGTTTGCTTTGTTCAAGGTATTGAATCTTTATACCCAAGTTTTTTCCATCAGGTAAAATTTTTTTATATTGTTCAAGCTGCCCCTTATTAACAATGATTAATATGTCTTTTATTTTAGATAACATTAATATTGATAATGGATAAAATATCATTGGTTTGTCATATATTGGTAATAGCTGTTTATTTACAGCTTTGGTTAAGGGACTCATTCTAGTTCCCATTCCACCTGACAATATTATACCTTTTTTTACCACTAGAAAATTCCAACTCTTTTTATTATATCTTTTTTACGGATAGATTTATAATAATCTTCGTTATTTAAATACCATAATAAAGTTTTTTCTAAACCCATATTGAAATTTGTTTTTGGTTTCCAACCAGTTTGTTTTGTAATTTTTTTACTATTTAATGCATATCGGATATCATGTCCTGGTCTATCTTTTATAAACTTAACTTTAACATTTTTACCTAATTTAATTTGTTTTTTTGCAATCATAATCAACTTTCGACATAGTTCTAAATTTGTTAAATTTTTGTTTGATCCAATATTATAAAACTCACCAAGTTTACCTTTCTTAAAAATTGTTAACAGGGCTTCACAATGATCTGCTACATAAATCCATTCTCTAGAATTTCTTCCATTACCATAAATTGGAAGATGTCTGTTTTTAAGTATATTATAAATTAATTTTGGTATTAGTTTTTCTGGATGTTGTCGCGGACCATAATTATTTGAACAATTCGTAATAATAGCAGGAATTTTGTAGGTTTTAATATAAGAATAAACTAGGTGGTCAGAAGAAGCTTTGCTAGCAGCGTAGGGTGAGCTAGGTCTATATTTGTGGTTCTCATCAGTTCTACCTTTGAGAATATCGCCATAAACTTCATCGGTAGATATATGTATTAATTTTGATTTAATTTTTTTTTTGGCAAATTCTCTGAAAACTTCAAGCAAATTAAATACACCGAGGATATTGCTTTCAATAAAGTTTTTTGGTGAATCAATTGATCTATCAACATGAGTTTCTGCGGCTAAATTAAATATACACTCAGGATTAAAATTAAAAATAATTTTTCTTAATGCACTATAGTTATTTAAATCACATTTAACAAATTTGTAATTTGGATTTTTATTAAAATTTTTAGTGTTATAAAAACTTGACGAATAAGTTTTTTTGTCAATATTCAACACATTAAATTTATTTTCCAAAAGAAGCTCAATTAAATTACTTCCAATAAAACCCAGTCCTCCAGTTACAATTATATTATACATAATTTAACTAACTTTATTTTTCTGAAAAAAATATTAAATAAATTCAAAATTTTCTCGCTCATACAAATTTATTTTTTTACAAATAATATATCTAAATATTTAATTTTTTTTATAATTTCTTTAAAATTATGATAATTAACTTTTGCAAATTTATTTTTACTGTAAAAAACAATTCTATAGTTATTTTCATCAAAAAATTTTATAAATTTTTTTAAATTAAAAAAATATAAATAAACAAGATTAGGTAATATATTAGTTTGTTTTACAACAATTTTTTCTGTTTCAATTAAATCTTCAAAAAATGTCGTTCCTGAAAAAAATATATATTTTGGTTTAATCTTAAATATTTTTTTTAAAAAAATTTTATAATTACGAAAATATTGAATAGAGGAACCAAAGTAAACAAGATCCAAATTATTAATTTTTTCTATTTTATATATTGGATTTAAATTTTTATATAAAAATTTTTTTTTTAATATTTTAAATATATTCACGATATTATTAAAATTATAAATGTAATATTTATTTATTTCTAATTTATCATTAATTTTTAAATAGAGATCTATATTATCACCTCCTACATCTAAATAGTTAATTTTTTTTTTTTTAAATAATTTATACAAAAAAGTATCCATATTGATTTTTGTGTTAAATTTTACTAATTTTTTTTTGGGATTATAAATTTTAGCTAGTTTAATTTGTTCATCTAAAGTAGTTGCTATTGGATAAAAACTTTTTGGTATAATTTTTAAATCTGTTGGAACAAAAAAAATACCGTATTTCCTTAAAAGTTTTCTATTAATTGTTTTAGGGAAATATTGAGTAAAATTTTTTGATAAAAAATTATTTATAAATTTGTAATCCATCTATAAAACAATCTTATTTTTCTTAAAATAAAAACTAAAAATTCCATCTAGTCTTGCCAAATATACATTGTATTTTTTTTTATTAAGAAAATAAAATGCTAAAGATTTAAGTGAAAATTTAAAGATAGATTTAAATGCAATTAACAATATAATAAATTTATTATAATGCTTACTTAGAAAGTAATATTTAGACCATTCCCAATGCCATTTTTTAAAACATTCATATTTTAAACTTTCATCTTTAATTGATCCACCTTCATGATGAGCTATTAAATCATCTATAAGATAAATTTTTTGTTTTTTTTTGAAACACTGATGAAAAAAATCATTTTCCTCAAAAAACATGAAGATATTTTCATCAAACTTTATACCTTTGTTAAATGTATTCATTTTATCAATTAACATTATGGCTCCACTAACAAAAAACTGTTGTTTGATATTTGGGTAATTTGTTTTTTCTAAAACAATATTATTAAATAATTTATTATATAAAAATTGTATTAAAATTAAGTTTCCGGTGTTGTTTAAGGTAAATTCATTATAAATATTGTTTACTCTTGGAGAGATTACTGAGAAATTTTTTATTTTTTTTACTGTATCATCTAAAATATTAAAAAAATTTGAAGGTAAAACTGTATCTATATCTAAGTACAATACATATCTTGTCTTAGAATTTTTTATGCCGCAATTTATACCAGCACCATTACCAAGATTTATATTCTTAATAATATTAATATTAAGATTTTTGGGGATAACTATTTCATCAAAAGTAAAATCATGAGAATGATCAATCAGTAGTACATCTGTATAAATTTTTATACTATTTAAACAAGATTGAAGCTTTACTTTATCACATTTATAATTAACAAGTACAATTGTTACTTCCATAATTATTATTATAAATTATGAATAACAACATTAAAGAAAAACTTTTTTAATAATAAAATTATTTATGTATTGATATCTTTATGAAAATAATTAAAACAAAAATTAAAGATTTATTGATTTTAAAATCAAAAAATTTTAGTGATAACAGGGGTTATTTGCGAGAGATTTTTCGTAAAGACATTTTAAATGAAAACTTTCCATTTGATTTAATTTCTTTTTCAAATAAAAATGTTTTAAGAGGATTACATTTTCAATCTAAATTTTCTCAAGCCAAATTAATTACCGTAACAAATGGCAAAATTTTTGATGTGGCAGTAGATCTTCGCAGAAAATCTAAGACATTTGGCAAATACTTTTCTATTATTTTAAGCGAAAAGGATGATTTTTCTTTTTATATTCCAGAAAATTTTGCACACGGATTTCTATGTATGTCAAAATCATGCACTATTCATTATAAACTTTCAAATTATAGAAACCCAAAATATGAAAAAACAATTAGATGGAATGACAATAAACTTAAGATAAAATGGCCAGTTAAAAAACCTATATTGTCAAAAAAAGATAAATACAATTGTATAAATTTTGAGGACATTTCTTAGTTGAATGAAATTTAAAAAATTAAAAATTTTCAAAAATAAAACTGGTGTTCTCATACCTATTTCCTTAAAAAAAAATATTCCTTTAAAAACCAAAAGAATTTTTATTATTCATGGTAAAAAAAACATTTTTAGGGGAAATCATGCTCATTATAAGTGTTACCAATTTTTAGTGCCTTTAAGTGGATCTATGATTGTTTATTACGAATATAAAAGAAGAAAAAATGTAAAAACTTTGTCATTTAATTTAAATAATAGTCTTCTTATGAAACCAATGACATGGTGTAGAATTAAATTTTTATCAAACAATTCAAAATTAGTTGTTTTTTGTGATAGAGAATATGAAGCAAAAGATTATATAAATGACTATAACATATATCTAAATTTACTTAAAAAAAAATGAATTTATTAATAACCGGAGGATGTGGTCATATAGGATCCTATTTGGTCCATAATATTTACAAAATTAATAAAATTAAAAAAACTTTTGTAATAGATAATTTTAAATCAACAAATATAAATTCATTATTCAAAGTAAATAAAAAAAATAAATTAAAGTTTTTTCAAAAAGATTTAACAAATAAAAATTCATTGAATGAATTTAAAAAAATAGATTATGTAATTCATTTGGCCTCGATGACTAACGCTGCGGGAAGTTTTAACAAAAAAAAAGAAATGTATAAAAATAATTTAAGTTGCTTTAAAAATATTTTGAATTTTTGTATAAAAAATAATGCAAAACTTATCCACATTTCCTCAACTAGTGTGTATGGGAAACAAGCTTCGTTAGTTGATGAAACTTGTGAAAGAAAATTTTTAAAGCCCCAATCACCTTACGCAGATATTAAATTAATTGAAGAAAATATGTTAAAAAAATTATCAAAAAAATTGAATTATGTTACTTACAGATTTGGAACAATTTCTGGAATATCGACTGGTATGAGATTCCATACTGCAGTAAATAAATTTTGTCTAAATGCATCACTAAATACAGATATAGAAATTTATAAAACTGCACTACATCAATATCGCCCATATCTGTCACTTAACGATTCATTTAAATTGTTTAAGTTCACAATTGAAAAAAATTTGTTCAAAAATGATATTTACAATGCACTATCTGAAAATTGTACAGTAAATCAAATATTGCAAAAAATTAAAAAATATAAAAAAAACATTAAAGTAAAATTAGTTTCCTCTGAAATAATGAATCAATTATCATATCATGTAGATAAAAATAAATTAAATAAAGAGGGAATTATTTTAAATAGTAAAGTAGAGCTGGATATAAAGAATACAATTAAATTATTAAAAAATATTTAAATGATTTGTAAAATTACTGGAAAAAAAATTAAACCATTTATGTCCTTTGGCAAAATGCCTATTGCTAATGGTTTTTTAAGAAAAAAAGATTTTAAAAAAGAATTTACTTTCAAAATGGAAGTTGGTTTTTCAAAAAAAATATCTTTATTTCAACTAAATGATCATCCAAAACCAACAATAATGTTTAATAATAATTATCCATTTTTTACCTCTAGTTCAAAATATATGGTAAATCATTTTAAAAATTTTTCTAAATGGATTAAAAAAAATTACTTTGAAAAAAATATCAATGTTATTGAAATCGGTTCTAATGATGGTTCTTTTTTAAAAAATTTTAAATCCAAAAAAAATAATATTTTAGGTATTGAGCCTTCTAAAAATGTTGCGTCTCTTGCAACAAAAAGGGGAGTTAAAACAATCAATAAATTTTTTACATACAATAATGCTAAATCACTGAGAGATTTTAAAAATAACACTCATGTAATTTGTGCTGCTAATGCAATTTGTCATATTCCTAATTTGAAAGATTTAATAAAAGGAATAGATGTTTTGTTGTCTAAAAAGGGAATTTTTGTTTTTGAAGAACCTTACTTAGGTTCAATGTACAAGAAAACATCTTATGATCAAATATACGATGAACATATATTTATGTTTTCTGTTTCTTCTATAAAAAAAATTTTCAAGTTATTCGAGTTTGAATTAATTAATGTAGAACCTCAGAGTACTCATGGTGGTTCTATGAGATATGTCGTTGCTAGAAAGGGTGCATATAAAATAGAAGAGAAAGTAAGGAAATATTTAAAATATGAAAAAAAAAATTTTATAGATAGTTTACAAGGTTGTTTAAAATTTAAAAAAAAATGTGAATTATCAAAAAAAAAATTACGAAATAAAATACTTTCTATAAAGAAATCAAAAAAAACTATTGCGGGTTACGCTGCAACATCAAAAAGTACAACCATACTAAATTATTGTGGTATTGATAGACGACACATTGATTTTATTTGTGATACTACAAAAGAAAAAATTAATAAGTACACACCAAAAACACATATTCCAATTTATGATGTTAATTATTACCGAAATAATATACCAGACTATACATTTTTATTTGCATGGAATCATAAGGATGAAATTTTTAAAAAAGAAAAAAATATTTTGAAAAAGACTAAATGGTTTGCACATATTAATTTTTAATGATTAATTTTTGGTCTTATAGTAATGAATTAAAAAAAATTAGGTCAGATTTAACAAAGATATTTAATAATACATTACAAAAAGGTGTGATTTTCTTTGGTGATAATCTCAATAATTTTGAAAAGAATTTTATAAATAAATATAATGCTAAATATGGTATCGCTGTTGGCAGTGGGACAGATGCATTACTGATTTCTTTAATGGCCATTGGTATACGCCGTGGAGACGAAGTTATAACAGCTGCCAATACAGCTATACCTACAATTTCTGCAATTAAAAATTCAGGTGCTAATCCTATATTAGTTGATATCAATGATGATTATTTAATAAATTTTGATGATTTAAAAAAAAAAATTACAAATAAAACCAAAGCAATAATACCCGTCCATTTATATGGAAAGCCTTGTGATATGGACAAATTAATTAAAATTTCAAAAAAAAATAAAATTAAAATTATTGAAGATTGTGCTCAAGCTCAAGGGGCGAAATATAAAAACAATTTTGTTGGAACTATGGGTGATCTAGGTTGTTTTTCATTTTATCCAACTAAAATTTTAGGCGGTTATGGCGATGGTGGATTTATAACTACTAAAAACTTTAAACTTTATTCAAAAATTAAAATGATAAGATTTTATGGTATTGATACTGTAAATAAAAAAAATAAATTATATAACAAGTACTACTCTAATATAAATGGTGTCAATTCAAGATTAGATGAAGTAAATGCGAAAATATTAGATTATAAACTAAATACAATTGATATATTTATTAAAAAAAGACGATATATAGCTGAAATCTATAATAAAGAATTAAAAAATACTTCGCTCATTTTGCCTCAATATTCAAAAGATAAATTTGATGTGTTTCATTTATATACAGTTTACCATAAAAAAAGGAACTTAATTATGAAGGAGTTATTAAAAAAAAAAATTCAAACTAGAATTATTTATCCTTACCCAATTCATAAAATGAAAGCATATAAAAAAAATTTTAAAAATAAGAAATTTTTTAAAACTGAAATTAAAGCAAAAGGTATATTTTCATTGCCTCTATACCCAGAGCTTGAAATTCAAAACGTAAAAAAAATTTGTTATAATCTAAAAAAAATTTTGTCCAAGATAGATTAAATTATAGTTTAACTTTGTTTAAAGCATTATTTTTGAATATATTTGCCTCCTTTATATATCTTCTCACCATTTGACTCGATTTGTGGCCAGTCATAGCCATTATACTACGTTCATCCGCACCTGACTCTGCTGCTACTGTAGCAAAACCTGACCTTAAACTATGACCTGCAAAGTTTTTATTATCTATACCTGCTAATTTTAAATATTCTTTAATTATCAAAACTACAGATTGGTCTGTTAATCTTTTATCTGTAAGTGATAAGCCTTTAGAAAATCTTCTAAAAATAGGTCCAGACTTAATTTTAGAAATTTCTAGCCATTTTTTAAGATTTGTAACAGGACAGTAAATTTCATTATCGAAGTAGGGTAGTCCTTTAGTCATTCCTTCTCCGAATTGATCAGTTTTT
>MDTE01167481.1_pt1 | contig 10503 bp, 4 predicted proteins | sample 811231 | NCBI WGS metagenome assembly MDTE01 (sample SAMN05326651, study PRJNA326480) | marine metagenome | isolation source: seawater | place: Indian Ocean: Red Sea | collected 2010 | reverse complement strand
CCTCCCGGCATGCCATAGCCAAACCCACCAGTGACACCAAAACTGTCACGTCCCTTCCGCCAACGCGATTCCTCGAAATCGAGTCGATAAAACTCCTGATGAAATCCACTCCGTCCTTCACCAGGATCCACACCATCTGTGGGATGAAACCACTCCCACACCGCTCCCACGGGAATGAGCACGTCGGTCTGGGCATACGCGGTCACGCTTCCAAGTTCCGACTGGGCTCTCCAGTCACCAGGCTGCAGAACCACGGCCCGCTTGATGTCGTCCTGCGCCGACTCCCATTTTCCCTGGAGTTGTTTGACTCGTGCCCGCTGCTGCAACAGCAACGGTTGCCGCGAGTTTTCTTTGAGCAATTGTGTGAGCCCGGACTCGGCCAGGACCAATTGTCCGGCATTGATGTTGGCACGGACGCGATTCAACAGGATAGAAGGACGATACGTAGCAGGGTTCTGTCCTGCCATGTCCCAGGCCCGCGCTGCCAGTTCCCATTCGTTGGATCGTTCAAAGCCACGCGCCATTTTCAGTGGATTGTTCGAGAAGCGGACGAACAGCACATGTCCGCCGGTCTCGTTGTAGACCTTGATCAACACCGAATTCCACCCCTTCTTGAGCTTGAGGTAGACGGCTTCACTGTCGGGCTTCAGCCTGTCGAAATGCTCTTTTGTCTGAACGAGTTCCCCGTTGCACCAGACGCGATGAGAGTCGTCCGACCCCAACAAAAGCCCCACCAACTGGTCGACAGGTGAATAGATCCTTGTCCTGGCGTATCCGCTTACATCCCGCCTTTTTTCGCAGTACTGCCCCATGTCAATCTTGCCGTCGTCTCCAATCGCAATCGGAATCCAGTCGTCGGTCGAGTTGCCCGTGTCGGTAGCATCGGATTCCTGACTCTCGGCTTCCTCGATCGCAGTGCCACCCAAAAGCGATGTTTCCTGCGGTCCGTTCACTTTCCAACCCGACATCAACCACGGGCCAGCCACTGCGGGGTTGCTTGCCCTGGCCACTTCAAAATCTTTGGCAGCCTCCGACCAACGTCCGTCACCAGCGTAGATCTTCGCTCGCAAAATCCTACGCCCGGCATCTCCCGGAGTTTTGCCCAACTGCACGTCAATGGAATTCAGCATCCTCACGGAATTCTCCCGTTGGAAGCCAGCCGTTGCATCCCAGAGCCGCACCGTCTGGTCATCACTGGCAGACGCCAGTGTCGTGCTCGCACGATTCCAGGACACCGACGTCACCGCATCATCATGCCCCTCCAGTGTCAGGATCTCGTGCCCCACTCTCCAGTCCCAGATCTTGATCGTCCTGTCGGCGCTTCCGGAAACCAGCCGTGCCCCATCCAGATTCCAATCCAGCGACAACACGCCCTCCCGGTGACTCAACAGCTCCTGGAGTTGCCCCCCGGTGTTCACATCCCAGATACGAATCGCATTGGGAGTGTCTCCACGTCCAAACTGGTTGAGAAGTGCTCCACTGGCCAGATGATTCCCATCGGGAGACCACGCCAGAGAAAACACCGATTCTTGACGGGTTTCCACGCCACCAAAACCCAGGAGTTGCTTCCCCTGGAGATCCCAAATTCTGATTCGATCACTTTCTGTTTCAGGATCGTTTCCACCACTGGCCAGACGTTTTCCATCCGGACTCCAACACACCGAATAAATCTGTGCGTGTGCCTTCTGCTTCCAACGCAATTTCCAAGCCGACTTGTCGTCGCCGACATTCCAAACCCGCAAGAATTTGATCGTGTTACGTCCGCGCCGAAATCCGGATCGGCCAGCCGCCACCGCCAGGTTCTTTCCAGCGGGATCAAAAGCGACATCGCTGACGGAGGTTTCGAAGTCAGACAGTTCCACCACGACTTCACCGGCTTGCACATTCCAGACAATGGCTTTCCGATCGTTTCCCCCCGAAACCAACCGTTTGCCATCGGGATGCCAGTCAAGAGCCCAGATACCGGCCGAGTGACCGACCAGCGGGGCGCGTGACTCCTTGCGAGTGCTGACATCCCAAAGACGAATCGTGTTGTCCATCCCGGCAGTTGCCAGCGTCTGGCCATCAGGACTCCAGGCCGCAGCGGTCACACGGTCGGTGTGTCCTACCAGACTGGGAATTCGCTCGGGCGCCTGAACATCCCAGATCCGGACCGTACGATCAAAACTGCTCGTGCCAATCCGGTCATGTTTTGGCGACCACTGAACCGTGTTGACCCACGACCCGTGCCCGCGAAAGGTCTCCGACACGCTGCCACGCTCCACGTCCCAAATCCGCACGGTCGTGTCGGCGCTTCCGCTGAGAAGTTGGCGCCCATCCTGGTGCCAGGCCACGTCGAGCACAAAACCCGAATGCCCTGCCAACGGCTCGCCCAACTCCTTTCCACTGGACACATCCCAGATATGAATCAGGCGATCTCTGCCTCCTGAGGCCAATTTTGTCCCGTCGGGATTGAAGTTGACCGTCAACACCCGATCGTCGTTGACCTTTAAAACGTGCAGAGGTTTCCCGGAATTGGCGTCCCAGATCCTCGCCGTTGCATCACTCGAGGCCGTCGCCAACCGACTGCCATCATGGTTCCAGGCACACTGATTCAGCCAATTGGTATGCCCCTTCAAACGGTGCTCGATTGTCCCGTTCTCAGCCAGCCAGATCAGAGCCACGCCACCGCCGCTTCCGCTAGCAATCCGTTTGCCATCTCCGCTCCAGGCAACCGATGGCACCCCGTTCTCGTGCTCTCGAAAAACCAGCTCTTGCAGACCTGTTTTGAGATTCCAGATTCGAACGGTCGTATCGCTGCCGGAACTGGCAAGACGTGTCCCGTCCGGTGACCAGGACAGGTCTGCAACGATTCCCTCATGGCCATGCAACAACTGCACTGGCTTGTTGGTGACGATATCCCAGACCAGAATCACTCCCTCCGATCCAGCCGTGGCAAACAGTTCCCTTCGGGGATGCCACCGAATCGGCCAGAGCCAACCAATCGCGGGATGCACCGTCTGAGCTCTGGTCCCCCGTGACGCGTTGAGGTAATACCATTCCCACCGCCGTCGATCTGACGATTCGAGGCTTGTTTGAGGCCGCCACCGGTTCAACAACTCGTCAACACGATCGGCCCCGCCTGGCTGCAGGGCACTCTGTTGGGCGACGTTGATGTCAGAGAGGTAGGCGCGCTGATTGGCAAGTTCCTCACTGTCTTCGGCCTTTTTCCGTAGCTTGACGGCTTCGTCTCGACTGCGATCAGCATCGTCCTCGGCCTGACGGGCAATCCTGGCATTCTTCCTGGCGACCTCGGCACTGGCCGTCGCCTGATTGGCACTCTCCTTGGCTAATGTCTCTTGTTCTTCTGCTTTCTTTTCGTTCGCTTCCGCAATCACCTGGGCTTCTTTGGCCAGCCCGCGGCTTCGAATGGCCAAGCCACCAGCCCCCAACGCCAACAATGTGACGACTGCCAGCCCACGGACCAGCCATTTCAGCCTCACGGCGGCCCGTTGTTGTTCCTCAGCACGCAGACTTTCGGCCTCGGCCAGCTTCTGCGCCTGTTCCAATTCACGCTGTCGAGCCAGTTCACGTTCCCGCTCCGCGACCTGCATCGTCTCGTGACTAACATCCAGAAACGACATTGCCTGCTGAAATTCCGGATGATACCGCTCAGCCCAAGCCTGGGTCGGCTTGTCATTCTCCCGCCAACTCAAGGCGATCTGCAAATCCGGATCGTGATACACCCCGGCCTTCCCGTCCTGGTACAAAGCCGCGGTTTCGGCCAGACGCCGATAAATGCGGGCCGACTGGGACTCCTCATCAACCCAGTGACTCAACCGCCGCCACACCCGCATCAAGCTCTCATGCGAGATGTCCACCACCGTGTCGGAGACCAACTCGGCCGGCTCCATCGGCATCAGGAATGTCCGTCCGGCCTTCCGAAACTCTTCAATCAACGGCACCAGAACAGATTCGTCGGTACCGATGATGTCTGAAAGATAATCCAGCCGCGTGGGACGGCGGATGCCGCGTTCATCCTCACCACGCTCCGTGAGAGTCTTGAACAACTGACGCGAAATTTGCCTTTGCTCATCATTCGGAAGTGCTTCGTAAACTTCGTCAGCATGATTCGAGAGTGCTTCCCTGAGACCTCCGACTTCGTCGTAATGCCTCAGATCCATCGGTTCGTCAGCGTCACGATCGGCGACCCAGTTTTCCCAGATCCTCATCAACGCGTGCTGGAGAACCGGCAACTGATCAGCATCGTCACCAACGTCGTTGAGCAGTCTTTGCACCAGTCTTTGAGAAATCTCGCCACCACCAACACTAACCGGCTTTTCAATCGCCGCTCGCCTCTGGTCCCGGGTCAACCGCGGAATCAGGTATTCCCCGTCGTTGACAGCTTCGGCAAGCCCCGGAATCTGTGCACACTCTCCCAGGTAATCCGATCGCATCGTAATGGCGATATAGATCCGTTGATCGGTCTGCTGAGACGCATTCAGCAGCAACTGGACGAATTCGCCAGCGATCTCCTGGTGATCGTCTCCTTCCTGCCGAAATCGAAACAGTTCTTCAAACTGGTCGACGACCACCAGCAGGTTGGTTTCTGGATCGATGCTGGATTGCCGGATCGCTTCCGACAGGCCCAGCCGGCTCCGAGACAGTGTCGCCCGCAATCTCGGCAAGGCGTCGTCCTCGGCGTCATACAAATCACTGTCGATCAACGACTGGGCCAAATTGGAAATGGGCGCCCCACCCGGTCGAAGTACAACCACCTCCCACCGCCACCCGGCTTGTGCCATCGTCCCCCCGTACAGTGCCGGCAACACTCCTGCCCGAACCAGCGACGACTTGCCACTTCCGGACGTACCAACGACTGCCAGGAAGCGATGCTCGCGCAGCAATCCCAGCAACTCGGTCGCCTGCTCCTCGCGACCAAAGAAGAGATAATCTTCCTCGATTCCAAAGGGACGTAGGCCGGGAAACGGATTGAATCGCGGTGTCACATTTGCATTCATGAACAGTCGCCTCGCAACAGCCTCGGGGGCTCAGATGTCGATCTCTAGGATGATGAATGGAATGCCTGCTTGACCTCCGTGAGCAATTCATTGAGCACCGACGGATCAAAGTGCTCTTCCTCCTGTCGCAGGATCTTGGCCGAGAGGGTCTTGAATCTCTCCTTGCGACGGTCGCCCGGCGGCGCCACGTAGACTCCTCGAACAGCGATCTCGCGCCCTTCGCGATAACCAACCGCTTTGATCAACTCCCGCAGCTTGATGTCGACCCACGACTTGCCAGCCTGTCCGTAGTAGACCAGCACCGCATCGCAGTCGGTCAGATTCTGCCAGTGGATTCCGCTGATCTCTTGTTCGTGCCCTTCGAAAGCCGGCAGGCTCACTTCCACGCCCTGTTCGAAAAACCAGTCTTCAATCGGCTCCACGGCTTCTTCATCTTCTCGGTCACAAATCAGGTACAACCTGGGAATCTCCGTCGTGGAAGATGCCTCCTGTTGGCCCGTCAGCCGTTGTTTTTGGACGCGACGACAATACTCCTCGAGATGTTGTTTCAGGTTCTCCAGGGTGTCCTCGATCACGTCGGCACCAGTTTGTGCCTCGTTGTCTTCTCGCAACTGCTGGAGAAAATCTGTCTGTCGTTGATCGCGTGCCTGTTGTCCGCGCGGCATCCAGATGATCCGATTGACTCCTTCTTTTTGGCTGACCTGTGCTGCGACGCTGTTCTGCAACGCGGCAAGCGACACCTCGGAGTCCTCGGGCACCAGGCCATACCGATCGCCAATCATATGAATGGCGAGGTCACAACCCTCGAGACAGTCTTTCACTTCCGACTCAATCTGGTCAGCCACCAGAGGCAAGGGCCTCTGAGGTTGTACATCGTGCCCCTGCGCCTGCAATTCTCGTTTGAGACGTTCGTGCTCGCCCTGGATATCAGATGTCGTATCGGCCAGAAAAATACGCAAACCATCGGAAGCTGCCACCTCCGTCCGGCTCTCTGAGCTGGCCAACTCCTGTTGTTTCAAGACCGCCGAGATTTCCACCGCCAGGTCGTATATTTTTTCGTGGTACCGCTGTTGAGCCAAGTCACCAAAGGATTCGTCAAACTCCCGGACACGTCCCGTATCGATGTCCTCTTCGAAGAACTCAAATGCCATCAGTTGTTCGAACAATTGCACCAACGGCGAGGGAATCTCATCGGGGCTGACCGGCGACTTCACCACCTTGAACAACCGAGGCCTGTCAGCAATTCGGAACTCGCCTGATTGCCGGGTATCCGACCAGAAATGCTCGACCCCCTTTTGCACCCCCTCGGACTTGGTGAATGGTGGCGAGACAACCGACACAAGCGTTTTCACATCCGGGAGACCATTGAAGATCGTCTGATCACTGGGTGCCTGCCCGGCCGGCATCGGCATCACCTGGATCTTGACCTCGTCCCCTGTCAGTTGTTCGAGCCGGATCTTCAAGTGACGCACGAGTTGCGAGACCCACCCTTCGTTTTTAGGGGGCAATGGCCGGTCGTCAATCTGTGCACAGGCAATGACAATGTCATAATCCTGTGCGGATTCACCCCTCCACTCCTCAGTCACCACGCCAGCTTCGGACATGACCGTCGGTTGAACAGCCGCCGCAACATCACCACTGGCCGTTTGCAGCGAGAGATTCTCCAAGTCCAAGACAATCTCTCGCATGGACTGGTAACGTCGATCGGCCTGCTTTTGCAGGCATTTTCGGGTGATCCGTTCGAGTTCGGCCGGAATGGAATAATTAAAACGGGCCAGGGCAGGTGGTTCGTTATGGACGATATTATTGAGTGTCTCACCGAAACTGTTTCCAGCGAAAGGAGACGCTCCCGACAGCATTTCGAACAACACGACACCGAGGCTGAACAGGTCTGTCCGGAAATCAACCGGCTGGCCAAGTGCCTGCTCGGGACTCATATGAGTCGGTGTTCCGAGAATCTGTCCACTTCCAGTCTGGTACAACTGCGTCGTGTTCTGACCATGCGTAGTCAACTTGGCCAGGCCGAAATCGAGAATTTTCACGTCCCCGCTTAGGGTGAACATGATATTGGCCGGCTTGATATCACGATGCACGACCCCTGTGGTGTGAGCCGCATCCAACGCGCCGGCCAACTGACCGGCGATGGCGACCGCCCGCTCAATATCCAGGGGCCCATCCACCAGCAGTTCCGACAGCGTTTTCCCCTCGATGTGTTCCATCGCGATGTAGGGTCGTCCACCTTCGGTCTCACCCGCCTCGAAGATGATCGCCACATTCGGATGACTCAGCGCCGATGCCGCGCGGGCTTCCACCAGAAAACGCTGCCGTTGTTCTTCATCCGAAGCGAGATCTTCGGAGAGCAACTTCAGTGCAACCTGGCGATCGAGCCGCAAATCACGAGCCAGAAAAACCTCGCCCATGCCTCCGGAACCAAGTCGGCCCAGGACTTCGAAGTTCGCGACATTGGGGACTTCAGCCATTTTGTCACAGCACAATTAAGCTAAGCGTCGATGAGCACCAGGGGGGAAGCACGTGCTTGCTTGGTCACCGATACGCAACTCAGGCGGGAAAATCAGCCTAACACAACGGCAAACAGATTTCATTTCTTCCCCAATTGCACGCACACCCTTCCGCCATCGTGCCCTGTCGCATAACCCGATTGCTTGTGCGGTTGCCTCCAACACACCGTCAACGGCTGGCTTTCCCCGCATCCTTGATTTCCCCTCGTGACAGAGCCCGCCGGTAGATCCGTACGTCCTTCATTTTCCCGTTGAAGAAATCGTGCTGGCCGAACCCAATTTTCAACGGCCCCTTCGTCGACAGGTTGAAGGCTGATGGATCAAACCGCGTGCTCTCGGCCACTCGCTTCCCGTCGATGTACAACCTTAGCCGGTCGTCCTTCTTGATGGCCGCCAGGTGATGCCAACCGGGAGAGAGTGCCCGGTCGTAGGTTGCACTTTTCCCGGCCTCCAGCGACAGCACGTGACCGGAAGGCAAAACCCCACAGAACAACTTGCCGTCGAAGACGGCCATCGACCAGGCCCGGCGGTATCTCACGTCGGGAGTCTTGTCCAGCCGTCCGGTTGTGATCCATTTCCTGCCACCGTCGTAGCGATAGACGTCAGCGAACGGCAACGTACCGGCGTAGAGCTTGCCGTTGTAGACAGCCATCCCCATGACTTCTTTTTCCATGCCCAGTCGACCGGCGTGGACCCACTGCTGTGGCCCCGCGAAACGGAACACCGACCCGGTGGGCCAGGTCGCGGCGTACAACCCTCCCTCGTAGACGGCCGTGCCGTAGACCTGGGTCGTGTCGGTCACCGGCCCCTGGCGTGACCACTTCGTACCGCCCTCGTAACGGAAGAAACCACCGTCGTCGTAGCTCAACCCATAGAGATTCCCGTTGTAGACACTCAGATGCACGACCCGCAGCCCCGGACTCCCGCAGGACGTCCAGCGACCGTCACCGTCGTAGCGGTACATGCCTCGCGTTCGAGGCTTGTCCTTGTAATCACCGCCATTGGCCTCATTCCGCCAGGCACTGGACGTTCCGGTGCCCGCATACAGTTTCCCCTTGTAGACGGCCAACCCACTGACGCTGCGGACGTCCGCGATTTTTCCCGTGTTGCGCCAACGGGTCCCACCCTCGTAGCAGAAGACGCTGCCACCGTGCGACTGGTTCGGAGACAGTGGAAGCGACGACCCGCCACCGCTGTAGGTCTCTGACCCCACGAAAAGCTTGCCGTTGTAGACGGCCATCCCGGTAATCGCGTTGGCCACGTCGGGGCTACCGCAATCGATCCAACGTGTGCCTCCGGCGTACCGGTAGACATGCCCGGCCCCGTCCGGTTCCCAGGTCGCCGCGTACAGGTCACCATCAAAGACCACCAGGGACTTGATGTACCGGTTTTGCCCCGGGCGTCCACGATCAGTCCAGGCCGGGTCCACGTGACCGGCATCGATACCAAACAGGACATTCCTCCAGTTCGACTGGGCCGAGGTCACACCGGCGTAATTCATCAGGCTGATCGTGAAACCGGTTCGAGTCGCCGGGTCATAACACGCCATGACATCACCCAGAACATCGTCAAGTTCCTCGGCGGTGTGGATCCACGCGACAACCGAAAACTCATCGGTCCCCAGTTGCAGTGGCTTCGCGGCGGGAATCTCCAGCCATGAATCGACCCCGTTGAACGTCGCCGCTCGATCACCGCCAAAGCGGACCCCGTGGTTGATCGCATGGTGACCGTTGCCGGAACTGTCTCGCCCATCCTCCTCCAGTTTCCAATGGGCCACCGGTCCCTCTGCGGCTGCGAGTGGCCCGGTCGACACCAGGAGGGCACCAGTTGTGACAACGATCAGCAAACGCAGGAGTGGCATAGCAAGACTCACACACGGCAGGGCAGGACAGGAAAAGGCAGGGCAGGGGGACAGTCTAACCAGTTCCGGCTTCCCGGTGTCAGGCAACCTCGCCAGTAATTGCCCGGGGCGTCCCGGCCCTTCAGCCGCATCACCCAACGATTCCGGCCCGCCTCCCTCGCAGTCGACACCGGCCACTGGCCACGGCTTCGGGGACGAAAAAACCGCTTCCCTGAACTCCCCGTGACACCTCACAACAAACGCGTGGGCGCATCGATGGTTCGGTCATTACGCACGTTGCCAGTATTGAGAGTCGATGTCGGTTCCAGCAACAACACCTGGACCTCACGCTCGGCCACCGGCTTGTGTTCAACGCCCCGCGGAACAACGAAAAACTCGCCTTCATCGAGTTCGACAACACGGTCACGAAGATGAATCGACAGGTGACCATGCAGGACCAGGAACAACTCATCCTCGTCTTCATGATGGTGCCAGACAAACTCGCCCTCGAGCTTGGCAAGCTTGACGTGCTGGCCATTGAGTTCACCGACGATGTGGGGACTCCAGTGTTCGCTGAACTGCTGGAGCTTCTCGTCAAGGTTCACTTTGTCGTTCTGGCTGTCATTCACGTTCGTCCGCTTCCTCTCCTGGTCCGACCGGCCCGCAGGATGGTCTTGAAGACTCAACTGGATCACCGAACAAACCGGAAGGAATACAGGTCAGCGTCCCGCAATTCGAAACACACCGTCACAGGTTGTCCAGCAAGTGTCGAGAGTTCGCGACCACCAGTCCACGTCACGTGACGATCAATGGTGTCGCCAAATAACGTCGGGCAATCCGCCAACCGGAAGCCTTCGATTGGAGTTCCGTTCTGGTCCTGGAGCTCCACTCTCAGCGAACCGGCCGCGGATGTCGCGAAATTGATCTCCAGTGTCGCTCCTTCGAAAACAAGGGGCTTTGTCTGCAGTTGGCCGCCCTTCCACCCGGCCGACGCAGACACAAATCCATCCATCCTCAGCGAGTACCGCCGCAGCACGCCACCGGCCCCTTTCCAGTAACGCTCTGGCCCATAAATCGACAACTCCGGAGGAGCTCCGGGCAGCGTTGACCGTGTCTCGACAATTTGCCACGCCACGTGTTGATT
>MDTE01121402.1_pt1 | contig 10505 bp, 10 predicted proteins | sample 811231 | NCBI WGS metagenome assembly MDTE01 (sample SAMN05326651, study PRJNA326480) | marine metagenome | isolation source: seawater | place: Indian Ocean: Red Sea | collected 2010 | reverse complement strand
GGTTCCGAGACTCGGGAAGGCCATTTTACAACGGTTAAGAATTAGTCCCCTCGGATCTCAATTCCGATCCCAGTAGGTGTCTTCATGTCTATGGCCCGACGTAAGTGCCGCCGTTCACTTCGAGAGCGGTCCCGGTCATGAAGTCTGCATGATCCGACGCGAGGAAGATCACGGTCTTTGCGATATCGTCGGGATCGGCCATCCGGCCAATCGGTACACTTTGAACATACTTCTCGTTGAGCTCTTCCCAGCCGGGTTCGTGCGTGAAAGCTGTCGGGACGCGCGAGGGGTTAACCGCGTTAATTGTGATGCCGTGAGGAGCGAGTTCCTGGCTCAACGCCTTGGTCAGACCGAGTACGCCGGCTTTCGACGCGACGTAGTGACATTGCGATGCAAAACTGCCGGCGCGAGCTGCGATGGATGCGGTATTGATGATCCGGCCGTATCCGCGATCGATCATTCGGGGTATGGCAAGTTGCGAACAGTAAAAGTAGGACGTGAGATTGGTCGCAATCACCGCTTCCCACTGTGCCAGGGGGATCGTCAGTGTGGTTAGCCGGTTACCCTCGTCATCCAGGCGCGGACATATGGCAACATTGTTACAGAGAATTTCCGGTGCCTCATCCGACTGAAATAGACCACCCAGTTTGTCATCGATTTGCGTGGCGTCCGATAGGTCGCACTGGATTGTCGAGACACGGCTATCGGTGTTTGCGAGCTCATCTCCTGCCGCAGTGTTGATGTCGCAGAGGATGACGTTTTTGTTGTGCTCCAGGAACCGGTTTGCAATAGCCAGTCCGATACCGCCGCAACCACCAGTGATCAGTGCGCGTGTGCCCCGAATGTTCATGAAGTCATACCTTTCTCAAGAGCGGCCTGCTCAGTCTCCCAAATTCAGAAGACGGTGGGCGTTGCGCCAGAAAATCTTCTCCAGTGCTTCTTCTGATAAGGGAAGCTTTTTGTAACGCGACACGATATCGCTGACCGACGAATAGGGGTAAGCGCTACCGAAGAGGACTTTGTCCTGCAGAAACGAGTTCGCCGCCTCAACGTACATGTGCCCGCCGGGCATGTTGCTCATATACACATCAGGCGAGATGTAGACATTGGGTCGCTTGGCCGCGACTCCGACGATCTGTAGCACGTAAGGGTATGAACTGTGGCTGCTGACGAAATTGACATTTGGAAAGTCACGTGCCGCTCGATCGAGCGATTCAGGGTTGCAGAGGCTTTGCTCTTGCGCGCCGAAAGCGCTGGTGTTGATAGCGACAATCGCATCAAGCCTGTCGCAATGATCGTAAATGGGCGCCATCCGAGGATCATCTGGCGCTATCCCGAGGACCCCGAGATCAATATGAATGCCCGGGAAATCGTAGTCGCCCACCCCTTCGTCGATCATCTCCTTTGCTCGGACTGCATCGAGCACGTCAACCGAAGCGAGAGGGACGAAGCGGCCAGGATACTCGTCTGCGAGGCGCTTCAAGGCACTATTCGGGATTTCGGTGCCGGGTCGGTGCCGGCCGCATGAAACCCCGACGGATACACCCGCTTCATCCATCTCGGAGATGAGGGCCTGCACGGAGCGCTCTCGTGCCGACGGAGTACCATCTGGGGGGATCGTGCCAAACAGCCTGGCATGCACCTCGATGGTGTCCAGCGCGAACATTTGTGTTTCCGCATATTCCTTGATCGGTGGTCGTAGGCGAAAATCAATGATCATCAATTGGCTCCTTCAGGGGCAAGAGCAAATCGGACGGGCCACAATGATAGACTGGAAATATGGACGATAGAGCCAAGGACATGTTGCCTAACCTCCCAGCGGTTCGGTGCGGACAGGGGTTCGACCTGCTTTCGGATGTGAGGGTGCTGGACCTGACGACCTCGATTGCGGGGCCCTATGCAACGATGCAGCTCGCCGACTGGGGCGCACAGGTTATCAAGGTGGAGCGGCCTGGTAGGGGAGACGATACGCGATACTGGGGCCCACCGTTTCTGGATGGCGATTCACTGTGGTTCCTGTCGGTCAATCGCAACAAGCAGAGCGTTACGTTGGACTACAGCCAAGAGCGTGGTTACGCCGTCCTTCTCGCTTTGCTGCGAGAGTGCGATGTCGTCGTGACCAACCAGGTGCCACGCGTGCAATCCAAGCTCAAGACTGACTACGAGTCGCTTTCGGCGGTGAAACCAGACCTGATCTATTTGGCGCTGACCGGATTTGGCCTGACGGGTGAGCGCAAGGAAATGGTTTGCTATGACCTTATCGCTGAGGGCCACAGCGGGATCATGGATCTCACCGGCGAGGCCGAGAACGATCCGCAAAAGGTCGGTACGCCGGCGGCCGACATGTTGGCCGGAACAGACACGGCGTTTGCTGCGGTAGCGGCGCTGTATGACCGTCAGCGAACGGGTAAGGGACGTAAGATCGATGTCACGCTGACCGAGAGCATGACACGGTTCCTGACCTCTCAAATCGTCTCCTATATGGGGTCGGGTCAGGTTCCACGGCGCAGCGGAGCGAAAGAAAGTGTTTTGGCTGTCTATCAGACCTTCCACGCCTCGGACGCACCGGTGACGCTGGCAGTTGGTAACGACACTCTGTGGTCCCGTTTCTGCACCGCCGTGGATCGACCGGACTTGGCGGGAGACGAGCGTTTCGAAACCAATGCCGATCGTCGCCAGCACCGCCAGGAATTGGTTGAGGAGATACAGGGCATCCTTGACCGAGAGCCACGAGATCATTGGCTGAAACTGTTCGCAGAGCACAAGGTGCCTGCGGGACCGATTAACCGGGTGGACGAAGTGGTGGCGGATCAGGCGCTTATCGAACGCGGGCTGTTCTATCGAATTGAGCGAGAAGGTGGGTCCTCGGTGCCGCAAGTGAATTCCGGCACCCATGTCGACGGTCAATTCAACGTGCCGCGTAGCCTGCCCCCAGGATTGGGTGAGGATACGGGCGCTGTGCTTCAGGAGGTCGCGAGGCTGAGCGAGGACGAGATCTTGGTGCTGCGCGACGACGGGATTGTGTGAAGGAGAGTTCGTTGGCGGAATTCGAGACGATTACCTACGAAGAGGACGGACCGGTTGGAACCATCACGTTGAACCGGCCTGACGACGGCAACATGTTCACCCCGATCATGTGCGAAGAAGTGACGGACTGCTTACAGCAGATCCGGCGAGAGACGCGTACGAGAGTTATCGTCTTGACCGGAGCTGGGGACCGCTTTTTTTGCATCGGTGGGCGCAAGGAAGAACTGGAAGACACCACGCTATACCCGGGTGTGTTGCCGGCCATGGACATGTACGCAAGCATCGATCGCCTGCAAAAGCCGGTTATCGCCTCTGTAAATGGATATGCAGTAGGCGGCGGCAATGTCCTGCATGTCGTGTGCGACCTCACCATCGCCAAAGAGAGCGCCATATTCAGGCAGGTCGGTCCAATGATGGGAAGTTTTGATGCCGGGTTCGGCACCTGGTACCTCGAAGACGTTATCGGGAAGAAGAAGGCGAAGGAAATGTGGATGTGGAACAAGCGCTATTCGGCGCAAGAGGCGCTGGAAATGGGGCTGATCAACCGCATTGTTCCCGATGCCGAATTGCGTGACGCCACGCGGGAATGGGCGCTGGAAATTGCCGATCGAGGGGCTTTTGCGCTGGCGGCCATAAAGTCCGCGTTCGGAGCGAGGCACCGTGGCGTAGAGGGTTTGTCCCGTGTGTCGCACGATCTGCTGCTGCGGCTTTATCTCGATAGCGAAGAATCACAAGAGCTGAGCCGCGCATTCGGAGAGAAGCAGGCACCTGATTCTTCAAAGTTCGGACGCTGAGCCAACTAAGATGGGCCGCTATCTCACGCTGCACGAACCCGCCGCCGCGAACGCATTCCACGCAGCGGGACTCTGGCGTGATGAAACCCACTATGACCTGCTGACCCAACACGCGACGGAGCGTCCGGAGGCCTTTGCGCTCAGGGATCGGGCGCGACGCCTGTCCTATCGCGATCTCAAGGAGTGGGTGGATGCTGTCGCGGGTGAATTGCACACTGCCGACCTGCGCCGGGGGGAGCGCGTCTCGCTTTGGATGTCGAACCGGGTCGAGACGGTGGTCGCCTATCTTGCTTGTGCCCGAAATGGATATGCCTGCAATCCCTCTCTCCATCGCAACTACACGACGGGCGAGATTGTCGCGCTGATGGAGCGACTGGGGACCGCTGCACTGTTCACCGAGGAGGGTTGGGCCGCAGACGCAGGGACCACCGATGTTCGAGCCGAACTTTATGGCGTCACTTCGCTCAGAAAGATTTTTACGTTGTCGGCAGTTTGTGATGATGACACTTCATCGCGGGCGCGGACGGCTGATATCGGTATTGAACCCGCAGCGAACGCCGATGCCGTGAGTTACCTCGCCTTTACGTCAGGCACCACCGGCACGCCGAAATGCGTTATGCACTCTCACAACACGCTGCTCGCAAATGCGCGTGATCTCGTCAAGGATTGGGGTCACGGGCCTGACACGGTGCTCCTATCGCTGAGCCCTCTGAGCCACCACATTGCCTGGGTGGCGGTTGCCCAGAGCCTGGTCGCCGGGGCGGAGCTTGTCGTTGATGATCCGCCCGACGGGATGACGAAGCTCGATTGGGTTATTGAGACAGGTGCGACTTATGTCATGGGTGTGCCGACGCATGCCATCGACATGCAGTCGCAGATGGCGGCGCGCGGTCTCGAACGATTGGGAAGCGTCTCCGTGTTCTACATGGCGGGAGCGCCGATCCCACCGGCAACTGCTGAGACTTTCTTGAATCAAGGGACAACTCCGCAGAACGTCTACGGCATGACGGAGAATTCGTCACATCAGTACACCCATCCGGCCGACGAACAGGAGACAATCTGTCACACATGCGGTCGCGGCGGTCCGGCCTACGAAATTCGTATCTTTGACCAGGAAAACCCGGACCTGGATGTGGGTACCAACGTCGTGGGGCAGATAGGCGGGCGGGGCGCTGCGCTGATGCTCGGTTACTTCGACAACCAGCAGGCGACTGAGCAGTCCTTCAACCGCGACGGTTGGTTTCTTTCCGGTGATCTCGGCTTGATCGACGATCAGGGCTGCTTGCACGTGGTTGGACGTCTGAAAGATGTGATCATTCGGGGCGGCCACAATATTCACCCCGCCCGAATCGAGCATATTGCCGTCAAGCACCCAAGTGTCGACAAGGCCGCGGCGTTCCCCGTCGCAGATGAGAGACTTGGGGAAAAGGTCTGCCTCGCGGTCCTGCCGTCTGCAGAAAGTCAGCCCGAGGCTGACGAGTTGCTCACACATCTCGATGAAGGTGGGCTATCGAAGTACGACATGCCTGAGTACTTTTTGGTGCTGGACGAATTTCCACTCACCGCGAGCGGCAAAATCTTGAAACGCGAACTGACGGAATGGGCAAGGCAGGGCAGGATTGCACCGGACGCCTGCCGGTTCGAAACAGGATGAGGAGACATAGGCATGGCCATCGAGACTTCAGAGCGCGATGAGTTCGCAGTTATCACCCTGAACCGGCCTGAGGCACTCAACGCTCTCAGCTTTTCTCTGATCGGTGATCTGAACGAAGCGCTCGATCAGGTGGCGAGCGGCAGTCATCGCGCGCTGATCATAACCGGTGCGGGCGACAGAGCGTTTTGCGCCGGCGCTGACGTCACCGAGCTGATGGGACGAGACCAGGCGGAGACAAAGCGCACGACGGACCGCGGCCAGCGCACCTTCGCTAGACTCGGCTCGTTTCCCATTCCGTCGGTGGCCGTGATCAACGGTTTTGCATTTGGCGGAGGTCTAGAGTTGGCGACGGCCTGCACATTTAGGCTCGCTACCCCCAACGCCAAGCTCGGTACACCCGAGATAAAGCTGGGCATCATCCCGGGTTACGGTGCCACGCAGCGATTGCCTCGATTGGTTGGAGAGGCGCGTGCACTGGAGATGGTCATGACGGGCCGGACGGTGGAGGCAGAGGAGGCGGAACGCATTGGCCTCATCAATCGTATTGTCGAAGGCGACCCGATCGAAGCCGGCGTCGAGTTCGCCCGCGAGTTCAGTGGCTATAGCCTGCCAGTGCTCAACATGGCGCGAGAGGCGGTGTTAAGGGCTCTCGACGTGCCTTTGTCTGAAGGCCTGAAGATTGAGGCGGACTTATCAACGCTCTCCTTTCAGACGGCGGATGGGATCGAAGGCATGAATGCTTTTGTCGAGAAGCGAAAGCCGACGTTTCAGGATGCTTGAACCTGCAGTACAAGCTGGGGGCGCCGTCATCGTGACGGGTGCGAGCCGAGGAATTGGCGCCGCGACGGCCATCGAATTGAACCGGCGAGGATTCTCGGTGGGTTGCCTGTCCCGTGCAGGGACGCCTCCGGATGGCGCGGATGAACCGGATGTCTATCTTTGTGAGGCCTGCGACGTTGCGGAAGAAGTGGAAATCACGAGGGCGTTCGCCAGCATTGCCGAGCGTGGCGGCGGAATTCGTGCCTTGGTGAATAACGCTGGCATTCATACGGAAACGGAAAGCGAGGCTCTGACTGTCGAGGACTTTGAACATGTAATGCGGGTTAACGCGACGTCGGTCATGGCAGCAAGTCGGGAAGTCCTGCCGTATTTTGCCGAGGGCGGGGGGAAAATCATCAACATCGGTTCCTTCTTCGACAAACTGGGTGTGCGTCGCAACCTTGCTTATTGCGCATCAAAGGCAGCGGTAGGTGCGATCACACGCTGCCTGGCGGTGGAGTGGGCGCCGCGAGGCGTACAAGTGATCAACGTCGCGCCGGGCTACATCGAGACGGATATCACGGCTGAGTTCATGGAAAATTCAAAAGCTGCTGCCTGGCTGAGTTCGCGCATTCCGCTGCGCCGAATTGGCACCTCGATCGAGGTCGCTCGCCTCGTTGCGGCGCTGATATCGGAAGATGTCCCTTTCATGACGGGCGAGACCATCTACCTGGACGGCGGCCATGGCATGGCTGTCTGAAATGAAGAAGTAATGAACTCCATCCTCGATCGCCTCGATGCTTCTGTTCTGTTGACGGACGAAGAGGCCATGGTGATCGAACAAGTAGTCGCGATGGCTCGAGACGAGATTGCTCCACGTGCGGAACGCTTAGACGCCAGCGGAGAGTTTCCTTGGGAGAATATTGCCGCCATCAATGGCCTCGGCTTGAACGGGATGTTCTTGCCGGAGGCTCAGGGTGGGACGCCCCTGTCATACACGGCGTACCTGAATTGTGTGAGGGAGATCAGTAAAGCGTGTGCATCGACTGGCCTGATCTGGGCGACCACGTTCCACGCCATTAAGCCGCTGATTGCGTTCGGAACGGACGAGCAGAAAGATCAACTGCTGCCCCGAATTCTCGACGGTGGCATTGGCGCTCTTGCCATCACCGAGCCGACAGCAGGATCCGATGCCACGGGTATGCGTACGCGGTTTGATGCGGACGCCGATGAAATCATAATCAATGGTGCCAAGACGTTCATCACGAACGGCGACGTCGCTGACCTCATGCTTCTGTTCGGCAAGTGGGGCGAACTGGGAGAAGGTCGCGAGGCGATCTCGGCCTTGATGGTGGAAAAGGGCAAACCTGGACTTGAGGTGCTGCGCAAAGAGGACAAGATGGGCCACCGGGCGGCAAGTACCGTGGGCCTCGCATTCAATGATTGTCGGGTGCCGAGATCCAATCTGCTGGGTGAGCCGGGAGAGGGCCTTGCGATCCTGCTCGCTTCCCTCAATCTGTCACGGCCAAGCGTTGCTGCTCATGCGCTTGGCATTGCTCGCGCCGCATTCGATGACAGTGTCGGCTACATCAATGAGCGACAGCAGTCGGGACGTAAAATCGTCGAATTTCAAGGCATCCAGTTCATGCTCGCCGATATGGCAGCGGAACTCGCGACCAGCGAGGCATGGCTGTGGCACGTTGGCCGTATGGTCGATGCAGGTGAAGACGATTTTGCCATCGAGGCTTCGATGCTGAAAATGCGGGCATCGGACGTTGCCATGCGAATTACGACCGATGCCGTTCAGCTTCACGGCGGCTACGGATACTGCAGTGACTATCGTGTCGAACGATTGATGCGGGATGCCAAGATCACGCAGATTTGGGAAGGTACCAATCAGGTGCATCGCCAATTGATAGGGCGAAGTTTCATCGAGAAATGAGGGGCGAAGATGTTCGAGATCAACACCGTGGGTCTGGCGGGGGCCGGAACGATGGGAGCGGGAATTGCCATTGTCGCGGCTCGTGGCGGATTCGATACGATCAGTTTCGATTTGGAATCTGATGTATTGACGGGTGCGGTAAATCAGACCGCAGCGTTCTTCGGAAAATCGGTGGAGCGGGGCAAGCTCGAACAGGGAGAGGTCGATACGATCATCGGCCGCATGCGGCAAACGACGTCGCTGGAAGATCTCGCGGATTGCGATGTGGTGATCGAGGCCGTGTTTGAAGACGTCGGTGTCAAGCAGGACTTGTTCTCGGCTCTCAACGATATTTGTCCTGCCGAGACGATATTTGCCTCAAATACGTCAACGCTGTCGATAACCGAAATCGCCGGACCGTCCGGACGTGATGATCGCTGTGTAGGTATGCACTTCTGTTTGCCTGCACAGCTCAATCGCCTCGTCGAAATGTCTCCCGGGCTCAACACCTCGGACGCAACCTTTGAGACCGCCTGGGCGTTTTGTAAGGCAATGGGACAGATTCCCGTGAAGACCAAGGACAGTCCGGGTTTTATTCTCAATCACTTTCTCATCCCTTTTAACAATGACGTTGTGCGCATGGTTGATGCCGGCGTGGCCGAGCCCGCCGACATCGACAAGGCTATCAAGACAGCACTCGGCTATCCCCTGGGACCATGTGAGCTTCTGGATATGGTGGGAATGGATACGCAGCGGCTGGTCAGCGAGGCATTGCACGAAGCATCGCACGATCCTCGTGCCGCCTGTCCAGCGTTGGTGAAGAAGATGATCGCAGCCGGACGGCTCGGGAGAAAATCAGGACGCGGATTCTTTGACTACAAGGGTCCCGCGATGTTCGGGGCCTAGATCAATGACACATACCATTATTGACACCGGCGGTAGCCGTTCGTTTCCTTCAGATCATTCCCTCCTGAGCAGCGCTGGGGACGATGGACATACCGTCGTCGTAATCGGCAATCAAGCGGGCCAGTACTTGGCTGAAGCCCCGCAAGGCAAGACTGCAATCGTCATCGAGCTCGGCATGGAATGTCTGGGTACGCACACGGGCGAGGCCGGAGGAGATGAAGGCTCGAACGTACTCGGATTCGCGCGTTTCCGACTCGGTGAGGCGGATCCCACAGACCTGATTGAGCTTGTACGGCAGCCGCATACTTCTTCCGAGGCGATCGAGGCGGCCCGAGCCGTGTTTGAGGGCGCGGGTCTCGTGGTTGCCGTTTGCAGCGACTTTGCCGGCAGGATCGTGGATCGTCTCATCCGCCCATATTACAACGAGGCGTTGCGCCAACTCGATCAGGGCTTGGCGAGTGCGAAGGACATGGATCTCACGTTGAAGCTGGGATTGGGCTATCCGGAGGGTCCAATCGAGCTGCTGGAGCGGACGGGACTGTCCCATCATTTCGAGGTTGCACAGTCCTTGTTCGAGGCTTACGGCGAGCCTGCCTACTCGCCTGCTCGCCGTGCTCGGGTTGCCATGTTGAGGGGGGAATAGCATGGCCGTTATCGATTTTCGTGTCCGTCCACCCTTCAAGGGTTTCCTCGACATGGTGATGTACGCGAACCCGGAACGGCGAGATCGGTTCACCGCGCAGCTGGGCTTCGAACCGGCTCCATCCGCGGCGAAAAAATCCTTAAATCAGTTGATGGATGAGGTAAGGGCCGCGGGCATCGATAAAGTGTTGGTCGTCGGTCGCAACTCGGGTCCTCTCGGCTCGGTCAGTAACGAGGATGTCGCGGAAGTGGTTTCGCTCTATCCCGAAACGTTTATCGGCGCCGCGTCGATTGATCCGACAGACCGTAAAGGCGCCATGCGGCAGATCCGCGATGCGATGGCCCAGGGCTTCAAGGCGGTAAACGTTGAGCCGGGGTCATATCCAACGCCACTCCACCCGGACGACCGGATGCTCTATCCGATCTACGCACTTTGCGAGGACGAGGAATTTCCCGTGATCATGATGGCCGGTGGCAACGCGGGTCCTGATATCAGCTATACGCTACCAGTCGGGATTGATCGGGTTCTGGCTGACTTCCCCGGGCTTCAGGTTGTGGTGTCTCATGGCGGTTGGCCCTGGGTGCATCAAATTCTCCATATCGCATTTCGGCGGTCAAACCTTTTTATCTCGCCGGACATGTACCTGCCGAACATGCCGGGCATGGACGATTATTTGAAGGCCGCAGATGGATTTCTTTCAGATCGTTTCATCTATGGCAGCTCGTATCCCTTTATGCCGGTTGTGGATTGCCTCGAATGGTTTCGCACGCTGCCAATCCACAAAGAAAATCAACAGAAAAT
>MDTE01113259.1_pt1 | contig 10505 bp, 13 predicted proteins | sample 811231 | NCBI WGS metagenome assembly MDTE01 (sample SAMN05326651, study PRJNA326480) | marine metagenome | isolation source: seawater | place: Indian Ocean: Red Sea | collected 2010 | reverse complement strand
TCCCCTCTTTCGACACAAGTAGGATGGCAAGAAGCCGGTCGTTGCCATTATCGAGGAGGAGGATGCGGAGGACTGGCAAGATCTGACCCTAGAGGATGCAGTCGAGGCCTTGCGGCCCCGCCTGGATCCCGGTTAGGAGGCGGTATATGAACGAGACCCTGTTGAAGCAGATCCAGCGGGAGGCCGAGCGCATCCGGGACAAGATCTTGCAGGGCGAGAAGCCCGCCCTGCGATTTCCGCTTCGAAGTCTGAGCAACGTGCGCTTCGATCCCCGCGCCGGTATGTTCAAGATTGGGCGCAAGACCAAGGAGCGCACACTGGCGGTGGCGACGGTGAAGACCTTCGCCCAGTCCCTCAAGATGATCGTCCTCGCCAAGCAACTGATCGAGACGGACGACATTGCGACCAAGCGTGAAGCCTATTATGTGGCCAAGGGGTGGGCCGATGAGATGCGCTTCGGCGAACAGGCTGAGTCTGACACAGTGCTGGATGATGTGGAGGCCCTCTTCTCCGTCAATCGCGAGCAGTTGGGCTTCGTGCCCGAGGAGAAGGGGGGCGAGGTCGCCGGCCAACTGGTCGTCACCGATGTCGATCGGGATACGGGGGACGAACTGGCCATTGACTGCACGCGCTTCGGCTCGGGCGCCTACTCTATTCCGGCGTCGGTGGAGCACTTGCAATTCTCATCGGAGGCGAGCTTCGTGCTGGTCATCGAGACGGCCGGCATGTTCCAGCGCCTGGTAAAGCACAGCTACTGGCGTACGGCCAACTGCATCCTCATCTCCATGGGGGGCGTGCCAACGCGCGCGACCCGGCGGTTTATCCGGCGGCTGAGCGAAGACCTGGCCGTCCCGGTTTACGCCTTCGTCGATTGCGATCCCTATGGGATATGCAACATCTATCGCACGCTCAAGGTGGGCTCCGGTAATGCGGCCCACATCAACGACGCGTTCTGCGTGCCCAAGGCCCGTTATTTGGGCGTAACGCCCGAGGATATACGGACGTACGATCTGCCCACACACAAGATGACCGAGGTAGATATCAAGCGGATTGATGATGCCCTCCGCAACGACCCCTTCATTCAGTACCATGCCTCATGGCAGGCGGCCCTGAATGACTTGAAGGAGGCGGGGCATCGGGCTGAACAGCAGGCCTTTGCGGTACACGACTTGAACCACGTAATGAATACCTATCTGCCGGCGAAATTGGCGGATGCGGATCAGTTTCTGCCGTAGCGATGCGCTATTTTGCCATATTGGCGATCTCTTCAAGCAGCCAATCGGGCGCTTCAGCGAACGGTTGGATCTCGCCCTCATAGGGAATGTCTATGTCCGCTAGCGCTTGAGCGAGCTGCTCGGGCAGGATGTCCCATACGTACTTTGCCCCGCTGGGATGGCGGGAGGGCGGCGCCACCACTTGGCCGCCGGTCGTGCGCAGGTCGAGGCCGGGCAAGAAGCCTACAGCATTTTTAAACCGGGCGTCCGACGGCAGCGCAAAGTAGTAGTGCTGGCCCGAGGCGGTCTTGACTGTGGGCGTGGGTGGCAGCTCTCGCAGAAGGAGGGATTGCAAGCCCTGCTCACCGTCCTGATCCAATACGAACACGCCCGAAGCAGGACCGCATACGATCCCGAGATTGGCCGTCGGATCCTTGTGCCACCATACGCTTACATGGTCGGGCGCGGGTAACTGGTGGGCGAACTTGGTCCAGTCGGGAATGACAGGGGTTTTTCCGTTGAGCGGAATAATGGATAGGCCGGCGCGCAGATAGGCCATGGCCATCTGAATCCGGCCTGGCGATCCCCGATGCAATGGGGGCGACAGGGTCGACGGCTCAAGACTTACCCGGGGAGGAGCCGACGACCCCGTCGATGCGCCCTTTTCGCTATTGCCACCATTGCTGTCATTACTGCCATTACTGCCGGGCGTATTACCCGTATCAGATGTGGTTGTGACGTCTGCCTCGGGACTTGAAGCCGAGGAGGGCGTGGCTTGAGCCTTCCGTTTCGCCTCGTATTTTTCGATCCGGCTCTTCATGCGATCCAAAAACTCCTTGGCGCGGTCCGGTTCGGGCTCGCGGTTGATGAATTCGCGGATTCGCGGGCGCTCTTGCTTGGCAATGGCGGGGTGTTCCATGTGATCAGTGATCGCCAGGATCGTACTAGGCTGCGCGGTGGGTGCAAGATCCTCCATGTCCTGAGTAAAGCGATCGGAGGCCATGCCGAGGCGAAGGGCGCAGTTTACGAAGGCCCGCTTCTCGGCCATTTTGAGGCAGACGTTGTGCAGGGCGAAGGGATCGCCGTCGCTTGCTAATCGCTGCTCTCGGCTATTGCAGGCCCCCATGGCTTCGGCGACCATGGCCCCTGAGGGCCGGTCGAAGGCTTCGCATACGACGCGGTACGAAAAGAAGCCCTGCTTATGGTCGCACTCTTGCTCGGTCACGCTGGTGCGGGCGGTGAGATTGAAGAGTCCGAAGATCTTCTCCGCACCCGGTTTGAGGAGTACATTTTTGCCGCCGCGGCGGCCAGGGCCGAAATCGGTGCCAGCTACGAAAATTGTGGTGTACAGTTCATCAAGCGCATCCATCATGCTCTGAAGCTGCTTGACGTCGTGCGCCATCTTGGGGATGCGCAGATCGCCTTTGGCGATCTGCGTGTGGGGGACCACGTTCATCTTCGCTCTCTCCTGCGAGTAGTGAACATATGTGCAGTAATATAGTCATTCGAATCGATTCCGCAAGTTTTTTTCGTCATTGGTTGTCATCGATCGTCATCGCTGGCGTCGGCGAAGGCGTAGCGCTAGGGGAGAACTATGAGCTATGAGGGATTTCGCCTGGGATGCGTAGTGCAATACGCACCCAGTGATCAGGGCGCGCTTGACTCAGCCGTCAGTCAGTTCCAGCACGCTATCGAGCAGGATGAGGCAATTCAGGGGCGCTTCGCATACACGCGCAATGAGCAGGAGGTTCATCAGTGTTCGTGGAATGACGATTTGATCCTCGACCACATAGTGCAGCAGCCGTATTGGGCGGCTTTCCGCAGCGTACTCAACGCGACGGCGAGTATAGCCGATGTCGATTTCGTAAGCGTTCGATGGCAGTATCATGGCGGCGCCCGCGATGACCCCAAGATCAGTCCCGGTGCCCGGTGGAAGCAGATCTTGACGGATCCAGGTTAGACCAGGCTATAATCGATTGGGCGATTGGGAAAGCTGGGCGATTGGGAAAGCGAAAAACAAAACCATCCTCGCTGCCTCTGCACAGCGAGGATGGTAAATACCGAGGGGGAGGAATGCCCTCAGTAGGATCGGGTCAGGCGTAGGAGGGTCTCCAGTTGCTGCACAGTGAAGGGCTTGCGCAAGAATGGCGTATCAGGCGGCAGCGCCGGGTCGGGGCGGCCGCTCATCACGATCACGGGCAATTCGTACTGCCGTGCCGCGCAGAACGCGAGGATCTCGAAGCCGGTCACATCGGGCATGTCCAGATCTGTCAAGATCGCGTCGAAACCACGACCGATAAGATCGTAGACCTCTTCACCGCCTGCGGACGCATGACAGTCGTGGCCCATGTACGTGAGCAGTTCCTGCACGCAGTGGCGGACGACCGTGTTGTCTTCGATCAAGAGAATACGCATGCTCGACCCACCGCAAAAATTGGGCCACCCTTGCAAGAGAGGGATAGCGGGCATCGTTGTCGGTGAGGGCGGAAAAAACGTCCCCGTCGCTAGTGTCTATGGAACATCCCTTCCTCTGCCGCCGCCCCGCCCCACTGGCTGTCCCACTGGCTGTCCCACTGGCTGCCCTCACTAGCTGTTATCCATTGATCGCAGCCCGTCGCTAATGCCAGGCCGCTCCGGCGACTTGAACACCGTTGAGCCCCTCTACCATACGTCGAAGAATTGCATCTGGCGTACGTTCCGCTACGTAACCCATATTGCGGTGATCGGTAAAATCATATGAGGTCCGCCAGGCGTCTAACAGAGTCTCACAGAGTCTCAGCATTGCACAGCCAAAAGATTTTTCCCTTTTCGCTTATAAAGCCCGACTGTTCGAGTCGAGCGACGAGTTTGCTCACATATCCCTTCGTCAGTTGAGTCGCATCTACTAACGGCCAGTAATGGGAGCATGGAATCGTCGCGGGTAATTTCCTTCCATCCCTCAATCTGCTGGAGAGCCGAACCTACCGTCTCAGTATTACTGCGCCTCACTAAAAGGTCAGCCGATCGGCGGTAATCATCGGATCTGGGCTGCCGGGGAACTTCACCTAGCCCCATTGACCGCTCAAATGCCGCCAGATCTGCCACCCACTGGTGCCCCACTGGCAGCTGTTTGCCCCAGGTTGCTCTCCTGACAGCTTGTGGGGCGGCAAACCCTGCCGTAAATTTCCGCCTTCCGGTTTGCTTCCTGCTTTTGGCCTCATCTCCATCTTAGACGGGTGCCTATGCCTGATATCAATGTGAACTACGCTGCTATTGCAGTCTGCGTCGTGGTCGGGATGCCGGTCGGCTTCCTGTGGTTCGGTCCGATCTCGGGCGGGCGTGGGCGCGACAGATGGGTCTGGAAGATATGCCCCAGCCAGGCGGCGGGGCGATGGCGCGATCTATGACCCTGTATGCCATAGCTTGGAGGTGTGGCGCCCCTCGGTGTGGGGGACGGGTCCGGACGAGGCCTCATGGGTCTACGCTGCCAATGGGGCGCTTTGGACTTGGGTCGGCTTCTTTCTTCCGCTGCAGATCGGCCGTGTCGCATGGGAGCAGCGGCGGTGGGGCCTTGTGGCCATCAATGGGGGCTTCGATCTGGTGCGCGTGCTGCACCATCCTCTCGTATTGGCGCCTGGGGTGGTGATGTCTGCCCATCAGCAGCTCGCGGCGGCGGTCGTGCTTACGGCGGTCGAGTCCTTGGCGCGTCAGGTCGGCGATGAGTTGGAGGGCGAGGTGTATCATCTATATCGACAAGGGCATGCGTTGAAGGATATCGCTCAGCGTCTAAACAAGCCCTACAGCACGATCCGGCGGATGGTAGGGCGGATGGAGCCCGATCCGCGCCAATTCCTGATGAACGCAGAGCATCCCTTCATTCAGTATTGCGGCATTGATGCGGCGTGCCTGCGACAGTTCGTGCGCGCGATTGAGGATGCCCCAGAGCGCGCCCGGTTCGTGCTGCGTGCGCTCAGCGATGACTAGCGGAAATGACTAGGATGACCAGCAAGTTTCGCGCGGGGGAGATCAATATCGTATGCACGGACCTGCCTCGGAGCCTTCGATTCTATCGGGATATTCTGGGATTCGAGGAAGTGGGCGAGGACGAGGGGGCGGTGCGGATATCGTGCGGCACCGTCCATTTCCTCCTGCTGCCGGTGGCCTCAGAGCGGGCTGTCGGCACCTCGTATTGCCAACGAGCCGAGATCTCGTTCGATCTGCGGACGGACGATCTCAAGGCGGCAGCGATCCATTTGCAAACCAGGGAGGTCGTCTTTGAGGAGCCCTGGGTGGAGGGAAACGACTTCTTCGTGATCGAGGATCCGGACGGGCTGCGGATCGAGATCGTCGCGGACGAAGGCTGAGAAGGCTGAGTTTATCCGGAAGAATCTTCGAAGGGGCTGGTAAACTGCGAGAAGACCAATTTGGCCGCTTCCCACTGCTTATTGTCCAACGACGCCAAATCGCTGAGGAGACCCGCGACATCCTTCTCCCGCCCCTTATGCGTCTTGCGGATCTGCGCCAGCGACTGGAGCCATGGCTTGCATCTCCGCACGAGCGTACGGATTTCAGGATCATCGAACTCGGTGGGCCGTCCATTGGTCGCTTCGAGCAATCGGTCCAACAAGGCTCGAGCCTCGGGACCCTCCGCACGATCTCGTAAGGCCGTCAGAAGGACGAGGTCGCGCTCAAGTTCCAGAATGCGCGCCAGCTCTACGCACACGTCGTCCGAGGGTATCTTATCGCCTTTCTCGATCTGGCCGATATAGGTGGACCATACGCCGTTGGGCTTGGCGGTGGTGGAGATCAGTTCGCCTAGCGCCTTCTGGCTGAGCTTTTGGTCTTTGCGGGCGGCGCGGATCAACTCGGCTAGATTCATGATCGGATGCGCTCGGCGTTGGCGCGGCGGAGATAGGACGAAAGCGCGATGGCCAGATTGCGCATGACGCGGGCCTCCATCATGGCATTGCCCCGAAAGCAGTCCTCTAGCACATCAAGGGGAAGTTTCAGCAAGGTCGAGTCGGCTTCCGCTATGACCGAAGCAGAACGCGGGCCGCTGTCCACTAAGGCGATTTCACCGAAGAAGGATCCGGGCTCGGTATGCTGTGCGAGCCCGGTCTTGTCCGATTCGCCGATCCGAATGGACACATGGCCCTCCACTAGGACGTACAGGGCATCGCCGGGCGCGCCGGCGCGAATGATCCGGTCGCCTTCGCGGAAGGAGACGAGCTTGCCGAGATCGCGCATGCGCGCGATCTCTTCCGGCTCTACCCCGATAAATAGGCTGCAGCGCTCTAGCATGGACCCCCAACCACAAATTACTGTACGCCTCGGCCGGATGCAACCGAGGTGTGGTGGAGGCGCGAGATGTAATTCGAATCGGATTAGATAGGGCGTATCCGATCGCTTGGTCTGCTGTAGGCTTCGAGTTCTAGGCGCAATTCCAACTGGCGCTCCGCGATGCGACGTTGCGCATGGAGCTTGCCATTGTCGGGCTCATCCGCAAGGCGCGTTTCGATGCGGCTCATCTGCCGGGCGATATCGACGGCGCTTCTCATACCTGCCTCCTGAACAAATTTACACTGCACATTTGTGTAATATAGGGCGGGCAGCGTACGGAGGCAAGCCTCTGTTTTATCACTCTTCTCTGCTCAATTCTCGCAGGCGTTCGAGGCGGTCGGGCTGGTTGTCGACGAACCAGGCGTCGCGGGATAGGGCTTGATAGGCGAGTCCGAAGTATTGCTTGGCTTGTTGTGGCTGACCCATGGCGAGCAGGCACTCGGCCATTTCCTCGAATACGTAAGCATCGCTCTCCCCATCGTCCTGGTAGGCCTGCAGCAGTGCCCGCTGGATGGATAGGGCCTCTGTGGTGCGGTCCAGAAAACGAAGCGCCTTGGCTACGGACCACCGTGCAATGCGAATGGCCGTCTCATCGCCCTGTCTGCGCCGAACGGACAGGGCCCGCTCGAACTGATCCAAGGCTTGCGGGTATTCGGCCAGGTCGAAGTGGGTCCAGCCGATGTTGTTGTGTAGGCTGCCCAGCCATCGTCGGGCGTGCGGCTGCTGGGATTGCTCGGCCACCGCAAGGGCGCGGTAATTCCAGGTCTGGGCGCTGTCGGGCGATGCTACGATGGCAAGCATGTGCGCGGCATCCACCGCATAGCCATCCTCCCCGGCCGCCCGGGCGGCCTCCCAGGCCTGCATGAAGAAGGGGCGGGCGCGGGTCGCGCGCTCATCGTTGGCATCATACGGTCGGGGCGTGCCATTATGCGCCCGCCCGCGCTCCAGCAGGAGTCGGACGTGGGCGACGGCCCGGGCGGGATCGTCCGCGATGCCGGCGATGATGCCCTCGGCCTCGTCCAGTGTCGCATGGGCTTCTTGCGATTTTCCTTGGAGCCCCTGGGCGCGGGCGATTTGCGTGAGCAGTTGCGCGTGCGCGGAGGGGTTGTCTTCGACCTCCGGCAGCAGTGCGCGGAATCGGGTCTCCGTGTCGGCCGGCTGCGTATAGTCCCACAGCGAATCGAAATCGGGCATGGGGTGTGTCACCTCGGGTACGAAGAGCAGCACGAAAAGGCAGAATAGGGGGCGCGGCATCTAGGCGTCATCTCTGATTTCGATCGTAGCGCAGAAATGGACGGATTGCACTCGGCTATCTTCTCCGCCGCAGCGAAGTCCTCTGCCTGGATGATGTTGCCCGTCAAAGCGGTGCGATCCCAGGCCAAGGTGCTGGTGCCTCTGTCCGACACTTTCCTTGCCATCGCTGAATCCGCCGCGATCTATCTCATAACCAGCGGCCCCAGGCCTCCATGATATCTGGTGTGGGCTGTTCGAATCCGACATGCAGGAACATGAAGCGCTTCATGGCATGGCTCCTGGCAAACGCCTTGGTTATCCAGGACGAGTTTCCACCTCGAGTCCTGCCTTTTGGCGACGTGCATGTGCACTCCGGGGCGAGCGTTAGTTCGCGTCCTCTCCTCCATGTGGCTGCCGCACAGGCAACTCATGGCATCCGGGAGTAGGGCCGTGAAGAGATTGGGCAGAGGTCGGATGGCCGTCAACGGGCGGTAGCCGACAAACACAGGAGAAGACAAAAAGCGGTCGGCCACCTCTGCAAGTGACCAACCGCTCTCCAATCTCCCGGATTAAGGAGCCTTCGGCACAACAATACAGTCGAAGAGGGGGGAGTGTCAACATTTTTCGTGCGACACTTATCGCAAATGCGCCATTCCCTTTCAGCGTGAACCGGCGTGGTCAGGTCACGCCGTGTGTGTACGGCAGGTCAGCAAATCGGGCTTTAGATATTTGCAGGCCTTGGCAGCGACATCCAGCGCTCTTTTTCCCTTGTCGTTCTTTATAGATACATCGGCACCGAGGAGGATGAGGAATTCGGCGTTTTGGTCATAGCCCCCCTGGCAGGACAGGAATAGCGGCGTTCGGCCCCGGTGGTCCTGCGCATCGATTTCGGCGCCATGTTCGATCAGCAGAGCGATCAGATCGATGTTAGATGGCAAGTGCGTCATGTTCTGGTGCGCTATGGCAGCCCAGTGGAGCGGCGTCTGTCCCATGTGCGTCCGTGCATGGCTATTGGCCCCGCGTCCAAAAGCAATGCCACACATTCGAGCGCTCCTTGTTTGGAGGCCCAATGGAGCGGCGTGTCGTCAGGGGCGAGAAGCTGGTTGGGATCCTCGGCCAGAAGTGCCTCGACCCGGGCGGCGGCGTTGAGACCGCAGGCGGAGAGATATCGTAATGGGCGCCATATTCCAGCAGTAGGGCGGCGACTTCGCGGCCGCTGCGGTGGTTCGGTCGGCCGTTGGGATCGCGTTCGGCGTAGGGGTCGGATGAAGGCCAGTTGTTGCCCAGCACCGCCGGCTGCAGGGCCGTGTGCCCTGTCTCCCCTAAGCGTGCGTCGATCACCTGGGCTGCGCCGTACTCCAGCAGTAGTTCGGTCATCTCCACGTAGCTGAGCCAGGCGGTCGTGTGCAGCAAGGTCCGATGCGACGCTAACCCGCCGTGGGGCGGCTCAACGGCGACCTGCGCCACGGCGTAGTCGCTTGCTTCCAAGAGCATCCGCACGCTCTCGACCGAGTTGGCCCAGACCGCCTCGTCTACGGGGCCGAAAATGCCGGGGGCGTGATCGAGACGCGCCCCCTCGTCCAGGAGGAAGCGCACGATGGGTTCGCCCCCCGGCCAGTAGAGGGCTCGCGCCAAGGCCGCCGGACCGGCGATGGCGACAAGCGCAGGGTCTTTCGCGACCATGGCTTGGAGGCGCGATAGGGACGCCAGGTGCGGCCGCGCCTGGTCGCCATCGCCGCTTCGACGAACTCTTGTTCTCGCGCAGACATATCCACGCGGCGCCGCCGCGACCATCCGAGTCGGTCGTGGTGCGACCACAGTCGATCCATCCAGGCCCGCTGTTGCTGCGGTGTCTCTCGCGCCACCTCGGGTTTGACGCCGCCGTACTCGGCTTCCATCAGCCATTGGGCTTGTCGCAGGGTGACGGCCTTGGCCAATTCGTCGTTGGACGTTTCGGCGTAGTGCAGAAATCCGTGGCGGAAGCTCCTCAGGGCTTCGGGATCACCCCTGCGAGCCTCTTTCAGGAGGATTCTCGCCTCCTTCTTGATATCCCAATCGGGGGCGGTGGGGACGGATCTGACCGTTGCCATGGTCTTGCGCTGGGCGTCGATAGCGGCGACGAGTCGCCACCAGTTGCGAAATCCGTATAGGCGCGCCACCCTGAGGCGTGCTTCGTCGAGCGTCTTCGCGGTTGTTGTTTTGATGAGCGCGACGGCTTGTCGTTCGTAGTGGCCGACCGTGGCCGCGTGCGACGTCAGGGTGCTGCTTGTCAGGGACTCGACATGGCGTTTGAGATCGGTCCAGTGGGCAAAGCCGCACTCGCGGGCAATGGCGCGCTGGGTGTCTTTGAGGGCGAGCTTAGTCTGGAGAATCGCGGCGTCGGAGGAGGCGTCGAGTTCAGGGAGGGTTTGTCGTAGGCGCAACGTAGCCCGAGGGTCAGCGGCCTTATGGGCCTTGAGTAGATCCTTGGCCTTCTTCTTAAGCTGCTCGAGATTGGGGGACAGAGCGGGCATTGAACACTCCTTTCGTAACGCCTGGTGTCCGCGTCGATCAGGCAGAAAAGAGTGTTATGGCGGTGCATCAAGTGGAAAGCAGAGGCGGGCACAGCCCTTTCCGCGGACTCGGGGGCTCCCTCAGTGAGCGCCGAAGCCAACGGTAAAATAAGCCGCGCCACCTGTCAAGTACCTACCTCAAGTGCCGATCCCCAAGCCGATCCACTCAAAGCCGCCACTCACCACT
>MDTE01011888.1_pt1 | contig 10505 bp, 7 predicted proteins | sample 811231 | NCBI WGS metagenome assembly MDTE01 (sample SAMN05326651, study PRJNA326480) | marine metagenome | isolation source: seawater | place: Indian Ocean: Red Sea | collected 2010 | reverse complement strand
TAAGGTATTTGTAAATATTCAGAAAAAACAGTATTGCCAACAACATAACAAATCAAAGTAAATGAAAGAGCAACTAACATTACTGGAACTGTTGCTAAACCATCTAGTCCGTCAGTTAAATTGACAGCATTAGAAGATCCAACAATAATAAAAATTCCAAATGGAATAAAAAATAATCCTAAATGAAGTGCTAAATTTTTGAAAAAAGGAAAATATAAGTTTTTTAAATGTTCATTATTTCCAAATTTCATTAAGAAAAATATAGCAATCAATGATAAGATTATTTGAAAAATTATTTTCATGCTTGAAGATATCCCCCTGGAGTTGCTTCGTTTTATTTTTAAATAATCATCAAAAAAACCAAGCGTGCCGAAACTAGTAGCTACCATCAGCAGTACCCAAATATAAGGATTGTTTAAATCTGCCCACAGTAATGTTCCAAAAAGAATACCAATTAAAATTAATAAACCTCCCATGGTTGGCGTGCCAACTTTTTTTACTATATGATCTATCGGTCCATCTTCCCTTATAGGTCCGGTAATTTTATGTGACTGAATAAATTTTATAAAAGGTCCTCCAATTATAAAAACTATTAACATGGAAGATATTACTGAAAGCCCAGTTCTAAATGTTAAGTAACGAAAAACATTTAAAGCTGAATATTGGTCTATTAATGATATTAAAAAATTATAAAGCACTAACTATTTCCTTTTTAATATTTTTTGAAAATCTATTCAATCCTGTAGCATTTGATCCTTTTATCATAAGTAAATCATTATTGTTAATAATCTTGCTAAAATGATTATTTGCTTCTTTAAAGTTATTAAATATTTTACCCTTTTTACTTTTTAACAAAAATTTAAACGTTTCTCTTATATATTTTCCGTAAACAAATACTTCATCAATATCACTTTTGTTAATGATTGGTGCTAACTCCATATGAAATTTTTTTGATTTTTCTCCTAACTCAAGCATATCGCCCAAAAAAACAATCTTACGCGAATTTTTTTTCTTTTTATAATAATTCATATTTCGTATAGCTGACAACATAGATAATGGATTAGCATTATAACTTTCATCGATAAATCTAAATCTTTTTTTAAATTTTTTTACTATTTTAACATCTCCTCTCCCAGATGGTATTGAAAAACTTAAAAGTTTTTTTTCTATTTTTTTTAAATCTAAATTCAATTCATTTAAAACAGCAATACAAGCCAAAATATTGCTTATAAAATTATTGGTAGAATGTGCTACATAAAAATAAAAAATTTGGTTTTTTATAGCTACTTTTAATTTAAAGCAATTCTTAATTTTTATAATTTTTAGTAATGAAATGTCTGATTTTTTTTTTAAACTAAATGAAGTAATTTTTAAATTATTTTTCTTTGATATATCGTAAAAAAACCTAAAAAATTTATCATCTCTGTTTAGAATTATTCTCCCTTCTCTTGATATATTGCTTATTATTTCTGATTTGGCTTTAGCAATGTCTTTTAAAGTTTTAAAATTTTTAAAATGAGCTCCAGAAATATTGGTGATGACACCTATTTCTGGTTTAACAATTTTTGACAATCTGTCTATTTCACCTTTCTTATCCATGCCAATTTCAAAAACTCCATATTCTGTATCTTGTTTAAGATTGGAAAGACTAAGCGGAACTCCAAATTTGTTATTGTAAGAATGTGGAGATTTATAAACTTTTCCGTAATGTTCGAGAGCAAAACTTACTAAATTTTTCAAAGTAGTTTTTCCAACACTTCCTGTGATGCCAATAATTTTTGCTATTGAATGATATCTAGTGGTTTTTGCTAAATCGTTCAGAGATGAAAAAGTATTTTTAACTTTAAAAATTTTATCTTCAGAAATCCCCTGGATTTTTTTGCTAGCTACTATTCTAATTGCACCCTTATTTAAAGCTTGAGTAGCAAATTTATGCCCGTCTGTTTTTTTTCCTTTAATTGAAAAAAATAAGTCATTTTTTTTTATTGTTTTCGTGTTTATAGAAACTCCATTGTAACCAATATTATTTATTTTATTATCAAAAACTTTATTTAAAATAATTTTTTGATAAAAGTTTTTTTTGTGAGAAAATATTCTTTTTTTAATTATTTTTTTTATTATTCTTTTATCTGAAAAATTTAAAATTTTATGGCCATAATCTTGGGTAGTTTCGTGACCTTTTCCAGCAACTAAAAGAATTTGATTTGACTCTAATGAAGTGATCGCATTTTTTATAGCTTTTTTTCTGTTTCCAATTTCAAAAACTTTTTTACTGCAACCTTTAATTATTTCTTTTCTAATTTTTTTTGGATTTTCATTTCTTGGATTATCGTCTGTGATAAAAATTTTATTACAATATTTGCTTGCTATTTTACCCATTAATATTCTTTTTTTTTTATCTCTTTCCCCGCCGCATCCAAAAACTACTACTATTTCTTTTTTAAACTGCTTTTTAAGAGCAATTAAACTTTTTTCTAGAGCATCAGGTGTGTGTGCAAAATCTACAATTATTCTAGAATTATTTTTTAGTTTTGCTACACACTCAAGTCTTCCTGAGATTGGCTTAATTTTTTTTATTTGACTGATAACATTTTTTTGACTTAAGCCTAATTTTAAGATCGTTAAAATGGCTAGAAGTAAATTTTTTACTTGGAAAAATCCAATAAGCGGAATTGTTAAAACAAAAATTTTTGAATTAATTAAAACTTTAACTATTTGTTTTTCTTGACTGTATATATGGTTTAAAATTTTTATATTACCATTTTTTGTTCCAATGCTATGAATTTTTATTTTTCTTTTTTTTGCTATATTTTTTATAATACTAAATTCTTTATTTGCTTCATCAGTAACAATATTTGAATTTTTACTAAGCAAAGTGTTAAATAAATAAATTTTTGAATTTAGATATGATTTCATATTTTTGTGATAATCAAGATGATCATGGGTAAGGTTTGTAAATATTCCTGTTTTTATATTTAAACAATCAAGTCTTTTTTGATGAAGTCCATGACTTGATGCTTCCATGATAACGTGTGAGACATTTTTTTTTGCAAGCATTTCTAGATTTTTATGTAATGAAACAGAATCTATTGAGGTCAAACTTAATTTCTTATTATATTTTTTAGAGTGAATACCTAAGGTTCCAATTGTAGCAGCAGATATTTTATTTAAAATTAATATCTGATAAATAAATTCAGCCACAGAAGTCTTGCCATTTGTTCCTGTTACTGCAATTATATTTTTCGGCTTTTTTTTATAAAAATTAGATGATGCTTCAGCTAAACTTGTTCTAGGATTTTTTTTATGAATAAAAATTGCTTTGGCGTTCTTTTTTATTTTTTTATTTGAAATAATTACAGATGCCCCTTTTAAAATTGCCTCATTAATAAATTTTTGCCCTGATGTTTTGCTACCTTTCAGTGCAAAAAAAATGTATTTTTTTTTAACATTTTTGCTATTAAAACAAATACCGTTTACAGATGTTTTTCTATAACTTCTGGGGACAGATTTAAGTAAATTACCTAAAAGCATTTAAAATTTTGAGGAAGCTTGTAAGTTATTTATGGCTAAAATTGGACCAATTTTTTTTATAATTTTGCCTGCAACAACTACGGTGTTCCAACCCGAAGTATTTCTTTTTTCACCTTTATATTTGTATCCCTCGGGATAATTTTCTGTTGGGGGCATATTATAAACAAAATCTGGAGCAGGTTTTGGATCGTCTAAAATTACTAAGAGTAAATATTTTGGATTTTGAGTAGGAAAAATTGAGACAAATGTATTTAATTTTGAATTAGAATTATATTTAACTGCTGTACCAGTTTTTCCTCCTACGTCATAACCTCTGATATTAGCAAAATTTGCTGTGCCTTCATCTTCGCTAACTACTTTCCGCAACATTGAGTTAATTGTTATGCTAGTTTTTTCAGAAATAATTTTACTCCTTTTTTCTTTTAAAGATTTTTTTTCTTTTTTTAACAAAAAAGGTTCGATTGAATAACCACCGTTGCCTAAAATAGAATAAGCTCTAGCTAGCTGAAGTGGTGTTGTTGTAATTCCATGTCCATATGAGGATGTGGCTAGTTTACATTTTCCCCATTTAAATGACAGTGGAGTACCAATTTCTTCTAACTCAAAATTTATTTTATTAAAAAGACCTAAAGAATTTAGAAAACTTTTATATTTTTCGACGCCTAACTTTTGAGCTATACGTACTGCCCCTATATTTGATGAACGTATCAAAATTTGTTCGGTATTTAAATTTTTTGGTAATTTATCATGTTCATTAATTGTGTATTTATCACACCTTAAACTGTCCTCCAGATTTTTAAACAAAGTATCTTTTTTTATTATTTTATTTTCTAATGCTGCCGCTATAGTGAAAGTTTTAAAAACTGATCCTAATTCATATACACCAAGAGTAATTTTATTTATAAAATTTTTAGATTTTATTGAACTCCTTTTATTTAAATCATAATCAGGTAGAGAAATTAATGACAAAATTTCTCCATTACCAACATCCATCAAAAGCGCTGCACTTCCAGTTGTATTAAAATCATCTTTTGCTTTTTCCAATTCTTCTCTAATAAGGAACTGCAAATTAGAATCTAATGTTAAAGTTATGGGAGATTCTATTATTTTTTTGTTTTTTAATTTAGTATCAAAATATTTTTCAACACCTGAAATGCCAATATTACCATCATCTACCTGTCCTAACACATGGCTAAAAAGATTTTTTTGAGGATAAATTCTGAACTGTTTCTTTTCAAACACTATTGCTTTATCACCAAGCAGCCAAAGTTGAGTTTTTTGATCTTCGGTTAATCTTCTTTTAATATAAAAAAATTTATTTTTATTTAATTTTTTTTTTAAAAGGGCTGTGTCTAAATCAGGAAAAATTAATTTTATTTTTATTAAAAACTTTTTCTTGTCTTTAATTAAATTTGGTTTAACGCCTGCTGTATAAATTTCAATATTTCTTGCTAGAATTGATCCATTTCTGTCAACTATATCTCGTCTTTCTTTTATAAAATTATGATAATTTTTCTTTAATGTAAAAATTTTTTCTGATGAAAAAGAAAGATAAAATATTTTAAAACAGAAAATAAAAATCAGACTTAAAAAAATTAATGATAAAAAAGTAATTCTATTTAAAGAAACTTTTAAACTATTGTTGTCTGTAATATCTGAAATGGTATTCGGTTCTGAATAATCTTCAAAAAAAAAGCTTTTGTTTTTATTTTTTTTTTTAAATCCTTTTTTTTTCATTAATTATCTTCCAGGAATTATAGGCATACCAAAAAACACTTTTACAACTTGAACAGCTGCCCATCTCTGCACTTTTTCTACGGTTATTGTATTCTTTGGATCAGAAGCTAATTTTTTTAACGCATCTTTTTTTTCTTCGATTCTTTTTGCAATGTGGGACTTAACTTCATCAGGTAACTTTTCTGGTTGTGAATATATTTCTTGTAATTTTTTTAATTCTTTTTTCTTTTTCTTAATTTCTTTTTTTACTTTTAACTTAAGTTTTTTTGTATCAATTTCATTTTTTATTTTTTTTTGCGGTAATTTAGCAACCACAGTAATTTTTTCATTTAAATGTTTTATCTGTGATTTATCATATGAGATTAATTCAAAATTTAAATATTCTTTAGCCATTTTTGATATATTTTCAGGTGAAGTAATAACTTCGTGGTCTAATTTTGCTTGATGTAAATCAAATTTTAATGAGTTTATATTTTTTTCTAGTCCATCTATCTCTTTCTGTAAAACTCTTGTCTCATTTTTAATTACAGATACAAATATCAATCCAACAAAAAATAACATCATCGTGATAGAATATTTCCTTATTGGATTATTTAAATTTTTTTTGGGAATAGTATTTATCCATACATTAGGATCAGCTTCATTTTCTTTATGAAATTGTTTTGTTTCTCTGCTCGGTAATGTTTTTAACCACTTATTTGGATCTATACTCATATTTTAAATTCCTCAATTTCAAAATATTTTTTAAACTTTTTGGTAAATTCTAAAGTTGTAAATGAATAACTTTCATTCTTAACAGCGTATCTAAGCTTTGCAGACCTACTACGAATGTTTTTTTTAACCTCGTAGATATCTGGAACTAGAGGTTTCTTGGAAAAAAAACCAAACAAAATAGATTTATTTTCTTGATTTGGTAAATATCTAGATGGATTTTTTTTTAAATTTGCATATAGATCAAAAAAATATTTAACAATCCTATCTTCTAATGAGTGAAAACTTACAACTATTATTATACCGCCTTTTTGCAAAAGTTTAGTAGCTGCAATTAACCCTTTGATTAATTCTGTTAATTCTTGATTGACAAAAATTCTTATAGCTTGAAAAGTTTTTGTAGATGGATTTTTTTTATTTTTATTATAATTATGCTTTGCTTCATTGATAATTTTTGCAAGTTCATCGGTTGTTTCTATTGGTTTGTTTTTTCTAAAATTAATTATTTTATTTGCAATCACTTTTCCATCTTTTTCCTCGCCCAAATTTTTAATTATAGAAGTTAAACCTTTTTTTTCTAAACTATTAACAACATCGAATGCACTATATTTATTTATTCCCATCTGCATATTAAGTTTACTTTTTGAATTAAAAGAGAACCCCCTATGATTGTCTGCTAATTGTAGAGATGACAACCCCAAATCAAAAATTATAGCTTTTGGATTTAAGTTTTTGTTTACGATTTCATATAAATTGCTAAATTTATCTTGAACAAAATTAAATCTTTGCGGAAATTTTTTAATTAAACTCTCAGCTTTTTTTTTGGTTAAATTATCTCTATCAAGAGCAAATACTTTTGTTTCCGGATAATTTAATATGGCTTCTGAATAGCCTCCTCCGCCAAATGTGCAATCAATAAAGGTGCCACCATGTTGGGGGGATATAATGCTTAATATTTGATTGAGCATCACCGGTTGATGTTTTATCATTTCCGGTGACATGGTGGCGTTCATAAATTTCTCTACTTTCTTCCATTTAATTTTTTTGTCTTCTTAAAAATGCTGGTATTTCTAAGTTTTCCTCCGAATCTAAATTATCGAACATTTCAGGTTCTTTATTGTCGAAATCTTTTTCTAAACCAAAGCTTGTGGATGCTTCTGGTGACTTTTCATTTGTTTCTTCAGCATTTGAAATATTTTCTTCATCAGAAAATAATTTAGGACTCGCAAGTTCTATGCTATCAACTTCAAACTCTGAAATATCTTTATCTACATCTTGATTTGTTGATTCTTCAGTATTTTGTAAGTAGGTTGCATTTTCAATAGAAACATCTTCTAAAGAAGGTTCGTTAATAGTTTCCTTTTGTATAACAGCTTCTTTTGTTTCGATTGGTTTTATAGTTTGCTTTTCTTGTTCATCTATAGCCTGATTAATATTCAAAGCTGTTGCTCCTTCTGTTGCAGGTAATGTGTTTATTTGCGAACCAAAAGAATTGTTGGTTGAAATATTCTGATTTATGTTTCTGTTTTGGATTCTATGAACCATACTAACGACTGGTTTCATTTGAGGTTCTTGACCATCTAAAGCTGTAGCAACTATAGAAACTCTAATTTTACCGTTAAGACTTTGGTCTTCCGTAGAACCAAATATGTATTCGGCATCTGAAGATACTTCTGCTCTAATTTTATTTGCTATTTTATCAACTTCAAAAGTTGTCAGATCTGAACCTCCAGTAATGTTAAGTAAAAGTCCTTTAGCTCCTCTTAAAGAATATTCATCAATTAATGGATTGTTAAGTGCTGCATTAGAAGCTTCCTCAGCTCTATTTTCTCCTTCGGCTTCTCCTGTTCCCATCATGGCTTTACCCATGCCTTTCATAATAGTTTCTACATCAGCAAAATCCAAATTTACAAGACCTGGCTTAACCATCAGATCTGTAACACTTTGAACTCCAAATTTTAATACATCGTTGGATAAACCAAAAGAATCTTTAAAACTTGTTTTTTCATTAATAATTTTAAAAAGATTTTGGTTTGGAACTACAATATTGGTATCCAAATGTTTTTTTAATTCATCCAATCCTTCTTGCGCTATTGTCATTCTCTTTGGACCTTCGTAAGAAAAAGGTAGAGTAACAACGCCTACTGTAAGTATATTTAATTCTTTAGCAGCTCTTGCAATTACATGCGAAGCTCCAGTTCCTGTGCCTCCTCCCATTCCAGCAGTTATAAAAACCATATTGCTTCCTTTAATATAATCTACTATATCATTTAATGACTCATCAGCTGCTGCTTGGCCTACATCATGCTTGGCTCCCGCTCCTAAACCTCCTGTTAGATTAGTTCCAATTTGTATCTTTGTTTCAGCTTTATTCATTTGTAAATCTTGTGCATCTGTATTTACTGCAACAAATTCAACACCCTGTATTCCATCTTCGATCATTTTATTAATAGCATTTCCACCTGCTCCACCAACTCCTAAAACTAAAATTCTAGGTCTTAATACTTTTAATTGTGGACCTTTAATATTAATTGTCATTTCCCCTCCTTTTTAAATTGTGTTTCCCATTTTAAACTAGCTCTATTCAAAGAAGCTTTTTTTCTTGCTTGGATTTTAAATTTTTCAAATAGTTTTGGTTCCCAAATTTGAAAAGTTGCTCCTTGTCCAACAAAAAGCATAGTTTGTTTGATTTTTGCGTGACTTAACAATTTGCCAGGTATTGAAATTCTTCCTTCGCTGTCAAATTGAAGATTAACGCTTTCTGCCAAAACAGAAGTTGCAAAAATATCTCTTTTTTCCTCAAAAGGATTTAATGAATCAATCGATTCAGAAAGTTTTTCAATTCTGTTTTGTGAACATCCCTCGATGGAAGGATTATTAAATGATGGATAACAAATTACCCCGTTGTAACCCATGCTGCTTAAAAAAGATCTAAAACTGGCTGGCACTGATACCCTCCATTTTTTGTCTAACTTGTTTTCGAATGTTGATAAAAACATGTTTTTTTAAGTCAAAGGCATACTGAAAGAAATCAAGACTTAATCTGTGATTTGGCTTTCTTAACACCATATCCCCCTCCTTTGGGAATACGTGGGATAATATGGGTTTTCAACCTATACGTCAATACCCTAATTTTAAGCATTTTTTAGCTATAAAAGCTGGTTTGTCTCCAGAAACGTATTGGTTGAGTTTTTGGTACATTTTTGAATCAATAGGGAATCAAAACACGAACATCCTCTATTTTTCTAATTTAAGATGTGTGAATAGCTTTCAAAGAGTGCCAGACAACCTGTAAGCCGGGTTCTGTCATTTAAATTAGTCATTTATCTAGGATTAAACTCACGTTTAATCTCAAGCAACCAACCCAGACGGCTAACTAAGAACTGTTTTTTGCCTAATTTAGGCGATGCCATCTCTATTTGGTCTTGCTCTTGGTGGGGTTTTCCGTGCGTTTTTTGTTACCAAAAAACCGGTGTGCTCTTACCACACCTTTTCACCCTTGCCTTGATAAGGCGGTTTATTTTCTGTGGCACTATCCCTGAGGTCTCCCTCGCCAGAAGTTATCTGGCACCATGTCCTTAAAGAGCCCGGACTTTCCTCTAATGTTTTTCAACAAAAGTGACTAATCAATTGTCTGGCAATAGGTGTATTAAGCAAAAAGACATTATAAATCAAGGGTTTTTTAGAACTTTTTTTACAATTTTTTTGCAATTGCCAAGCATTCTGCGTCTATCATACCATTTATTAACTCTTTTCTGTAACGTCTTTGAAAAGCTTTAACAAATTTAACAAAAAAATGTTTTCTCTTAGATGGTACGCAATAACCAATTCTTGCTATGTTTTTAATAAATTGTAATTTTTCTTTTTTTGAAATCTTTTTTTTTCTTAACTTTTTAAGAAAATTAGATTGATAATTGTGCCATAATCCTACTTTATTTTTTGCCAACCGCTCCCAAGAAAATTTTTCGCCTGGATCTATTTTTCTTTGAGGCGCAATATCAGAATGACCGAGAATATTTTTTCTATGAATTTTATATTTTTTCATAATTTTTTTGCATATTTTTATTAAGCTTAATAATTGTTTTTGACTATAAGTTTGATAACCAAATTTATGACCCTTATTAACTAGTTCTATTCCTATAGAATTTTTATTTAAATTTTTGTATTTTCCCCAACAAGATCTTCCTGCATGCCAAGCTATTCTATTATCTTCGACCAATCTAAAAACATCGCCCCTCCTATTAATTAAAAAATGGCTACTAACTTTTGATTTGGGATTGGTTAGCCTGGTCATAGATTCGCGTTCTGATTGCATTCCTGTATAGTGAATTATTATAAATTTTATTAAATTGTATGATCTTTTTTTTTTATCAAAATTTGGAGAAAAAACATTTTTAATTTTCATCTTGATACAATTTCATCAAAAGTTTAAAAATACAACCTATTGTTGACACAATTTTAGCTAGTTTTATTAAGTAAATAATATATATAACATAACTTAAAGGGATCTATATGTTTAAAAAACT
>MDTE01185162.1_pt1 | contig 10506 bp, 13 predicted proteins | sample 811231 | NCBI WGS metagenome assembly MDTE01 (sample SAMN05326651, study PRJNA326480) | marine metagenome | isolation source: seawater | place: Indian Ocean: Red Sea | collected 2010 | reverse complement strand
TCAATTAAAGCTGTTGATATAATAGTCAGAGAACCACCTTCCTCAATATTTCTTGCTGCACCAAAAAATCTTTTTGGTCTTTGGAGTGCATTTGCATCAACACCACCAGTAAGGACTTTTCCTGAACTCGGAATGACAGCATTATAGGCTCTACCTAATCTTGTAATAGAGTCTAAAAGTATAACTACATCTTTCTTGTGCTCTGTTAATCTTTTCGCTTTTTCTATAACCATTTCAGCTACCGCAACATGTCGTTGAGCTGGTTCATCAAAAGTAGAGCTAATTACTTCACCTTTTACAGTTCTCTGCATATCAGTTACTTCTTCTGGTCTTTCATCTATCAATAGAACCATCAAATAACATTCTGGATAGTTTTTTGCTATTGAATTAGCTATGCTCTGTAAAATCATTGTTTTACCTGCTTTAGGTGGTGAAATAATAATTGATCTTTGACCTTTTCCAATAGGACTAACTAAATCTATTAATCGTGGTGTAAGATCTTGTTTTTTTTCAGGTTTAATAGCCTCTACCTCCATCACCAATTGCTTATCCGGATAAAGTGGGGTTAAGTTATCAAATGCAATTTTATGTCTAGATTTTTCTGGTTCTTCAAAATTTATTTTACTTACTTGTAAAAGAGCAAAATATCTTTCACCTTGTTTAGGCGCTCTTACAGGACCTTCAACAGTATCTCCAGTTCTTAAACCAAATTTTCTTATTTGACTTGGGCTAACATATATATCATCAGGCCCAGGAAGGTAATTAGATTCCATTGCTCTTAAGAAACCAAAACCATCTTGTAATAATTGTAAAACACCCGCTCCCGTAATTTCCTCATTTTCAGCAACTTTTTTTAATATTGCAAAAAGTATTTCCTGCTTACGAAGGGTGCTAGCATTCTCTATACCTAGTTCTTCAGCTTGAGTAATAAGCTGTTCAGATGATTTGAGTTTTAATTCTTGAATATTCATGATTGAAAGTTTTTAAGGACTTAATGGATATAACTAATATATATTTAATTTTTTTATATTCAACCCTAGATTGGCTTAAAAATTGCTAGAAAAACTATAAAAATCAGCAATAATGTAGGTATTTCATTAATATATCGATAAAATTTCGGTGACCTTTTATTTTCATTAAGATTAAATTTATTTAATAAAAACCCAAGATAAAAATGGTATGCAGTTAATATTAGAACTAATACGAATTTTAATTGAAGCCACAAGTTTGAAAGTTTATCAAAACCTATTTGTGAAATAAGTAATAAACCAAATAACCAACTAAGAGTCATTGCTGGGTACATAATGTAATAAAAAAGTTTCTTTTCCATAGTTTTAAATACTGAGGTAACTATCTCATTATCATTCTCTGAGTGATAAACAAAAATTCTAGGAAGGTACAAAAGGCCAGCCATCCAAGAAATGACTGCAATTAAATGTAAGCTTTTTAACAATAAATAAAAGTTCATAATAAACAAGGACATTTTTTAAATTGATTAGGGCACTGATTTTTTGGAGGATATAAATTTTCTGAAAACTTATTTTCTTCTTTTTTTAAAACTAAATTTGACAAAGAATTTATAAATTCATGGTTTACACCTAATGCTGGCACCCTTATATATTCTTTGCAACCGTACTTTTCTGCTAATTCTTTGTACTCGATATCAAGTTCTACCAATGTTTCCGAATGCTCTGATACGAATGCTATTGGTACTAAAACGATCTTTTTACCTAATTTTGAATTTTCTATAATTATATCCTCTGTGGATGGTCCGATCCATTTCAAAGGTCCAACTCTACTTTGATAGCTTAAAATCCAATCCAAACCAACTTCATTTAAATCATTTATTACTTTTTCCACTGTTTTCTCTACTTGCCATTGATAAGGATCACCTTTTTTTATGTTCTTTTCAGGCAACCCATGAGCTGAAAAAATTAATTTATAATTATTTAAACCACTTGTTTTTTTTTTTATTTCATCAACATGACTTTTTATGAAAGATACATCTGTTGGATAACAACATATGGTTGATGTTTGTACATTATAATTATTTTTTTTACACGTGTCGTGCCATTCTTTTATTGAAGATCCAGAGGTAGCTGCAGAATATTGAGGATATAAAGGTAATAAAATTATTTCTCTTGGGTCGTAAAACTTAACATCATTTAATACTTTTTCTGCCCTTGGGTGCCAACATCTCATGACTACAAAACATTTATATTCATTTATATTGTCTTCTTCATTAAGTTTTTTTTCTAACGCATTCGATTGATCTAAAGTTAATTTTAAAATAGGTGAAGAGCCTCCAAGCTCTTTATAAATTTTTTTTGCTGTCGGAGCTCTTTTTTTTGAGATTAATTTAGCCAAGGGATATCTCAAGAAAGTTGGTAAATTTAATATAGCTGGATCATTAAATAAATTAAACAAAAACGGTTCAACATTTTTTAAATTATCAGGCCCACCCAAGTTAAACAAAATTACTGCTTTTTTCATTTAATAATCTTTTACAAATTTTACTAAATAATCCATCATTTCTGGTTTGGTTTCTGGAAGAACCCCATGCCCCAAGTTAAAGATATAAGGATGATCTTTAAAAATGTCTAAATATTTTTTTGCCTCTTTTTTTAAACTTTCTTTATCTTTTAATAAAATTTTTGGATCCATCCCTCCTTGAATCGGAATTTGAATTTCCTTTTTTATTTGTAAAGGATCAACTTCATAATCTATACAAATTGCATCAGGATTAACTATTTGACAATATTCTTTATAATTTTTAATACCTCTAGGAAAGCATATCACTGGTTTATTAAGAGTTTTTACATAATTAACAATATTCAACGTTGGAATATAAACATAATTTGGTAAGTCTTTTTCATTTAATAATCCAGCCCAACTATCAAATATTTGAATCACATCGGCTCCACTTTCAATTTGATTTTTAATATGAACTTTTAAAAATTTTTCTAAAATAATCATTGCTCTATTTATAAGAAATTCATCTTTAAAAAAATCTTCTCTTAATTCAAATTTTGGAGATTTCTTATTAATCATATACATTAATAAAGTCCACGGAGCTCCAACAAAACCTATAACACTTTTATTTTTGACAAGAGAATTATTTTTTACTTTTTCAATTATTTTATAAACAGGATAAATTCTTTTGACAAAATCTATTTCATCTAATTTTGATATTGTGTTTAAATCTAAATCTCCTAGTAATGGACCAAAATTTTTTTTGAATTCAACTCTTTGATTTAAACCATAAGGAAGTATTAAAATATCTGAAAAAATAATAGCAGCATCTAGATCAAATCTTTTAAGAGGTTGTAAAGTTATTTCAGAAGATAATTTTTCATTTAAACATAATTTTATGAAATCAGTATTATTTTTTCTAATTTCTCTAAATTCAGGTAAATATCTTCCTGCTTGTCTCATTATCCAGATTGGATTTATATTTGTTTTTTTGTTAATAATTACTTGGTTTATTGGTGACATATAAATAATAGATTATAATTAAATAGTATTAGTAGTAAGTCTTGTGAATTAGTATAATTATTCTTTCTAAACATCTTATAAACACTTTATTAACATTAGAACTTAAAAAATATTAAATATATATAAGATAAATTGTAGCTTATTAGTGAATTATTCAATTTTCTTAAAAACTTTATACAAATGTTTAATAATGTTAATAAAATGGCTGTTTTACAACATATTTTTAAAAATTTAAAAATCATTCGTTATGATTTAAATAATAAAATGTTATTAACACTTAATACATGAGTAATACATATCAAATTTATTTAATTTCTGACTCAACAGGTGAAACATTGGATAGAATTTTTTTAGCAATAAAAGCACAATTTAAAAATATAGATTATAAAATACACACTTATTCATTTACAAGAACTGAAAATCAAATTTTAAAAATTTTATCTGATGCTGAGACTAATACAAATTCAATAATTCTTTATTCAATTGTTGATAGTAATCTGGCAAAATATTTAGCTAACACAAGTAACGAAAAAAAAATACCATGTTTTGGTGTTTTAGGCGATTTAATTTTAAGTTTTTCAAAACTTTTAAACCAAAAAGCATCACACCAACCAAGCGGGCAGTATGCTTTAAACGAGGAATATTACAAAAGAATAGCAGCAATACAATTTACAATGAATCATGATGACGGAAATCTAATCAAAGAGATTAGTAAATCTGACATTATATTACTGGGCGTGAGTCGAACCAGCAAAACACCGACCGCAATTTACTTAGCTAACAAAGGTTTTAAAACATCAAACATTCCGTTGATTAACAAAAATTCAATCCCAAAAGTTCTCAAAGAGAATCCAAAATTAACTTGTATTATTGGCCTAAATACTGAACCGGAAAGACTAGTGGATATTAGAAAAAATAGAATGAACTCATTTAAAGAAACTGAAAATAAATCTTATACTAATCTAGATAATATTAGGAAAGAGGTTGAAGAAGCTAGAAATATTTTTAAAAAATATGGATGGCCTTCTATTGATGTAACAAGAAAATCAGTTGAAGAAACAGCAGCATCAATAATTAAAATTTACGAAATTTATAAACATAATGGTTAATTTAATTCTTGCCTCAAAAAGCAAAGTAAGAAAAGAAATTCTTAATAAAAATGATATACATTGTCAAGTTGAGCCATCTAATCTTGATGAAGATATTATTAAACAAAGTTTATTAAAAGAAAGGGCGACGCCTGAAATTATTTCAAAAAATTTAGCAGAACTAAAAGCGAATAAAGTAAGCCAAAAAAAAAACGATGTCTTGGTTTTGGGAGCTGATAGTGTAATTGATCTTAACGGAGAACTTATATCAAAACCAAAAGATAGAATTGAAGCATTGAAAATTTTAAAAAAACTCAATGGAAAAAAACACTACCTAATCAGTTCTGTCTGCATATCTAAAAATGGATTTATGATTTGGAACCACACAGATAAAGCTAGCTTGCAAATGAAAAATATGTCAGATGATGACTTAAATCATTATCTTTCAAAAATACCAGATGAAAAGTTATATGCTTATAATGTTTATCAAATAGAAGGAGAAGGTAAAAATTTATTTTCAAATATAATTGGAGATAAAGATACCATAATGGGCTTACCGATTAAAAAAATTAAGGAATACTTAAATAATTTAAAATGATATTAAAAGAAAACTTGAAATGAAAAAATATTTAGTTATTGGCAATCCTATTCAACACTCTTTATCTCCTTTAATTCATAATCATTTGTTCAAAAAATATAATATAGAGGCAAGTTATGAAAAAAAACTAATAAATAGAAATAGTTTGAAGGATTTAATTTTAGACATAAAGGATAAAAAAATTGACGGAATAAATGTTACCGTTCCTTTTAAAAATGAAGTAATTCCTTATTTAGATGAGCTGAGCTTAGAAGCAAAAACGACACAATCTGTAAATACAATTTATTACTATAAAAACAAAATTATTGGACACAACACTGATATAGAAGGTTTTGAAAGTAGTATTATAGATACAAAATATAAAATCAAAAATAAAAAAATCTTAATTCTGGGCGCTGGTGGTGTTGTTTCCTCAATTATTTTTGCCCTCAATAAAATGGAAGTTTCTAAAATTTTTATAAGCAATAGAACAAAAGAAAAAGCTGAAAAATTTAAAAATTTATTTAAAAATATTTTTGTTATTGATTGGGGTGAATTAGTTGATGTTGATGTAATTATAAATGCAACAAGTATTGGTCTAAATATTGAAGATGTGATTAATTTAGATTTTTCTAAAATAGGAAAAGATAAATTTTTTTACGACGTAATTTATAATCCCAAAGAAACAAATTTTTTAAAAGATGCAAAAAAATTAGGAAATAAAACTATAAATGGAAAAATGATGTTTATTTATCAAGCTCTTGCTGCTTTTGAGATTTGGCACGGGGTTAAACCTAAAATAGACAAAGACGTAATTAGACTTTTTGATTAATGATTAGAATAGGAATTTTAGGTGATATTGGGTCTGGCAAAAGCTATGTAGCAAAAAATTTTGGATACCCTGTGTTTAATGCTGATTATGAGGTGGCAAAAATTTATAAAAAAAATAGAAAAATTTTTAAAAAATTAAAAAAAATTTTACCAGGTTATTTCAAATCATTTCCAATTGATAAAAAAGAAGTTTCAAATGCTATACTTATAAACAAAAGAAATTTAAAAAAGATAGTTAAAATCGTTCATTTTGAAGTTCAGAAAAAAATGAAACTTTTTTTAAGCAAAAATAAAAATAAAAAAATAGTTATTTTAGATATTCCCCTTTTACTCGAAAATAAGATAAACAAAAAAGAGGATATTTTGATATTTGTTAACTCAAAAAAAACCGAAGTTTTGAAAAGAATTAAAAAAAGGAAAAATTTTAATTCAAAGATTCTTAAAAATTTTAGAAGTATTCAACTTCCACTTGATTATAAGAAGAAAAAATCTGATTTTATAATTAATAATAATTTCACAAAAAAATCTGTTAAATTGGGTATAGAAAATGTTTTAAATAAAATTTTAAAATGAAAGATATTGTTTTAGATACTGAAACCACTGGAATTTCTGTTAAAGATGGCCACCGCCTCGTAGAGATAGGTTGTATTGAACTAAATGATTTAATTCCAACAAAAAAAAAATTTCATTGCTATTTAAATCCAGAAAGAAAAGTTTCTGAGAAAGCGCTCGAGGTACATGGTTATACAGATCATTTTTTATCAGATAAAAAAAAATTTAAAGAAGTAGTCGATGAATTTTTATCTTTTATAAACGGAAAGAGACTAATTATTCATAATGCAGATTTTGATTTATCTCACTTGAATAATGAACTTAGTATAGTTGGAAAAAAAAAAATTGAGAATGAGGTTATTGATACACTAGTATTAGCTAGAAACAAATTTCCTGGTTCATCAATAAGTTTAGATGCATTATGTAAAAAATATAGAATCGATAATTCAAAAAGAATTCATCACACTGCTTTGATAGATTGTGAATTATTAGCTAAAGTTTATATAAACCTAATTGATCAGAAAGAACCAACTTTAAATTTTCAAAATCAAGAAATAAGATCTTTTGAAGAAAACAAAAGCAAGGTTTTTTATTTTAAAAAAGTAATAAAACCATCATCTGATGAAATTAGAAAACATACTGCTTACTTAAAATCTAATCTTAAAAAAAATTTTTTTAATTAAATCTTTCATTGTATAATTTGTTAAAGTCAATTTTTTTTTCTAATTTTATACTAGGGTGACCAGAATTGTGTACAAGGTTTAAAAAAGTTTTTTCTAACTTTGGGTAAATAGCATTTGGAACATCTCTTAAAATAATTTTTTCTAAATCTTTTTTTTCTTTTACAGTTTCATCTACTTTTATCACAGTAGCATACACTATTTCATAATGTGATTTTTTTTCACTTGGACCTTTATCTTCAAATTTAAGAGTAGTATTTATTTCAATTAATTTATTTTTAAGAGCTTTAGAAGTTATCTCAATATTTAATTGATATTTAGATATATTATCTCTAACGAATAAAAAAGTTTCTAGGTTTTGAGTTTCACTTGAAATATCTTTTATATAGTTTGCTAGTATTTTAAATTTTTCTGTCATCATCATCCTCTATACTCACATCTTCAAATTCTCCTTCAATAATATCGCTCTTATTTGATTCTTTTTTTTTTAACTTATTAGATAGTGAGCTAAAAATTAATTTTCTTGTGAGTGGAAATATTATTAGAAAACCAAAAAAATCAGTCGCAAATCCGGGTAATATTAAAAGTAATGCAGCAAAAGCAATTGCAGCACCTGATATTATCTCATAAGCCGGAACTTCATTTTTAACAATCTGTGTAAATCCTGATCGGATAGTATTTAATCCCTCATACTTAGCATAATAAATACCTATGAATGCTGTAAAAAATATGAGTAAAATAGTGTTAAAGGCTCCGATTTGAGATCCAATTTTTATAAAAAGGTAAATTTCCAAAATAGGAATTAGAATAATAGATAAAATTAGTGTGTTCATTTGTCTTTAATGTAATTGTTAGTTGAAATTAATCAACATAGTAATTACATTCACATTATGAATTATAGTTTTGAATATATAGATATTATTCTGTTAGCAATGATAGCAGGGTTTATTTTTTTACGATTAAGAGGGATATTGGGCAAGAGAACTGGCTTTGAAGGAAAAACATCGCCCCAATTTGAAGAAATTTTAAAAAATGTCCAAACTAAAAATAAGTTTTCTCAAAAAGAAAGCTTTGACGAACAGGCTCAACAAGAGTTTTTAAAAGGTGCTAAAATTGCCTATGAAACTATTATAACTGATTTTAGTGATAATGATAATAAATTGACATCTAGTAAACCATTATTAAGTAAAAAAATTTTTGATCAATTTAACATCGCTTTAAAAGATAGGAGTAAAAGAGGACATAATGCTGAAATAACGTTTATTGGCATAAACAAAGCAAACATAAAAGAACATAAATATATTGATAAAGTTTTACAAGTTACTGTAAATTTTGTAGCGGAAGTGATAACTTGCATTAAAGATAAAGAAGACAAAATTGTATCTGGTGACCCAGAAAAAATTAAAAAAATTTATGATACTTGGGTTTTTTCTAGAGACACTAGATCAAGCAATCCTAATTGGCAATTAGTGGATATTTTAACATAATTGAATTATAAAATTTCAGATAAAGATAAAAAAGATTGGGAAAATTTTTTAAAAAATAAAGAAAATTTACCAAATAAAGATAATAACTTTTCTAAAAAAAAAATCATAAAAGATTACATCTATGATTTGCATGGCTATTCTTTAGATGAAGCAAATAAGAAAATTGAAGATTTAATAAATAAGTCTTATGAAAAAGGAGTTAAAAAATTAATTATAATTACTGGTAAAGGTATTCATTCTAAAAATGAGAAAAACCCTTACATATCAAAGAATTTGGGAAAACTAAAATATTCAGTTCCTGATTTTTTAAAAAAAAATAAAGAACTTATGGGGAAAATTTCCAGCATAAATGATGCAGAATTAGTAAATGGTGGAGAGGGTGCTTTTTATATTTATTTAAAAAAAAAATTATAAAATAAATTTTGATAAGTCAGTGTCTTTTACTAGATTATCAAGATTTTTATTTACGTATTCTTTGTTGATTATAATTTTTTCGCCTGATTTATCAGTGGCGGTGAAGCTTATGTCATCAAGTATTTTTTCGATAATTGTATGTAATCGTCTAGCACCAATATTTTCAACAGTTGTATTAACTTCAGATGCAATGTTTGCTATAGCATTTATACCATCTTCAGAAAATTCCAGGTCAACATTTTCAGTTTTTAGCAAAGCAATATACTGTTTAATTAAACTATAATCAGGTTCTTTTAATATCCTTTTAAAATCCTCACTCGTAAGAGCTTCCAACTCCACTCTTATTGGTAATCTGCCTTGCAGCTCCGGTAAGAGGTCTGATGGTTTAGCTAGTTGGAAAGCGCCAGAGGCAATAAATAAAATATGGTCTGTTTTAATTGGTCCGTATTTAGTATTAACTGTCGTGCCCTCAATTAAAGGTAATAAATCTCTTTGCACACCTTCTCTGGACACGTCACCACCAACTCTGTCAGTTCTTCCAGAAATTTTATCTATTTCATCTAAAAAAACTATTCCATTGTTTTCTGTAGATGTTTTTGCTGCTTTAATAATTTTATCTTGCTCAATTAATTTGTCAGATTCATCATTTATTAAAATTTCATGAGACTCTTTCACAGTCATTTTTTTCTTTTTTTCCTTTGCACCCATTGATTTGCCAAGCATCTCACCGATATTAATCATACCTACATTTGCACCGGGCATTCCTGGTATTTCAAATGAGGTATTGTTATTTCCTGATTCTCTGACAGCAATTTCAATTTCGTTGTCATCTAGGTCACCATTTCTTAATCTTTTTCTGAAGCTTTCTCGGGTTGCTAAACTTGCTTTTTTTCCTACAAGAGCATCTAAAACTTTTTCCTCAGCCAATTTTTGAGCTTTAGCATTGACTTCTTTTCTTTTTTTTACTTTTTCCATTGAAATAGCTATCTCAACTAAATCCCTTATAATTTGTTCTACATCTCTTCCAACATATCCAACTTCAGTAAATCTTGTAGCTTCAACTTTGACAAAAGGTGCTTCAGCCAATTTTGATAATCTTCTGGAGATTTCAGTTTTTCCTACTCCTGTTGGACCAATCATTAAAATGTTTTTAGGTAAAACTTCATTTCTCATTTCACCCTTTAAAGCTTGTCTTCTCCATCTATTTCTTAATGCTACCGCTACAGCTCTTTTTGCTTTATTTTGACCAACTACAAATCTGTCTAATTCAGAAACTATTTCTCTTGGAGAAAGTGAACTTCCAATACCAGTCTCTGACTTTTGATCTTTTTCTTTTGGATGTAGTTTTGTAACGTTTGAATTATCCATTAAATTTTCTCAAC
>MDTE01157696.1_pt1 | contig 10506 bp, 7 predicted proteins | sample 811231 | NCBI WGS metagenome assembly MDTE01 (sample SAMN05326651, study PRJNA326480) | marine metagenome | isolation source: seawater | place: Indian Ocean: Red Sea | collected 2010 | reverse complement strand
TGTTTGTTAGTAGGACCGGTGTATGTATTTGGGTATTTTATTGTAGGCGGTCTGTGAGTTAACCACGTAGCTCCTGGGCATACTCTAAAGATTCTCATGAAATTGTTTTTCTGCTCTTCAAAGCCTCCCATTATTCTATCAAATCCCCCATAAAAGCTAGCGCTTCGAACTGAAACGCTTGAATACTCATGTTCTTCTAAAATTTCTATTATTTTTTGAATATCTTCTTTTTTATAGACTTCATCGGAATCTAGATTCCACACATAGTCAATATCATCATTAAGATGATTCATATAAGCATTACATTGATCGTCTTTTTCAGAAAATTGGCCGTGAACAACTGTTATTTTATTGTCCGGGTCTGGAAAGTTTTTTAAAATTTCATTAGTTTTGTCTGTAGACGTCGTCCTACCCTGATCTTGCCAAAATTTTACCGGGCCTTCTGATATCAGAATTTGAGATGCGTATGGATATACAGACTCTAGACAAGACTCTAAAACATAATCTCCTTCAAATACAATCATACCAAATGCTATATTAAGAGACATTTTTCAACTCCTCATACTTGTCCAAAGTTAGTACTGTTTCCTGGAAATATTCATCATACAGAGCTCTAAGTCTTGTATCATATTTTTCAGGATCTCCCCATATCCATTCACCCTTGTAAGAAGTTTTATAAGACTTTCTTTCAAAGTCTGGAACGAAATGCGCAAAGTGAAAAAAGAATAGTTTTTGTTCTCGATCTTCCCAGATAATTGATTCTTCCTTATACTTGTGAAAGGTTGCAGACCATGGTGCTAAATGACCGATTTTATCATCGATGATACACACGTTGTCGGATCCAAATATCAAAGGAAATAACTCCAGATATTTTTGATCTCCACACTGTCCGTACCCAGCGTAAAATGGATTGCTGGGATTTAAAAGCATTCTCTTCCACCAGTCAGAGCACCGGCGGCCGTGATAATCATTCTTAAAGTATACTAAACCTACATTGAACTCTCCAGAATCGGGCAAATAGTCAATTCTATGTCTTACTATCCCTATGCTTTTATCGTTTATTTCTTCTAAAATTTCTGCCATATCTTCATAAAAGAAGAGATCTGCGTCTAGATAAAATACATGATCTTTCTTTTGTCGATGAAGAATATACCAACAACTATATGATGCCAAAGCCCAGCAAAATTGAACATATCTTGGGTCTTTATTTTGTGATTCCGCGTTTGATATGGCTTCTCTTGAAGGATTAGTAAATCTGGCTGCTTTAATTTCAAAATTATCTTCTTCTAGAAGACTTACCGGGAGAGCTGTTATCGTAGGTTCGTTTATTTCTTGAACTATCTGGTTTGTTTTTTCGTCCAAACATACAATCGACAAGTTAAAGTCTGATTTTTGTGTCTTCTTAAGCGACTCATATAATGTTAATGCCTTAGCCAGATAATGAGAATCTGTGACAGTCACTAAATTAAGCATGTTTCCTCCGCAATATATCTTTTTCTGTTTTCATCTAACTTAAAGACTTTAGGAAACCATACATCTTGAAGAACATGAAATTGCACACTTGGATCTTTTAAGTCTTTTATTTCATAAACCAGTGATTCGCTTAGATTTGCCTCATGAGAATTGTTGTTATAAGAGTACATGTGAAAACCAAACGGGGGTTCGTTGTCTTGACCTTTCTTTCCGCATTGATTTTTTTCAAGCCACGGAAGAAGACATGCGCCGTATGGAAAACTTGGATCCGGTCCAATTGTAAGATCTCCAAAAGTTGCATGGCAAGATAAAGTCCAGTCTCCTGGATGATCATATATTCTTCTTTGTCTAATTCCAACAGGCGTTACAGGAAATTCTTCGCTATCTGTTACTGCCCTTACCCATTCTTTATCAATGGTCATGACAACATTAAAAAACTCGCAGTCTGTAAAGGGGTCTTCCCATCTAGAAATTCTCTCATATATTCTTCCGGTGATGTCATTATGACATATAACATCTGACTCTAGAGAGACATAAATTGCAGTCGGAAAATTTGCCTTGATAATTTCGTAAGCCTTGGCTTTTGATTTTGCGTGAGTTTTGTTCTTTTTCATTACAGTTCCCACACCGGGCCCGTGATCTTTTTCTATCACTTGATCAGGCCATGGGTCAATATGGTCTACACTCAAAACCATTAGATTGTTTGGGTTTTTATCTTCAATAAATTTGTTGATATATCTGAAAGTGTTGTCTGTGGATCCGTCGTCAAATACTATTACTTTGTGAAAATTCTTAACTGCCTGTTCCAGGCACGCATAAATTGTCAGCTCGTTATTGAATGTGTTAATTCCACAAATCAGGGGTACTTGCGTACACAACTCCTTCCAGTTGTCTATTACTTGTTGTCTTGTTAAGTTCATTTTAATTCTATGCCCAAACTTTTCATTCTTGCATGCAAGCTGTGTTTTTCGTAAGATTTTCTAATTTCTTCTTCTGTTACTGGATTAAGAGTATCAATCATTTCTATTTTTTTCAATAGATCATTGTAATCTTGAAAAAACACAATATTTGCGTCGTTTTTTAATAGATCTAAATGTCTTTCATATTTCCCTATTTGGTGTTGAAGCACCCATCGACCGGAATACAAACCTTCATATGCCCGAGTATTTAGCGCTTTCAAAACCCCCACAGGGTTTATGATTACATTATAATTCAAAAGATTCTGGATGTATTGTGGCCAAGTCAAAGATCTATCAATATTTGTGATCTTTAATCTATCTTTTAAAAATGAGCTTGATTGGCATGCGGCCAAAAGATTATTTCTGGCTTGGTATTCGGGTTTCCCAGCTTGACCACTAAAAAGAATATCAGAATGATTATTGGGTTCCTGACTTCTTAATTCAAAAAATTGATTGCTGGCCCACTGAGGTAGCCATTTAAAGCCCATTTTATCACAGTCGTCTTCATCACATGCTAGAATTTCATCTGCGAATAATTGAATCATTGAAAGAGAGAAAAAGCTTTTCTGTCTCCAAGCGGGTATTATTGCATCTATTCTTTCGAAACACCAGACTATTTTAGCATGCGGATAATTCTTTAGATTTTGAACCTTCTCATCTGTATCCCACATGTACATAAGAAAATCATGCCCGATGAATAAAAGATCGTCATTGGCTTCAAAAATATGCTTCCAATTATTCTCAGAGACAACTATTACATCGTCTATCCCATAATCAAGTATAGACGAGCTAGTTCCACATCCATAATCGTTAGTTACTATTTTCATTGTCTAGATAAGCCCTAGGGTGACCTCTTTCAATTACAACATGAGGGGTCGGATTATTTAAGTCAACCAAAGAGTGAAAAACATGACCACCGGTTTTTTCGGATAGTTCTTTAGCAAAGCTAGTAATATCTTCGTCATTGACTTCTGCCCAGGGCTTACCAAAAAACATGTTGTTTTCAGCAGTGTCTTCTTGTTTTACATCGTACAAGCTTTCCCAATGCCTCTGCCAATAATTCTTGTATGTGTGAATCTTTCTTTCGATGTTAAACCAGCTATAGTGATGAACACCCGGAAGCATTTCAACAACATTGTTATACCATTTTTGATATTGTTCAGATGAAGTATTGTCGCCCTGGAGTGCTTTATTTCTTACTTGATCAACTTCTACAGAATAGAAAGACGCATGGGGAATTCGCTCACCGGTGTCTGTGTGCACATAGTCACAACCGTCTGTTCCCATATGCGAATATAAATTTCCATCGTCGTCATATCTTCTAAGTTCTGCAGGAATACCATGAGTAATGTGGGGCTTGTTTCTAGAAAGCCTCCACTTCCACGGATTGATATCCATTCTAACCTTTTCCGGGCCTCCCCAATACTCGATCACTGGCAAAGAAACTAAGTCTGCTGCGGCCGGAAAGTTTCGACATATTCCTTTAATCTTTTCGTAGTCATCCTCGTGAACAATCTCGTCGCAGTCCATCTGCCAAAGAAACTCTGACGTGCATCTAGATCTGGCTTCTGCTTTTTGCGCACCATCAAAAACAGCGTGTCTTTTGTGGGACCAGTCTCTTTCAACCAAATATACATTAAGTTTTTCTTCTTTTTCTGACCACTTTTGGAGCTCTTCCCATGTGCCATCTGTAGACCCACCGTCGACAACTACGACTTCGTCTGAAAAATCTAGCATCGATTGAATACATGCTTTCCATGGGTACTTTTGAGAAATGCAGTCTTTCGTAGTCGTGTAACTGCTAATAGAGGGTGACCATTCCATTGACATCTTTATTGAATTCCAAAATCTTTCTCTGGCTGCATAAAGATAAGCTTCTGTATCGAATTGATCTTCTGTGTCAAACCACAACTCATCTTTATGTTGAACAAAATCATTAAGGTGAAGCTCGCATCCTAACAGCTTGGCCTCGATGACCATTCTCGGGCATGTATCCATTCCCTGAGGTAGATACACGAAACCTTCAGCTTGTGCTAGCTTATCTAGAACTTCTGCATAGGGAATTCCCCAAAGTACCTCATATTCCTTGTTATTGTCTTTACACCATTCTTCTGCTTCATTGGCTCCTTTGATCCAGCTATTTGAACCCAAAACAACCCAACCGGTACGATCAGTATTTTTGTATTTTTCTCTGAGAAGTTTGACTGATGCGAAGAATTTGTCATCAAATACACTGCTTAAGACAGTGCTTTCTTTTTCTGCTAAGAATGGAAATCTATCTTCATAGTGATCCTGTTGACCTTCTGACATCCACCAGAGAGACTTAGCACCATAGTAAAAAGCGCTGATCATTTTTCCATGCATTTGTTCGTGACAGTCACAATCGACAAGCTCAGCAAACTTGTGTTTTTCGGGTGACCGATATTTGCAATATTTGTAGTCGTATTCTAAGACTGAATAGTTTAGATTAGCTACGATGCTTGGAATTAATTTTGCATCCATAGCTGAGAAATTCCCAAATACCCAATATTTTTCATGCCCGGCTGAGAGTAACTCTATAGTAACATCTCTGCTTTTTACTTTCTGAATCTTGAACGGACATGATGTAATAAGTGACTCACTAGTGAGCTCAGCTCCACCTACATAATCTTCAACAAACATGTCGGAGACAAATATTACTTCGGTTTCAGGATCTAATTTCTCTTCTTTTATCGTAAACGGGGAGTCAAACATTCTTTCTCTTCTTTATGGCTGCTACACAAAGAAGTATAACTTACAAATTTTTTGTGTATAACTGATTATACAAGCAAAAGGAAGCTTCTATCTATATTTTAAGCTACACAGAATTACTGAATACTGAATACTAACTACTGAATAACTGAAACATAGAAAATAGAAAACAGATAAAGAGATACAGATAATCAGTTAACAGATATCAGAGCCGGTGACCGTCTATTACTTGCCAGTATGAAGAATTATCATCCCAGATTAGTGTTGCCATGGGGGACGCGGCATTAATTCGAATTCCAGCACTAGCTACTGTATTAACGTTAGTAGATCCATCAGACCCACCTGTGAAGTTTGTAAAACTAGCCACTGACCCAGCAGCTGTACCGGTTATGGACGTATTTCCGGCTGATCCTGCTGTGTTTTGAGTAAGTGTGATTGTTGCACTGCTTCCTCCCCCAGCTGATGACATACTAAAGTCACCTGCTGAAGTTGCAGAATCAACTCCTGCGGCCACACTCATGGCTGCATCTGTAGCACTACTAGCATTGTTTGCGCCGATCATCCACTGGCCAGCTGATTGCTGACCGACTGATCCTACATTCATTCCGGTTGTATAAGTAAAAGTCACTGCATCTCCGCTAGCATCAGTAAGAACTATAGTCTTTCCGTTTAAAGTTGCTGCATCACTAGACGTTATTTGAACAGCACCTGATGCAGTGTTTCCACTGCTAGCACCTAGTCTAATAGTATTGTTGATGGACGACGATGTAATTAGCTTAACGCTTTGACCATCATAGACGCCGTTCCCCAACGTTAGCTCATGATAGGTGCCCGATTTAGTAATTGAGTCTGCATCTAAGAAATAAAGTGTCCCAGTAACTGGAGTGATTGAAGATGTAGTCCCAGACCCTAAATCATTTCTTGTAGGTGAATGAACTATTTGATCAATTGTAGCAGTACCGGTGACATGCAGGATAGTTTCAGCTGAAGCTGTTCCTATGCCTATTCGATCAGTAGATGCATCTGCGTGAAACAGTCTGACCAGATTTTGACTGGAAATTAAAACATCCACATTCCCTTGTGTGTAGTTCAGGTAAAGCGTATCTTGTCCGTCACTCTCAGTAAGCCTTATAAACTCCACACCACCTGCATCAAATTCTATCTGATCGCTTGTAAAAGAAATTTTCATATCTTCATCACCGTCATGCTTAATGTCTTGTTTAACCAGTATTGCATCACTTGCTATTTTCAGCTCTTCACTCCCACCGGCGGCAAACGTTATGTTATCATTTGAGGGAAAATCTAAATACGTGTTACCATCCCCCAGGTGTTGCAATCTTCTAGAAATGGCTATGTCTGAAGTGTGAGATGAGTTGTCGATCCCAACCACGAATGTACCAGCACCCATACTACTCACACCGTCTGGACCAAATCCAAAACGTCCGTCAGCTCGGGCCCTAAATACTACATCACCATCACCGTCTTCCATCTCTAGAATCCGAGTTCCAGATCCATTTCCGTCTGTTAGCAGTTTTAAAACATGGCCGGCCGAGCTTTCATCATTATCTATTACTGCAGCATATGCATTAGAAACATCAGCTTGCAGCATGAAAGACCCAGTCATCTGGTGCATATCATCTTTTGTATCACCTAGCTTGGTAGATCCACTACCACTAGCAAATGATACTGAAGCGTCTCCTACAATGATTCCCATAATAATACTCCTGGTCTCTATTAAATATGTCCTTAGACTAACACATAAAAAAAGAGGGGAGGCCGAAGCCTCCCCTCCCAGATTCACTCAAAAGAGTGAATGAGATCACAATCTCTTACTTCTTAGACTTCCCAATTAGGATCGCCAGCCGGGCTGATCGCACTACCCACAGGGGCAGGTCCGTTCATACCATCGTCGCGTCCAGTCGGATCAATCTCTTCCATATTCATGCGATACCATTTACCGTTAAGGTTATTTCGGAATGTTAACATATCCGATTCCTCAACGAGGGTCCAGTTTCCTCGCTCATTCGCGAGGTGAAGGTCACCCGTGTAAATGTTACGCCATCTAAGGCTAGAAGTACCCAAATCGATCGCGTTGTCCGAAGCAGGGGAGAAGGTCTCCTCCGTCTTGAACGAATTAACATCGCTTTGGATAAGAAGGTTACGATCGTCATCGATGCTAATCATCGAAGTTCCACCCTCTTGGATCTCAATACCTGCGGTACCATTCAACGTCAACGCACCAGCTGAAGTACTCCAAGTACAAGCAGCAGCAGACGTAAGTGTCAACGCACCAGCTGAAGTGCTCCAAGTTGAAGCAGCACCTGCAGTCAATGTGATCGCTGCCGATGGAGTAATCGCAAATGATGCCATGCCAGTTTCAGTAACTGCACCTGATCCATCAAAAACCAACGCACCAGTGTCGTCACCGAAAAGTGATCCACCTTTACCTCTAACGAGAACTTTACCGTTCGCATGAGAAGCTAAGACTTGAACAGCTGCAGCATGGTTCGCAGAACCTGTGAGCATCAACAAGCCTGAAGCATCTACTGTTAAAGCAGCTGCATCAATATCAACTGCAACATCAGTAGCTGTACCGATATTAATACCAGATGAACCGTCTAAACTAAGCGCGCCACTACTTGCGTCTATATCAAGAGCAGCTGCTGATTGCAAGGCATTAGCATTGACTGTTGCGAACTCTAGTGCACTTGACCCTAGATTTCTAGAACCATCTGCATTCGGAATGATTGATCCCGTAACACCAATTACGGCCGTTGCTGAATCAAGCTCAAGGCTAGCTGCAGCGTCCAAGTGAACAATGCTGTTACTCTGAACTCTCAAGTGAGAGCCGTTCATTCCGATGTTATTGTTCGCATCAACAACCTGTAGTGCTTCTGCTCTCAATCCAACATCCACAGTCATCGACGTAGCGCTGGTGATTGAACCACTGTTAGATGCGATAGAACCAAGGCCCCAAACATCATTAGCAACTCGACCAAACACCATGTCCGGACGTGAACTACCAGCTGAAGAACCTGAAACGAAGATGATACCTGCATTAGCATTCGCTGATTGCGCACCATCACCCAACAGAATGAAAGGATCTTCAACATTCAAGTTGGTCGTATCAACCGTAGTTGTTGTACCATTGACTGTCAAATCACCTGTAACTGTAAGATTATCGTTAACAGTAACTTCAGAAGTTGTATGACCGATAGAAACAGCAACTCCAGAGTTTGCAGTACCAAGACTCAGTGTCCCACCGGAGTTAATTCCAGCAACACCTGTAGCATCAATCTGCAAGACACCAGCGTCAATATCAACAATTGCAGCTGCAGCCGCATTACCATCAATGTGAACAGCAACGTCAGATTCGTGATCACCTTTGATAACAACCTTGTTGTCTGTACCTGTAGCTTCTATAGTCAAATCACCATCTGTTAGAGTGATATCTGAATTTGCTGCTCCCTGGATTGAGAGTGCACCTGTTGTATCGATAGCAATACCACCAGAGCCTGCATCGATATCGATACCACCAACACTATGCATAGCATTAATTCTGACAGCATCTGCAATATTACCATTGGCCATCACGCTCCACTTACCAGCAGCACTGTTTGAGAACTGTCCACCTGTAGAACTAAGACTTAGTGCTGTGTTAGTACTAAACGAACCTGATGCACCATTCGATGCCAAATTCAGACCTGCACCACCTGTCGAAGTTAAGGAAAGACCTGCTGTATCGGCACCAGCTCCAACCATAAATCCGCCTGTAGCATCAAATGCAATTGTCGAAGCTGTGTCTAACGAAGCTCCACCGGTACCGTTAAACGATAGACGAGCAGTATCGTCTCCGTAGTGAGCACCATTTGTCCCGGTAAACGCCAAGATACCTGTCTTTGAAAAGCCTTCAAATCCCGTTGCCGGCACCACGGTTCTTGCCAAACCTGAAGCAGCGACTGTATCACTATCTGACCAGTAAGTCACACGACCAGTTGTACCGGAACCATCAACTGTACCTCCACCAATCATATCCTGCTCAGTACCTGCATCATTCTTGAACCAGAGTGATGAGTTATTAGCATCATTGCTGCTTGTCGCAACAAAGAGGTAACCTGACGCGTTGGCGGGTGTCCCGATACTATTGACTTGAGGCATGCTAATGTAACCACCACTAGCCGCTGTTCCGTCAGATGTACCGGACATGAAATATAGCGATCCTGTGACTCCAATAACATTAGAGCCGGCAGAACCCGACATTCCTCTTAAAACTAAACCCATTTTATTTCTCCTTTGTTTATAAATTTATGAGCTATTTTTGTCTAAAAAACAAAAAGACAAAGGACATAACAATACATGTACAAAAAAGTTACAGACTAAACATGTAACTACACGTCTACAAACATCAACGAAATAAAACTAGACTTGTTAAAACGTAACGTGACTCATGCAAAAGCATGCGTCTTTAAATATGAACCAAACACTTAAAATAAAAGACTAATTTCGATTAAGCATTCCTCTAAGTGTCCGGATATAACCATCATATTGAGCAAACTCTGAGCCTATAAACTGTAATGATAAAACATCTGCTTTGCTTTCGGGATCGTCAAAAACAAACTCAAACTTACCGTCTGTTTTCTGAGCTGATATCAACGTAAGCCCTTTCATTAAGAGGAATGCTGCTAACGAAAGATCACTAGTAATATATTTTTTTTGTTCTTTGTTACTCATCATCTTCCATCAATTCCAGCATCATCTTGTATCTTTTGCCTGTTAATCGATTAATCACAGTTAAAAATTCAGCTTCCTCAACAATTTGCCAGTGACCTCTCTCATTTCTAAGATGTAAGTCACCTGTATAAATATTAGCAAAACGATGTGTCTCTGACCCTAAGTTATATAAAGAATCTTCTGCCGGAAGAATGTGCCCAGCACTATTGATGCCACCCTTAAACTTTGATCCCCCGGCTGATCCTGTAAAAAATAACGTGCCCGGTGTATTTAATGAAATAGATCGGTTAGATAAGCCTCCAGATCCAGTAAGCCAGAATGCACCGGCAGCCCCATCATTCAAGTCTATTAGATCGATAAGTCCGGTTTGAGCTCCAAGTTTCAAGGAAGAACTAGCAAATAGCTTAACTGGCCCGTGTGGATTTCTAACAATGGCAACACCACCAGATGATGGCTTAAGCTCCATTGTACCTGTGATCGCCATTCCTCCATCAACTTTTAAGGGAGATCCACCTTGAAGAGTCCCGGATATAACAACATCGCCTCCAAAAACTGATGTCCCAGCGACTGATGTGCCTATCGATCCAATGGCCCCAGAGACAAAAAAGTTTGT
>MDTE01146837.1_pt1 | contig 10506 bp, 7 predicted proteins | sample 811231 | NCBI WGS metagenome assembly MDTE01 (sample SAMN05326651, study PRJNA326480) | marine metagenome | isolation source: seawater | place: Indian Ocean: Red Sea | collected 2010 | reverse complement strand
TCTGCTCAGCTCTGGATTTTTGCTGGAATGTTTGTAGGTTTCGGAGTTAAAGTACCAATGTTTCCATTTCATACATGGCTCCCTGACGCACACACGCAGGCACCTACGGTAGGTTCGGTTATTCTTGCCGCTGTTCTTTTGAAACTTGGTACATATGGGTTTATTCGAATTGCTATTCCTATGCTTCCTGAAGCTGCTTCTGCTTGGGCTCCCTTTATAGGCTTGTTAGCAGTTATCGGTATCATCTATGGTGCGCTTGGGTGCTTGGCGCAACGGGACATGAAGAGACTTATAGCGTTTTCTTCCGTAGCTCACATGGGTTTTGTGATGTTAGGAATCTCCACATTAACTGACTTCGGAATCAATGCTGCAATTTTCGGGATGGTTGCTCACGGCCTAATAACGGGCATGCTTTTCTTTATAGCTGGATCTATGAAGGACCGTTATCACACGTTGGATATGGGTCGGTTAGGTGGCCTTCTTGTCTCAGCGCCTAGATTAGGTTGGATACTTGGGTTCTCAGCAATGGCCTCACTTGGGCTTCCTGGCCTTGCAGGTTTCTGGGGTGAATTCCCAGCAATCCTTGCAAGCTATAACCCTGCTTCTATCCTTCCAGAGAGCACTTTCCGAGGATATATGGTCGTCGCAGCCCTTGGAACTGTCCTAGCAGCTGGATACCTCCTGTGGATGCTTCAAAAGACTGCGATGGGAACCCCAAAGGAAGAATTTGCAGATAATGAGGAAATAACTGATGTTAAAAAGCACGAATGGATAGCTTGGGCGCCCATCCTCGCGCTTATTCTCTTATTCGGGCTGTACCCTCGTCCCATCTTCAAAACCACTGATGATGCTGTGGTTAAATCTCTAACTGTAGATATCCAAGGCGAAGAAGTTGAAAATTGTCTAGAGGTAGAGGGAGAAAATCTAGGAAAAGAGTGCTTCGAAAATATCAGAGGACTAGCGGAATCGATGAAGGAATAAATATTAATGTTTGACGCTTTCTCATCCGCTTTTGGGCTTCTCGCCTCTTCGGGGGCATTTGAACGTCCACCAATCGACTGGCATGCTGTCGCCCCTGAACTTTGCCTTTTAGGTGGTGGAGCCCTCCTGACTTTGATCGATGTCATTTGGTTAGAAAAGGGACGCTCAATTACGTCGGCTCTTGCTGGAATTGTAATGCTGATACCTATCATTCCAATACTTACTCTTGCAATAGATTCAGAAGATAGGTCAATGTTCAAGGGAGCATTTGTTGTCGACAAATACTCCCTCATAATTAAGGCATTATTCCTCCTAAGCGGTTACCTAGTCGTTCTACTATCTACGAATTACATAGCTGAAGGAGAGTACTGGGAAAACGAGTACTACGGAATGCTTATCTCTTCAGTTCTTGGGATGGTACTGATGGCTTCTGCCCGAGATCTTATTACCATCTTCGTCGCCCTTGAGCTGCTTTCAATCCCTGCGTACTTATTAGCTGCTTGGCGTAAAAAAGACCACAAAAGCAATGAAGCAGGTCTTAAGTATTATTTGATGGGAGTTTTCGCTTCGGCGATCATGCTATATGGAATGTCGTTGATATTCGGTGTTAGCGGAAGCACAATTCTTGAAGAAATAAATGAATCGATAGCGAACGGTGGCGCTAATACTCCAGTAATAACTTTAGGAATAACATTCGTGATCATTGGGTTTGGTTTCAAAGTATCTGCATTCCCTTTCCACACATGGGCTCCGGACACCTATGAAGGGGCACCGACACCAGTTACTGCCTTTCTAGCTGTTGCTTCAAAGGCAGCAGGGTTTGTTGCCCTCATGAACTTAGTGGTCATTGGTTTCATCGGCCAGGAAGATGTTTTCCAGCCACTCATCTGGATTCTCGCTGCTTTGTCAATGACTGCAGGAAATGTAATGGCATTGAGGCAAACAAATATTGTTCGCCTAATGGCATACTCTGGCATTGCACAAGCAGGATTTATGCTTGCCCCTCTCGCCGTAGCGGGGGAAAGTCCAGCAATAGCCGATAAAGCTGTTTCTGCTGTTGTCACCTATCTTGTGATCTATGCAGCAATGAATATCGGGGCGTTTGGAATAATCCTTGCTGTTTCTAGAAAAACTAAAACGGCTGATCTTGAAAGCTATAACGGATTATTTCGTACATCTCCAAGCCTCGCGATAGTAATGACAGTTTTCCTAGCGTCACTTGCAGGTATACCTCCACTTGGAGGTTGGTATGCAAAATTCTCAGTATTTACTTCCCTTACCAGTGCCAGTACAAACTGGGGATATGGATTAGCTGTAGTAGCAGCGATCAATGCTGTCATCGCCTTTGGATATTACGGAAAAATAGCTATGCGTATGTGGGTTGAAGATTCTCATGAAACACACGAAGGAGAAGTAAAAGTACCTGTCTCACTCTTAGCCGCTCTTGTGTTGACTGCAGGTACCACTATTGCCTTCGGAGTTGCACCAGGAATTGTCACCCACTTTACAGATGTCAGTCTCGTAGCATTTGGCGGATAAATTTTCTTCGTAGTTGACGACTATCGAAGTGTGTGCGTATATATCTACGATGAACCTTCATGAAGAGATAGCTCAAGAAATTTCGCTAAACGGAGTGATGCCGTTTAGTCGATTTATGGAATTAGCCCTCTATCACCCTTCATTAGGATTTTATGCAAGCGGAGGAGCAGGAAGAAGAAAAGATTTCATAACTAGTCCAGAAACAGGTCCGCTTTTTGGAAAGCTAGTAGCAAGTGCACTTGATAAATGGTGGAAAGAGTTGGGAAACCCTGACCCCTTTTATTTCATTGAAGCAGGAGCTGGCCCAGGAACTCTTGCAAGGTCAATCTTAAAGGCGAAGCCAGACTGCCAGAGGGCCCTCAGATACATAACAGTAGAAGAGAGCGCACTTCAGCGGTCACAGCACCCTGAGGGTGTGGAATCCTTCGGTCAACTTCCTAGTAAAAGTGTTACAGGTGTGGTCTTTGCAAATGAGTTACTAGACAATCTCCCATTTGATATCTACGAGAGTCAAAAAACCGGTGAGTGGTCTCAGGTATGTGTCGGATCTAGTGACGGGTTGTTCCACGAAGTGCTTATCAAAGCTGATGAAGATCTAAACGATCTATTTGGTATCGCTCAAAGCCCGGGGACCCGAATTCCATACCAGACTACGGCCCGCCGTTGGCTGAATGATGCACTCGGTTTAATCGAATCTGGCAGAGTAGTTGTAGTTGATTATGCTCTTCCATCTTTTCCTGCACCGACAAATCACAAATGGCTCCGAACATACAGAGGTCATGGTTTAGGCGAAAGCCCATTGATTGAACCAGGTAGCCAGGACATAACGACTGATGTAGATCTTAAGCAAATTAGTTCCGTGCGAATCCCAGATTCTATTCAGTTCCAACACGAGTGGTTGCAATCACTTGGAATTTCGGACTTCGTTGAAGAGGGGAAACGAGTATGGTTCGAAAATGCATCAAATCCAAATGTTGAAGCACTAGCTGCACGAAGTAGAGCAACTGAAGCTGAAGCTCTACTTGACCCCAATGGGTTAGGAGGATTTACCGTTATTGAATGGAAGATCTAGCCCTAAATTAATCCGGTAAGAGATTTTGGCCCGTATTCTTCGCAAAGGGTATTCTCATCAATAAGTCATCAAAGGGGGCATAGTGTCCAATCAAGCTATTGAAGAGTTTTATACTGAGGATCGCTCATTTCCACCATCTGAAGCATTTCAAAGAGGCGCCCTAACGGCGGACCAGACTTTATATGAAGAAGCAGATGCCGACTACGAAGCATTCTGGGCTCGTCAAGCACGAGAGCTCCTCACATGGTCTCAGGACTTCCATACAACTTTAGAATGGGACCTTCCATATGCAAAGTGGTTCCTCGGAGGAGAATTAAATATCACGTACAATTGTCTTGATCGGCATATCGAGAATGGCAACGGAGAAAAAGTAGCATTTCACTGGGAAGGTGAACCCGGGGATACAAAGTCGATAACGTATAAAGAGCTCCTTGATGAAGTTTCCAAATTTGCCAACGTCCTAAAGGGTTTGGGACTGCAGAAGTCTGACCGAGTAGCGATATATATGCCAATGATCTTAGAGTTACCAATAGCTATGCTTGCATGCGCCCGAATCGGAGTCGCTCATTCTGTTATCTTTGGAGGCTTTAGTCCTGACGCCATCATTGATAGATGTGAAGATGCTGATGCCAAGCTTATCATCACAGCAGACGCCGGATATAGGCGAGGTGAACCCTCACCTTTGAAAGTAAATGTAGATGCAGCCCTCGAGAGTGGTGCCGACACAGTAAAAAATGTAGTCGTTGTAAACCGTTGCGATTCACCTGTCACGATGGTCCAAGGGCGAGACCACTGGTGGCACGAATTAATGCAGGAAGCATCAGCCAATTGCCCAGCACCACCTATGGACAGTGAGCAGCTTCTTTACCTGCTATACACGTCGGGTACAACCGCAAAACCAAAGGGTATTATGCACACCACCGGAGGCTATCTCACTCAGGTGGCGTTCACCCACAAGTATGTTTTTGATATCCACCCCGAAAGTGATGTGTATTGGTGTGCTGCTGATATTGGTTGGGTTACAGGCCATAGCTATATCGTGTATGGCCCTTTAGCGAATGGGTGCACCTCCGTGATGTATGAGGGGACACCGGATACTCCACGACAAGAACTCAGAGGGTCAGGAGATAGGTCTACGTGGTCAAAGGATAGGTTATGGGACATTATCGATAGATATGGTGTAACACAGCTTTACACAGCTCCAACTGCTATTCGAACCTTTATGAAATGGGGGAGTGAAGAGGTCAGGAAACATGATCTGAGTAGCCTTCGTGTTCTTGGAACTGTCGGTGAGCCAATAAATCCTGAAGCATGGATGTGGTATCACGAAAATATTGGTGGATCTCAGACCCCGATAGTTGATACATGGTGGCAGACAGAGACAGGAGGCAACATGATTACTCCACTTCCAGGTGTCACAACTACGAAACCAGGATCTGCATGTTTTGCGATTCCGGGTGTGTATGTAGAAGTTGTTGACGATGACGGGAATAAGGTCACGCAAGGCGGTGGGTATCTCACTATCACACATCCCTGGCCTTCGATGTTACGAGGAATTTGGGGTGACCCACAGCGTTACCTTGATACCTACTGGAGTACATACGAAGGTAGATATTTCGCTGGTGATGGAGCGAAAGTAGATGATGATGGTTACTTATGGCTTTTAGGGAGAGTTGATGATGTGATGAATGTCTCTGGGCATAGGATCTCAACTGCTGAGGTAGAATCCGCTTTAGTTGATCACCCAAGTGTTGCAGAAGCGGCTGTCGTTGGGGCAACTGATGAGACGACAGGACAAGCAATCATAGGCTATGTCATTCTTCGTGGGGGATTTGATTCTACAGACGAACTTCGTCAAGAGATACGGGCTCATGTCGCTACGAAACTTGGGCCGATAGCGCGACCCAGAGCAGTCTTTCTTGTTCCAGACCTACCTAAAACACGTTCAGGAAAAATTATGCGGAGACTTCTTCGAGACGTGGCGGAAGGCCGTGACCTTGGAGATACCACAACCTTGGCAGACTCTTCTGTCGTCTCAGCTATTCAGGAAGGCGCCAACGAGTCTGACGAAGATTAGAAGTTAACCAAAAAGTTCTTAAGTGGTTGGCATTTAACCGTTGAAAAAAGAATTACTTGTTTGCAAGTAGCTGTATTACTTCCCTAGCGACCATAGGCGCAGCATTTTGATTCTGGCCAGTAACAAGATTCCCATCTACTTCCCACCAGTTTGCAAACGGATCTCTGAATTTGTGGGCGCAACGAAAATCAGCTTCCAAACGACGTAATTCTGTTTCTGGGTGGTGAGGTGTTGAGGTAATACGAAGATCGCGAACCTGCTTGTCTGTCACGGCAGTAATGCGACGCCCTTTAACTAGTGGTTCACCGTTTTCATTTTTGGCTTTCAGAAAGCCAAGGGGTCCATGGCATACGCCCCCAAGAACCTTTCCCTTCCTGTTAGCTTCTGTGACCTTTTCCCCAATACTTTCGGAAAAACCTAAATCAAACGCAGCCCCCCAGCCTCCAGCAAAATATATGACATCGTAATTATCAACATCGACATCTTCAATTGAAAGAGATTCGGAAAGCTTCTTTTGCAATAAAGCATCGCCAAGCGCTCTGTCATCGTGAGTTGTCCGGATTACTGGCCGATACGACTGAGGATCAACTGGGATCACTCCGCCAAGCGGACTTGCTAAATCAACTTCCATGCCAGCATCAGTCCAAATGTAGTAGGGAACCGTCATTTCGGATGCGAAAACACCAGTAGGTTTCCCGTTACCGAGTCGAGCTGCATTCGTGCAGACAATTAATGCCCTTTTACCAATCATATCTATATTGAGTTTTTGTGTATCTTCTGGATGCATCCCTACTTTGCGAAGAAGAGCTCGTAAACCTCGAGCAAGTGCTGGCGGCGTTTTTCCTGCTAACTGCGCTTCTGGTGGCTTCCTCTTTGCATAGGGCCAAGGATTATTTCGTTTTGGGAGAGAGTAGAGCCTCTCTTGATTCAGGCGCTGTTTCATGTAGTTAAACACTTCTTTAACCTTTGGTTCATTCCAGAGGTTTAGTGATTCAATAGGATCATTAGTCAAGTCATATAATTCCCATTGATCAGGTATCGAGTCAGTTCTGTAGGTTTCGCCCATAGGGCCCGATGATGACAAATTAGCGCTATTGGGAATGGTCCACGTTTCCGGGTCATCGTGTGCGCGGGTAATTTTCCATATTGAATTAGTGATTTCGGGAACTTCATTGCTCGTAATGTTGACTACGATTCCCTCAAAATTAGTACTTACGTGTGGTAGAACCTGTATTTTTAACGGCCGTGGAGGTTTTTCGGCTTGCCCCAACCCTCGAGCCATCGCGGAGGCAAGTGTGTCGCCCTCGAGCATGTTATCTCGTGTCATAAAATAGACAGCCCTATTTCTGAATTCCTCTGCATTAGGGTCCTCTAGCAAAGGGCTGAGATCTTTGCCGGGAAGCGGGTGAAATTCTGTAAATTCAGGTGCTAGTTGCTTTTCAAGTGCCTGCTGATCAAGGCCGGCGAGGGCCAGAGCAGTCGGGATCAGGTCAACATGTGAAGTTGGTACGGACTCAATTACTCCTCTTCTGGGTTCTTTATTTCCGTACTTAACTATTTCAAATGGAACTCTTGTCGACTCGTCGTAAAGATTGAACCACTTCTGATGAAGACCGCCATGCGCACCCAGTAGGTCACCGTGATCTGATGTGCGGAAAATTATTTTCTCTCTTGAAGTATCATCGGTGACAGCTTTCCGGACCATATCAAGAGGGTTGTCCACTTCTAAATGCATTCGATAATACAGGTTTCTGTATTCTTGTTCATTGTTCTCGTAGATCCTTTGCACGGCCCTTTGAATCCCATACCCCGAGTAGTAAGAATGTTTGTATGCAACTTGGGCTGCAGGTTTTGAAGACAAATCTTCGTAGCGAGTAGGCGGAATTGGAATTTCTGGAGGGTCAAGGTCACAAGGGAGATAGGGGTTATTTTCAGGCCTGCGCATATAGAGAGGAAGAAGAACAATGTCGTGCGGGTTCACAAAACTTACAACTAACAAAAAAGGTTTTAGTGCATCACTATCGCCTTGATTACGTCTTCTATACCTGTCTTCAAGCCAATTAACAGTTCTTTCAGCGATAAGGGGATCACGAATAATACCTGAATTACCAAGCAGCCCTCCGTGAGGTTCAGGGCCAACCCAGCCCGAAAATCCATACTCATTAAGAGGATTTACTTCAAGGTACTGTTCAACCGCATCTTGGATAATAGTTCCGTCCGAAGTATTTGTAGCTAGCGGCTGTCCCGTCGACTCATCTATCAGGTCAGCATGGCTTATATGCCATTTCCCATCGTAATGAGTGTCATACCCTGCAGCCCTAAACCAATGGCCAAGCGTAGGTACCTCCCGGGGAGGAAGCCATCTCATCCGCGTGTCATAAGCATCTTTCCCCAAACCGTCTGTTTGGGTAACTCCATGGACATCGGGAAACTGTCCCGTAAAAAGTGTCGGACGGCTAGGAACGCATGCCAAGGATCCTGTGTAGTGTCGATTAAAACTAACACCATTATCTCTAAACCAGTTTCGGCCTGTTAGGGCCTTATCGCGCCACTCCAGAACTTCAGGAGTCTCGTAAGGTGGAATTGCCCTTTCTTCGTCAGTCATAAAAATGATGACATCAGGTTTATCTGTGCTACTCATGTCGAGATTCCATTTCATCAACTTTCAAATGAAGAAGCGATATTTGTCGTTCAAGCTTTTTTAAGGGCTGTGTCATCTCTAGAAAATTCTTTAGATCCTTGAGCATGCCGGAATTGATTCTCCCAAAAACTAGGGAAGCTATGCCTGCGATTGGAGTAGCAGGTCGTCGAATTGGAATAATCTCAACTGTTAGCGATAGCTGAACACCGACTTCGCTAGGTTCTAGTACCCATGTATTTGTAATTTTTTTCAGTATTGGAGGTAGTCCTCGTATTTCGTACGCCAAGTATTTTGAATTCTCCCACTTCGAAATATGCTCGGTTACGGAAGAACTTCCAGTTTGTATTCTTCGGGTTGCGCCTATTCCTTCTTTTTGGTGAGACAACAGGCAAGAATGAGAAACATTAGTAGCCCAAGCTGAAATTTCGCCAAAGGCTGATAAAACTTCCCATGCTTCGGTGAGTTGACATGAGACGTTGATTTTTTTCGTTACCGCTGCCATCAGGTCCTCTAAAGTACTTCTATCAAAAGTGTCCTGCAAATATTCTATGTTTTGAAAGAACCTTTTGTATAAGTTGTATCCCCAAACTAGAACTCTAGGTGCTAGTCCATTAGGCTAAATCGCCGCTTTCGAGCTAAGCGTAGTAGCCACTGTGAACTGAGATTGCAGGGACCTCTTGTCCTAAAAACATCTCGATGTTCTTTGGGTCATCATCAAATGCCAGTATTGGAGTATATCCAGCGTCTCGGATCTGGTTTAGAGCAGATAGTTTCATTTTTGGCGATTGTTGGTGGTCATCATTCGATCTCATAATTAATGCGTCCCAAACAACCTCGTATTTTTTAAGCCAATCTATAGTTTCTGATTGAATAGAATATGGGCGAGCGGTGAGAATTATAGTTTTGTGAGACTTGCGAAGAAGGCTTATGAGTTTAATGCCGGAAATGATCGGTGGGTCCTCTGTGCATGCAGAAAAAAACCCGTTCCAATCTTTCTCCTTACCTTGTAAATAATGTTGGCGATGAGAAGCATCACTTATGACCCCATCTAGGTCAAAGATAACCACGTCATCGCCCTTATTTATTGTGGTGCTCCATGTCCAATCAGGCATTAGTAACGTCCAACGTTTATAAGGAAATTATTCACAGTATGTTAATCCCGAAAATTCCCGCACTGTATTGGGATGCCAAAGTCATTTTCTTTAAGTTTGCTGATCGCAGATTGTAAATCATCGCGTTTCTTGCCAGTGACGCGTACCTGCTCTCCCTGGGTTTGAGATTGAAGTCCTTTGAAACCAAGAGTTTTTATGAACTTATTTATCTCTTTGGCTTTCTCTGAGTTTATGCCTGAAGTCAAAGCTACTATCTGCCTTCTTCTGCCGCCCGCTGAGTCCTCAGCAGTCAGATATTCAAGAGCTTTTAATGAAATTTTTCGGCGAACTAGCTTTTCTTCTAAAACGGTCCGAAGTGCGTTGAGCCGGTCATCGGATGATGATTCAATTGTTATATGTTCTTCTGAGAGTTCTATTGAACTTTCAGTTCCTTTAAAGTCGTATCTTTGGTTAATCTCTCTCGAAGCTTGATCGGTTGCGTTTCTCACTTCTTGCATATCAACAATTGATGTGACATCGAATGATGGCATTTCTAGCCTCCTCAATAGGTGGATTCAAGTGTTAGCTCAAATACTAATTCACCTGTTTCATCTTCCCTACTCTTTTTAAAACTAACTTTTGATCCTTCTTAGGATTTACAAAGGTAATGTGTGGTCACTTTGGGTGTTATCTCGTTAGACTCACGCTAGTATCACCAGTTCAGGGTCGGTGCCCGAGTGGCCAAAGGGAACGGGCTGTAAACCCGTCGGCGTTAGCCTTCGGAGGTTCAAATCCTCCCCGGCCCACAAAAATTAGAAGATGAGGCCATAGAAACTTGGATAGGATTTCCCTAAAAATGATGAAGTTCTATAGAGCCCCAATTTGCATTATTGTAACCTGTCTCCTTTTTGGTATTGCTATCTTGGCCTGCAGCGACTCAGCAGAGGCCCCCAGCGCTAGTGATAGGTCTCCGCACTCTAGTAACGAGAGTAAGGAAGCTAGTAGTCATGACCATGACCATCACCATGACCATGGAAGTTCAAATGCCATGGCTGTTCTCTCTCCAGATCAGGCTGATGTACTTATCCAGATTGAATATCTTGGA
>MDTE01073493.1_pt1 | contig 10506 bp, 5 predicted proteins | sample 811231 | NCBI WGS metagenome assembly MDTE01 (sample SAMN05326651, study PRJNA326480) | marine metagenome | isolation source: seawater | place: Indian Ocean: Red Sea | collected 2010 | reverse complement strand
GTCAGCTTCACACAGGCCTACACCAGTGGCAATGTCTGTTCGCCGACGCGGGCGGGATTGATGCTGGGCCGGTATCAGCAACGGGTCGGCGTGTACTCGGCCGGTGACGGGGGACGCGGCTTCGACCCGAGCGTGCCGATATTCCCGTCATTTTTGCCCGACCGTTATGTGTCGACCGCAATCGGCAAGTGGCACCTGGGCCTTGACGCGGACTATCCGGCTTTGAAATGGCACGCGATGAATCGGGGTTTCGACGAGTGTTACAAGTTCATGGGCCGCGGTGGCCACGACTACTTTGACCTCCGTTCCGATTCTGAAGGCAAGTTCGCTCATCCGATCTACCGGAACAAGCAGCGGATCAACGACACGGGCTACCTGACGGATCGTCTGACCGAGGAGGCGGTCGCTTTCATCGACCGCAACAAGTCGCGACCGTTTCTGTTGTACCTTGCCTACAACGCCGTGCACGCACCGCCGCAGGCACCCCGGGAGACCATCGAGAGAGTCCGCCGTCGCTTTCCCGGACTGTCGGAAAAACGCGTGACGCTGATGGCGATGCTCAAGCACCTGGACGACGGCATCGGCTCGGTTGTCGCCAAGCTTCGCAAGGAACACCTGTTCGAGAACACGCTGGTGTTCTTCTTGACCGACAACGGTGGTTCTCGTGCGATGAGTGCCAACAATGCTCCGCTCCGTGGATTCAAGGGAAGCCTCTTCGAAGGGGGGATTCGCACACCGATGATCGTGAGTTGGCCGAAAAAAATTGGCGGTGGCCGTTCGATTTCAACGCCGGTCATTTCACTGGATATTCTGCCCACGGTCCTGGATGCTGTTGGGGACCGTTCTGTCCGGTCCAGTCCGTTTGACGGCAAGAGCCTGTTGCCGTTGTTGACCGACCGCGTCACGGCTCATCACGACACCTTGTATTTTAGTGAGGGCAGCCGTGGCGAATGGGCCGTGCGTCGTGGCAGTTGGAAACTGTACGCCATGAACCAGCAGGTGCAGTTGTTCAATCTCGACGATGATCCTGCGGAAAAAGTCAACGTGTCCGCCAGGTTCCCGGGCCAGGTCAAGGAATTGCAATCCGCGTACGACCGCTGGATCGCACAGATGGCCGATCCGATCACCGGGGGTAGCAAGCGGCCGCAACGGAAATCCGCAAAGAAGGGCCGGCGCAAGAGTCCATGAAGTACACCGTTGTCCTTGTTGTTGCCAGCTGGTGGCTGGGCGGGTCGATCATCGCGGCGGATCCGGCGACTCGACCCAACGTGTTGTTGATCGTTTGTGATGACCTGAATACTCACGTGTCGACATCCGGGTATCGCCACATCAAGACCCCGGCTTTTGATGCCCTGGCACGAGGTGGAATGCGATTTGGTCGGGCGTATTGTCAGTACCCCGTCTGTGGTCCCTCCCGGGCCTCGTTTCTCAGTGGACTCTATCCAGAATCGACGGGGGTGCTGAACAACAAGGTCGATATCCGTCAGACACGCCCGCGAAGTCGGACCCTGCCACAGTGCTTCAAAGAGCAGGGCTACTGGACCGCATCGGTCGGCAAGATCTTCCATTCTCCAAGACACGAGCCTGGCGAAGTCGCCTGGAATCAGTTCCTACGATTCCAGAATGACGAGATGCCTCATGTGAGAATTGCCAGGGAGGCCTTTGAGGCCAAGCACGGTCCGGTGGACAAGGGAAAGACCCGTCGGCTGTGGAAGAAGCACCTTGAGACCCTTTCGACACAGACACGTGGGCAGCAGCGTCCCGGGTTTGGTCGGTCGGGACTCCGTGATGAGCAGCACAAGGACGGGAAGAACGTGCGACAGGTTGTCTCGTGGCTCGACCGGAAGAGCCACGGAAAGCGTCCTTTCTTCGTCGCCTGTGGAATCCAGAAGCCGCACGTTCCGTTTCTGGCTCCCGACAGTTACTTCCGGTTGTACCCTGCGAAGGAACTCCATTTCTCGTTGACGCCGAGGGGATTCTGGGACCAGGCCCCCCGTTCGGCGATGGTCAAGAGGTTCCAGGGGTTTGGTTTCAAGCTGGGAGAAGAAAACGATTCGTTGAGACGCGAATACACCCAGGCCTATCACGCCTGTATTTCGTTCATTGATGCACAGATTGCCCTGCTGTTGAAATCCCTGGATCGCAACGGCCTGCGGGACAACACGATCGTTGTTCTCACCTCCGACCACGGCTATCAACTTGGAGAGCATTTCATGTGGGGCAAGGTGACACTGTTTGAGGTCTGCGATCGTGTGCCCCTGGTGATTCGGGTTCCCGGCCTGACGCGTCCGGGATCATCGAGCGATGGGCTGGTCGAACTGGTCGACCTCTTCCCGACGCTGGCCGAGCTCTGTTCGGTGATACCACCCGGGGATTTGCAGGGCCGCAGTCTCGTTCCGATGCTCCGCGATTCGAGGTCACCCGGGAAAAAGGTGGCCTACACGGTTGTGAGCCGTGGACAGAAGTTGGGCAAGGCGATCCGGTCTGGCCGCTGGCGGTACGCCCTCTGGCCTGACGGAGAGGAGCTGTATGATCTCGAGACGGATCCCAATGAGTACGTGAACCTGGCGACGTCCGGACAGCATGAGGATGTGCTTGTCGCATTGAGGGCGGAACTGGAGCGGATTGGGAAAGCAGCCGTCGCTCGACGATAGCTGGAGCACAATTCCATGTGAGCGGCGCGGGACCTGGTTGGGTGACCGGGAATCTCTTGTTCTGGATGAGTCAATTTCGATGTCTTGGTAGTGATCACGCGTGAAATTGGTTACTCGAAACCGGAAAATACGGACACGGGGCCTCTAGGGGTTTTTGTCGACCAGCCGGGGCTTTCGTTTTTGGTCTGATACGGAATGAAGGGGCAACCATGAGTTCGGTTCCGCGTCGCAAATTCCTGCTTGGCTTTGTTTCGCTTGTCGCTTTTGTATTCGCCGGCGGCTGGTCCACTCCGAGTGACGCGGCCTGCCAGTCCCGCCGTTCGTCGGGTTCCGTTGCAGTCGGAACCGAATGGGAGACGCCCTTCTACAAGATCGAATCCGGGAAGCCTGGTCCGACGGTGATGATCGTTGGTGGCATGCATGGCAACGAACCCGCCGGCGCCTACGCGGCCGAACAGATTCGCCATTGGACAATCTGCCGCGGGACGCTGGTCGTATTGCCGTGTGCCAATCGGCCGGGGCGGGCCGCCAACATCCGCTATCTGCCCGATCGCCCCATGGAAGAACGGGATCTGAATCGGAATTTTCCCACTCCGACCACGGATTCGACACGCGGTGTGCTGGCCGGGGAGATCTGGAAGCTGACCCGAGAGGTGCACCCCGACTGGGTACTCGATCTGCACGAGGGCTACGAATTCCATGTCAGCCACAAGCCGGTGAAAGGAAAAAAGAAATCGGTGGGCTCCAGCGTGATCTACAAGCGAAACGGTGAGATTCAACCGTTGGTCGATCGATTGCTGAACACGGTCAACCTGACGATCACCAACAAGGACCGTCGGTTTGTGCCGCTGGGGCGGGGACCGATCATCGGGAGTTGGGTCCGCGGCTGCCTGCATCATCTGAAGATCCCGGGCATGATCCTGGAAACCACTTTCAAGGATCAACCGCTCTCACGAAGAACTCAGCAACATCGATTGATGGTCAACGAGGTGCTGGATTCCCTGGCGATGATCGACGAGTCACAGGTCGACACGCTGCTGGACCCCCGGTCGGATGCCATCTCGGTCGGGATCTTCGATGGACCGGGTGCTTCATCCGGAGGAGTGAACCGTTTCATTGGTCTGATTGGCCGCGAGGCCGACATGACATCCTCGGTGATTGGCCCCAGTGAAATCCGGCCGGAGGCAATCCGACAGTTTGACGTGCTGTTGTTTCCGGGCGGCAGTGGGTCACGCCAGGGCAATTCACTGGGCGAACCCGGACGGGCTGCTGTCCGCAGTTTTCTCGCCGGGGGCAAGGGGTGTGTGGGAGTCTGTGCCGGTGCTTTTCTTTGTTCAGCTCATTACACGTGGTCGCTCAAGGTGGTGGACACGTCCGTGTTCACCGGCTCCCGTGAGATTGAGGGCGTCGGTTCCAAGCAGATGTGGTACCGGGGAAAACCGGCCCAGGTGCAACTGGAATTGACGGGTGATGGAAAGACATTTTTTGAGGGACTGCCACAGAAGACCATGGTCCGTTATCACAACGGTCCGATCGTCTCGCCAAGGAACGACCCGCTGCTGCCCGATTACACCGTGCTGGCTTATTTCCGCAGCGAGGTTGGGCTGTATCCCCCGCAGAAGGGGACCATGGTCAATACGCCGGCGATCGTCACGGCCCGGTTCGGCCGTGGCCGGGTTGTCTCGATCAGTCCTCACCCGGAGGCGACGACGGGGCTGACGAGCATGATCGGAACCTCGATCCGTTGGGCGACGGGGACGAAAGCACGGGTTCCCGCCGAGATCCCCAAGTCCCGGTGACGCGCGTGGTCCGCGTCGCGAGGATGGCTAGGTCAGCACGTCGTGGATGACGTTCCCGTGGACGTCGGTCAAGCGGAAGTCCCGGCCACTGTAGCGGTAGGTCAGTCGCTTGTGGTCGAGCCCCATTGCGTGCAGCAGCGTGGCGTGCAGATCGTGAACATGCACGCGGTTCTCGACGGCGGTCAATCCGAATTCGTCAGTCGCCCCGTAGCTGAAGCCCGGCTTGACCGCACCACCGGCCATCCAGCAGGTGAAACCGTAATGGTCGTGATCACGACCTTTCTTGCCCTCCGAGGTGGGAGCCCGTCCGAATTCGCCGGTCCACAGCACCAGCGTCTCGTCCCAGAGCCCGCGTTGTTTCAGATCGGTCAACAACGCGGCGATTCCCTGGTCGCAGGCCCGGGCCAACCGCGCGTGTCCGCCGACGATGTCGTTGTGGCCGGTGTCCCAGGCAATGTCGAAGCCGTCGATCGAATGCGACAACTGGATGGTGCGAACACCTCGCTCGATCAGTCGCCGGGCCAGGAGGCATCCCTTGGCGTACTCGCTGCCGCCGTACATCTCGAGTGTTGACTTCGATTCCTTCGACAGGTCAAACGCCTCGGGGACGGCGAATTGCATCCGGAAGGCCATCTCCATCGCTTCAATGCTTGCCTCGAGTTGTTGGTCCTGTTTGACGCGTTCGAGTTGCACACGGTTGAGCCGTGCCAGCAGGTCAGCCTGACGCTTTTGGTCGGCCCGGGCCAGGTGCTTGTTCTTCAAGTCGCGCAGGATCGCCTCGGGCTTCATATCGGCGATATTCACATAGGTACCGGCGTAGGCGCCGGGGAGGAACGAGTTGCCCCAGTTGGCGAGTTTGCCGCGAGGCTGCGCCCGGGGACTCATGGCCACGAAGCCCGGCAGGTCCTGGTTCTCTGTCCCCAGCCCGTAGACGAGCCACGATCCGAGGCTCGGTCGGGAGGGTTGGAGGTGTCCCAGGTTCATCATCAGGATCGCCCCGGCATGTTCGGGGATGTTGGTGTGCATCGAATGGATGAAGCACAGTTCGTCGACGTGCTGGCCGACATGCGGGAACAGGTCGCTGACCCATTTGCCCGTTTCACCGTACTGCCTGAAACCGAATGGGCTGGGGAACAGCCCGCCCTTGGTGTTTCTCAATGACTTGCGGTTGACCAGTTGGGGTCTTTGTCCGGCGTGCTTGGCAAGCAGCGGCTTGTGATCAAAGGTGTCGACCTGCGAGGGACCTCCGGGCATGAACAACTGGATCAGGTACTTGGCCTTGGGAGCAAAGTGAGTGGCCAGAGGGGCCAGGCGGTTGTCGAGCGAGTTGCCGGGAGCTGCCAGTGCGGGACGGGCGGCCAGTCCCGCCAGGCCGAGGGTGCCAAATCCGGCACCGATGCGGCCGAGCATGTCGCGTCGGGACAGTGGTGGGAGCGGGTCGACGTGATGCATCGATGATCCTGACTTCTCGGCCGGTTGACGGTCTGTGGTTGAATTGTCGGCTAGGGTCACGCGGAAACTGTGGACTGATTGTGGTGCCAGCACAGCCGGCGGTCGCCTGGAATTGGTCGAACGACGGAAATCATCTGAGGAACATAAACTCGTTGCTACCCAACAGGACCTGGGCGTACTGGGTCCAGCGATCCAGGACCGGTTCCCTGGGGGGAGCGGCCTGCCGCTGGTCGGTCTGAACGATGTGATCGATGTTGATGTGACCCCAGCCTCCGGTGACCTGGTCCACGATCCGGATTCTCGCGGTCTTGCCTTCCAGGTTGGCGACGTCCCAGTGGCTCCATTGCAGCAGTTCGTTGTTCTGGCCGGTCGTGGAGTGGACAACCTTGTCCGCGACGAGCAACTGGATACAGGTCTTGCCGGGATGGTGCCCGCCGCCGATCAGGAAAGCGATTCGCTTGCGGGTGACTGAAAACGGAGGCGAGGTCAGGGTGCCGACTGTCTTGTCGTGATTGAAAAATGTGTTGACCAGGCCGCGACCACGGAACCCGCTGACGTTCATCTGGTTTGGCAGCGTGCCGGAGGCTGGCCCAGGTCCGAATGCCCCACCGGTTTTTTTCCATTCGCCGTAATTGCCGTTCTCGAAACTGCTGATGAGGATGTCATCTCGTTTTCCGGATGTGGTGGCGGTGGCCTTCGCGTCCGGACGAGAACTGAGAAAGTCGTGGGCGAGTTGGGCCTCGACCGGAGTGGGGGAGCGACCGTACAGGAGGCGATAGGCCCGATCGATCCGCGACGAGTCATCCTGGGAATGTCGCTGGAGCCGCTTGGCCAGTGCCCGCGCGCGGTCGATCATCATCGGGCTGTTGAGCAGGAAGAGGTACTGTTGTGGAACAGTGCTGAGTGGACGCTTGGCAATCGTTGCCCGGGGGATGGGGAAATCGAACAGTCTCAGGAAGACGTCGGTGGCAAATCGATCGCCATTGCGGCTGACCTTGTAGTACAGGGTCCGTCTTCGACTGCCCCGCAGGTCTTCGGTCGACGGCCCCCCAAGTTCGAGTTTCAGTTCGCCGGTGACCGACAACAGGGAATCCCGCCAGGCCTCGACATCGAGCCGTTGTGGCGTGAATCGCCACAGCAGCCGGTTGTCGCCATCGACGGCAAACGCCCTGGTGTTGATTGCGGAACTTTGTCGGTAGGTGGAGGAAAGCATGATCGAGCGATGCAGTCGCTTGATCGACCAGCCGTGTTCGACAAAATCGGCGGCGAGCCATTCCAGCAGTTCCGGGTGAGTGGGTTTTTCGCCGAGTGAACCGAAGTTGCTCGGGCTGCCGACCAGTCCCCTGCCGAAATGCCAATCCCAAACGCGATTGACCAGGACCTTGGGAGTCAGCGGGTTGGACGGGGCGACGAGCGCATCTGCCAGACCGAGACGTCCACTGCCCCGGGAAAACTTCCTGGCGTTGGTTCCCGCCAGCAGTTGCAGGAATCGGCGCGGTGTGATGGGACCAGGCTTGCGGAGATTCCCTCGCAGCGCCAACGGCATGTCCTTGTCACCGGTGTCATCGAGCACGTGTGCGAGCGGGAGGGCCGCCGGCGCCGTTTCGCGAAGTCGTTTCAACTCGACCCGCTGTTTCGCCAGGTTGTTCTTTTGTGCTGCGGTGGCGTTCTTTCCCGCCTTGCCGATTTCTGCGGCCTGTTTCTTGATATCGCCATCCAGTCGCTTGATCGCAGCCTGGCGGTCGTTGTAGGCCTTTTGCTGCACGGGAGTTGCCATGGCCTTGGTGACCACACGGGTGTTGTTGAAGACACCGGCCAGGGAGTAGTAATCTTCGTGCGGAATCGGATCGAACTTGTGCGCATGACACCGTGCACAGGAGACAGTCAGCCCGAGGAATCCACGCGAGAGGACATCGACACGATCGTCGAGAGTCTCGGACCGGGCCTGGGCCTTGCTGTCGGGGTCGCCACCGTCGGACTTGTAGGTCGGGCCGACGGCGAAGAACCCGCTGCCGGGCCACGCCTCGGGTTTGTCCGGCATCAGATCCCCGGCCACCTGTTGGCGCACGAACTCGTTGTAGGGCAGGTCCCGGTTGAAGCTATTGATGACCCAGTCGCGGTACCGCCACGAATGAGGCAGTGCGGTGTTGTCCAGGTAACCACCGAAGCCCTCGCTGTAGCGGGCCACATCCAGCCAGTGACGGCCCCAGCGTTCGCCGTAGTGGGGGGAATCGAGCAGCCGGTTGATCAGCCTGTTCCAGGCATCGGGCCTGTCATCGTCGAGAAATGCCTGGACGTCCTCGGGACTGGGAGGCAATCCGAGAAGATCAAGTGACGCCCGGCGAATCAGTATCCGTCGTTCCGCCGCGGGGGCTCCACTGAGTCCGGCGGCCTCGAGCCGGGCCAGGACAAACCGGTCAATGTCCTGGCGAATCCATTCGGTCCGTTTGACCGTTGGTTGTTTGGGTTTGCCCAGTGCGCGATAGGCCCAGTGCGTGGCCCGGATCGTCTTGAAGTCGTAATTTCCCTCGGAGGTGCGAGCGGCCGTTGTGGGCTTTTCGTTGGGCCAGAAGGCTCCCTGCTTGACCCATTCGACCAACACGGCGATCTCGGTCGGCTTCAATTTCCCCGAGGGTGGCATCTCGTAGGCCTGGTACCGGATCGATTGGATCAACAGTGACTTGTCGGGGTCACCGGGCACGACCGATGTGCCGCTGTCGCCACCGGCGAGCACCGCCTGGCTGCTGTCGAGTCGCAGTCCGCCTTTGAGCACCTTGGATTTGCCGCTGTGGCATTGAAAACAACGACTGACCAGCAGCGGCCTCACCCGTTTTTCAAAGAACTCCGACTGTGCTGGTGTGATGGCCTTCCCGGCGGCATCTGCGATCGGACCGGACGCGATCGCGAGGAACACGGTGGCCATCACCGCAGAAATGGTTCGCAGCGAACAGGCGGGAGGCCCACAGGGTGTATACATACACCGAGTCTAGCAATCGATGCGTTTGGTGTCTTCGGTCGATCCGTGTCTGGTGGTGTTACGAAACTCAAGCAGTTCGAAGCACGTGGACGGACCGAAGGGAAGTTGTCACGATGGAAGGCGTTGAAACGAAATCTCTTGATTCCACTGGCCCATGTCAGTTCCATCGTCCCCCAACACTTCGCCCAGTTCACCCGAACGCCGAATTGAAGCGGCCGAGGGGTACCTGATGTTGGAGATGCCCGACCAGGCATTGCGGGAGCTACGGATGGTGGAGGCCCGCGTGGGCAGCACCGAGAGTCACCACACTGCGATTGCGAGGTTGCGTGGCGAGGCGTTTCGTCTCAAGCGGGATTTCGAGGAGGGGGCACGGCAGTTCCTGGTTGCCCAGTACCATGCTCCGGAGGATCTGGAGATCTCGATCGGATTGGCATGGTGTCTGAAGCGCACAGATCGTCTCGAAGAGGCGATCGACGTGATGATGTCTGCCTACCAGTTTCACAGCGAGGAACCCATCGTGCTCTACAACCTGGCCTGCTATTTCGCACTGGCCAGTGACAAGGTGCATGCACTGAGTTGGCTGGGGCGTGCGATCCGCATGGAGAGTTCGCTGCGTGAGTTGATCCCCGACGAAACAGATTTCGACAGCCTTCGCGACGATGCCGATTTCCGGTTGATCGTGGAAGAGCGAAAGGTCGAGAGTGGCGAGTCAGGAGTGGAGTGACTCGGAGAATGGTGGATCGGCAACGTGCGTGGGATCATGTCGAGTGGTTGGCAGCTGAGCCGCATCCGGCCGGATGCCTGGTCGAACGGCGTGCATTCAGCGTGGGTGTTTGACAGCGGTCAGGCGGATCGTAACGGGTGTGGAATCTGGAGAAGAAATCGGGTTTCGGACCGGCGGGCAAATCCCCGTGGATGACCTGTTATTGCAGACTCGAGTCCCCCATTCAGGGTAATTTGTGACGTAAGCTAAAGAGAGTTTTTCTGGAGCGACAATTCCCAGGGCACCGACAGGTTCTCTCCACCTGGAGTTCTCATGTTCGATTCAACCGACCAGAGCGAAACCCCCGAATTGCCTAACGACCAGGGTGCGATGGAACCGCAGTCGGAGATGGCTTCTCCCCAGGAGTCGGTGTCTCCGGAGGTTCCCGCTGCCGTCGCCACGTCACTCGACTCGATGTCCGGTCCCAACCCGATGATGCGTGGATTGGTTGGCGTCTTGATCCTGATTGTGGTGATCGGGATTGTCGTGGTCCTGTCGGAACCATCCGAAGAGACCGATCCGCAGGGAGGGGCGGCCACGGTTGGTTCTGCCCAGCAGTCGGGTCCCGAAACTTTGGCGAGCCGCAATCCGTTTCTTTCGACCGGGCCTCCGCGAGAGAACCTCGAGGGGAACTGGGTGCTGGTGATCAGTCAACCTGACGACCAGGAACGCCGATTTGATGAGATTTGCTCGGGCCTGTTTGTCCTGGCCCCACGGCGTGGCAACCTGGACGACATGACGATCCGGTTGGCGTTTCGCACCCAGGTGTTTCCCGATGCAAAACTCGACACCGACATCACATCGGCCGGTGGCAAGCAGGCCAGGATTGTGTTCAGACAAGGACCTCAGCGGATTGATTTT
>MDTE01028281.1_pt1 | contig 10506 bp, 8 predicted proteins | sample 811231 | NCBI WGS metagenome assembly MDTE01 (sample SAMN05326651, study PRJNA326480) | marine metagenome | isolation source: seawater | place: Indian Ocean: Red Sea | collected 2010 | reverse complement strand
CGTAGCCGTCCTCGACCAACCCTCGCGCAATTCCCTCCAGGTAAGGCGCCATTTGCCCCTTGCCTAGCGAACAGAACGCAACCGTCGCCTTGGGCATATCAACAATCTGATCCTTGATATGAAAATGGCCGAGCGCCCCGCCCCTCAAGGATGCATACCCCTCTGGAAACGCCGGTTCACTGGCATAGAGACAGTTGCCCGGATCCCAGAGAATCTTCAAGTGGGGCGACCCGATATCATCGACCAGCTTCCGTCCCAGATAGGCCGAGGGCACCATCGCGTTATTTCCCGTTTCCAATACCAACGTTATCCCCCGTCGGGCAGCCAGGTCAACGGCGGGTTTAAGCAACTGAAGCAGCCGATCCCATGCCCCATGACTCACAATCCAGTGATCTGCGCCGTCCTTCCCGAAGAGGATCATTTCGCGACGAAAACTCATGATCCGAACCCGAGGACAGGCAAACGCCTCCGCCATGGCGAGACAACGCTCCAGCCCGTCCATATGCCGCTGATGCTGCTCATCACCAACTTCGGTCTGACCGACCAAGAGGCCGGCAAAGTTGTGGCGAGAAATACATGAGACCTTGACCCCATAGCGATCCACCAAAGACTTGGCACGATCCATTTCGTCATCGTTCAGATCGCCCACTTCTTTTTCCCACAAATACTGAAGCTCGGCGTACTCAAGCTCGACTTCATTCATCACCCGAAGGGCGTGCTCGAAGTCTCGACTAATCCCATCGGTGATCACTCCCAATTTACCCATGCCCACGTTCCTTTCCTACCATTTCACTTCCGTTCCGGCAATCTGCTCAAGCAGCTTGACGATCGACCAGTTGTCCTCTTGAGGAAACATTGAAATCCCCGACTGGAACAACTCATAGGCCGCACTCGTCGTGAACATCGCCGCGCCATTCTCTCGGGCCAATCCCATGGTGATCCCCAAATCTTTGTACATCGTTGCGATCTGACTTCCGGTTCCTTCGAATTTCCGGTCCATGATCAGGGATGCGCAGTTGTTGAAAAGCGGACTGCTTACCCCGCTCGCGGAAAAGACCTCATACAACACCTTCCCCTCAACCCCCGCTTTGGCCCCCAGAACCAGGGACTCAAAAATGGCCGCAAAGGTGGAACCGATCAACGCCTGCAGGGCCGCCTTCACCGTCTGCCCTTTTCCAATTGCTTCACCCACGTGAAAGAGATTCCCTCCGACAGCAGCCATGACGTCCTGCTGCGCTTCCCAGGTCGATCGCTTGCCGGCAGCCATCATCGCCAAGGTCCCCGCCTCGGCGCCACCTTTACCACCCGACACCGGGGAATCGATCATTTCGATCCCTTTGGCGAGCACTGGCTCGCTGACCCGCTTGGCTTCAGAAGGCTCGATCGTGGCCGTCAGGATGATGGTCTTTCCCTGACTCATCGATTCTATGAGTCCATTCTCCCCATTGATGATCGTATCGACCTGCTTCCCCGTCATGACCATAATGAAGACGACATCAACCTCCGCGCCCAAACGACTTAGCGACGAAGCCCGCTTCCCGCCGGAGCGCTCGAGTTCCCGCATGGGTTCATCCCGCAAGTCAAACCCAGTCAACTCGAATCCCTCCTTGATCAGATTCTTCGCCATCGACATGCCCATGTCGCCCAGTCCAATAAACCCAACTTTTTTCATCCCTGTTCGATTTCTCCGCTTCACCAAATCTTGATTCTTTTCCGCCTCATCGCCTGAGCCTCTACCGGTCGCCCGCCTGAGCCCCCTCCGTCACGCCACCATGGGATCAGGAGACCCCACCCCGTCTCGCCCTTCCTATCGTTTAAAGTGATAGTCGGCAAAATCCATAAACCGACGCCAATCATAGAGTTCAACGGAATGTCCTCCTTCACGAATATGATAGCCCACATCGCTTTGAATGATCGGCTCACCCACCTTGGGACTAGCCTCGGACGCCAGGCCCTTCTTCCCCAACAATTCATAAACCTCGCTGGCATGAAATGCGGATAGATATTCTCCTCGGGAATCTGCCCACGTGTCGTCCACACTGCTATGAACATAAACCGGTCGGGGAGCGATGCAGGCCAAAAGCATATGCTGATCCACCGGAAGATCGTCTTCCTGCTCGACAAACTTCCACGCATTGCGACAAAGCCAATAGGGAAACCGCGTCACCATTTTCTTCAACGTTTCACCCGATTTCCTTCGCCACAGAGCCGCCCCGGCGCAACCGGATTGGGCCGAGATTGCCAACGCAATCCGTTCATCCTGCGCCGCGGTCCACAGGGCGGCTTTCCCCATTTTGGAATGCCCCATGATGGCGACGCGTTTGTGATCAATGTCCTCATCAAGGCCCAAGTAATCCATCGCCCTCATCGCCCCCCAGGCACAGGCCGACAGCACCCCCCACTCATGCGCTTTGGGAAAACTCTGACCTTCGGGATAGAACAAACGGTGAATTCCCTTCAAGAATCCCACTTCATTGTGACCGACCAGATCTTGATGATAGACGGCACAAAAACCATAGCCTCGTTCGAACATTTCGCCGAGTGGCCAGCCATTTCTCAATCGACCAGGACGCGTGGCCGAGGCATCGAAATCCTTCGACTGGGTATTGTTAAAACTGTGCTTGAGAAATGCCGGAACAGGACGCTCAACGCCGTTGGGAACAAAAACGAGAACGTGCATCGATATCTCACCCTGCTCGTTTCGAAAATGAATCTTCACATCCTTCCGCGTTCCCCTTCCTTCCATGAATTGCGGGTCTGTCTGAACCACTTCAAATTCCGTTTCAATGGCTCGGGCAGGCTCGGGAACGCGCCCATAAACCAAGTGTGAGAACAAGGACAGAATCTCCGGGCGCCGCACCGAATGCCATTCTTCGGCGGTGACCACCCGCTTGCCGGAGGCGGCGACCAGAACCGGAGGAAGATCATAATGAGGTAGATCAGATTCCTCGTAGTGGACATCGGCATCGTATTCTTTGGCTTCTCGGGCCACACCAGGACTGGCCACCAATAGCCCCAACAACAAGGATCGCAGGACGGGCGTTCTATTCATCACGTGGGTTCGCTAAAACGTGAGCGCTTTGGGCAAATACCTTTCCAGGAGCGTTTGATAATAGCCTCGGAGCCGGTCCCACCGCGGCAGTTCCGGACACTTCGTGTAGAGATCATAGGGATTAAACTTGCGCACCCAAAAAAGCATTTCCCGATCATGGTCATCGCACAGATAGTCATATTGGTTTTCACGATGCCAAGCGTAAAACGAATGGTAGCGCACCATGTAGAGGGCTGGCTCCGGCAGGTAATCCTTCAAGATATGATACAAATACTCATCATGGCCCCAAGACATGTGGACATTTCTCAGTCCACATCCCTCCTCGTAGATCCCGAGTCGGGTGTTGTAACGCTCGTCACAGTGATCGGGATTGGAATCAAAAAACTCCGAATACACGATCCGATCAGAAAACCGGCATCCCACCGGATGGGTATCTCCGACCACCGCCCACTGGGGCTCGCCAAAGAGGCAAAGCACTTTTCCCAAATCATGGAGGAATCCCGTCAGCACAAACCAATCTTCGTGCCCGTCTGCACGAATTGCTTCCGAGGTTTGGAGCAGATGCTGCAATTGATCCAGATCGATGTCAGGATCGGAATCGTCAACCAGCGTATTCAGGAATTCGAGCGCCTCCAAAACCGTCATCGTCTTCTGCCTCGTCGGCAGCCATTTCTCCTCCTTTTCTCGAACAAACTCATACGTCTGATGTTCGTGGTGAAGCCGATAAAAGTCCCGAACGCAATCCCGGGCCGGATCATCGTAGTTTCGATAGTCTTCCTTCGCCCGCTTTTGGGGCTCGGGATAGACGTCCCGAGCGACGAAATCGTCCCACTCCCCGATATCCTTGAGCGGGCGGTTCGGATCTTCAGATGCATTCATTGTCTGGACTCTTTCGTCGGTTCGTCGTGAACTGCAACCGTTGATTTGAGAGGTCGCCATCCTGCGTTTCTACCGTCCCTTTTGTCAGGCTTTTTCTTCACCTTCTCAACCGCAGCCCCTCCCGATGGTGTAACCCAAAGGTCCTGGGCACCGTCCACCACAGTGGAAGGAGAACAGGTCATGATTCCAAATCAACCAGATCGGGATACGATGAGACGACATTGGGTTTGGCGAATCGGGATTACCCTTGGCTTGGGTTTCGGAATCCTGGCTTTCGCTGAACCGACCAACCTGGTGTCCAACCCCCATTTTCTGCCGAATCCCGGCGCGCCGAGCTTGCCTTTGGACTTCACGATGAGCGGAAACGTCAGCTACGGCGAATTAGGGGACCTGACCCGGGAATACTCGGGCCGGGGCGTTCGATTTGACTCGAGCCTACAGCCCCACCAACCGCATCTCCCCCGGGGGAGGGTTTCAACCCGAGTGACCGGAGTTTCGGCTCTCCATCACCGATGGTTCCGCCTCCGGATTCGCGCATTGGCCCAGCCCCACTTCGCCGTCAAACAAGACGAACTCTTCCTTCAGGTCGAGTTCTTTGGAACATCGCCCGCCAATTCCCTCGACCAGATCAAATCCCGCATCTTCCCACAACTCCGCCGCGAACGGGAAGACCTCAAGGATCCGAGTGCCAACCAACGGCTTGGCCAGGCAACCTGGCGAACCTACGAAATGGCATTCCGGACCCCCTTCCCCGAGGTGGATTCCCTCATTCTAAGCGCCGGTTTCAGCCAGGGCATCGCTCAACAACCAAACGCCGAGTTCTGGATCAACGAATTCCGATTGGAGCCCATTCCAACGCCGACCCATTTTCGCCCGCGACACCACCCAGTCCGCTCAGACGATCTCAGCAACCTCCTCCATTTGGGGGGTCGCTGGTATTACCATCCCTCCCCAGAGGCTCGTGTCGCTCCAGCCCAATTCGATCACACCAACGCCCATCGCCTCCTCTACCTCAGTGATCGCCTCGAAGCCCCGTTCGCGGACAATACCAGCGCGTGGCTCCGGGACGGCTACTACGATGCGAGGGGAGCCCTTGTCAAGCAAGCCCGCTTCCTGCCGGAAAACGTGGTCATTCAGTTCACCCCTCGGCACATGATCGTCCACTCCCACAATCTTCCCAACCATCCCACGGCCTTCTTTCCGGATCTTTGGCGCACGCTCGACGGTAACCCCAATCGCATCCAGGAAATCCTCTCGACCTGGCACCTACCACTCGACCCCGCCCCCAGAACTCTTCGGGTTGCCATGACACCTGGCAACCAAAACCAAGCCCTTCCCGGCGGCCCCATCGGCGTCGCGGTCAACGGGGTCGTGTTTTTCAATCCTTATGATCTGGAGCGGAACCAGGACGCCATCTGGCGGCTCGACCGCTGCTGCGGACACCCGTCACCCCGCTCCCAATATCACTACCACAAATATCCCGTTTGCATCAAATCACCCTGGTCGGACGATGGCAACCAACATTCCCCGCTCATCGGATTCGCCTTTGACGGCTTCCCTATCTACGGACCCTATGAATCAAAAGGGGAACTTGCCAAGAACTCGACCCCCAATCCCTTAAACGAATTCAACGTTCATCACGACGCGGACCGGGGATGGCACTATCACGTGACGCCAGGAGCATTCCCCCACATCATCGGAGGTTACTGGGGAACCGCAGACCCCAATAACCATCGCACCCGGAGGCCCAGGGATCGGCGAGGGCGCACCCGACGTTAGGAAATTTCCTGGCGGTTCCCGCCAAGCCTCCCGAACGGCCGCTTCGATTAAGCAGGATACTTCCAGGGGGAGCGGTAGGCACGCCGCAGCATTTCATTCGCATCGGCGTCTCCCATGATTGTTTCTTTCTCGCCGTCCCACCGGAGACTACGCCCCAATCGGTAGGAAAGCATCCCGAGAAGCGGAAGAACGGACGATCGATGGGCAATCTCAAGATTGGCGACCGGTTGAACTCCCTTGTCGATCCCATCGAGGAAATCCTGCCAAAGTTGCTTCAAATTGTTTCCGTCCTTGGGATCGCTGAATTGAGGGTCGTCATGAACGACCGAATCATTGGCGTCTTTGGGATAAAAGGTCCAGCCATCCCGCCAACCCATGTGAAACACGCCATTGGTCCCGTAGAAATACGCCCCAATCCGATGTTTTTCCGACTGGTTTCCAGAGTATTTCTTGTGCTCCCAGATGGCGGTAAATGACTCGAATTCATAGACGGCGACCTGAGAATCCGGGGCGTCCGTGGTCGCCTCCACTTCGGTCGCTACGGCAGGCCCCAGCACCGGCCGTCCTCCCGTGGAATACACCGATTTGGGAAAGCGCTCCTCCGTCCACCAAAGGACTTGGTCAAGCCAATGAACGCCCCAGTCTCCCAATGTGCCGTTGGCATAGTCCAGGAAGTGGCGCCACCCTCCCGGCGTCAGTTTCCGGTTAAAGGGACGCTTGGGGGCCGGCCCACACCACATCTCCCAGTTCATCCCGCTTGGCGTTCGCGAATTCGCCATCGGAGCCTCCCGTCCGGACGATCGGCCCGTCACAAATAGGCGGACCATGCCGATCTCCCCGACCTTGCCGGAGCGAAGAAACTCCATCCCCGAGCGGTGGTGGGGCCCAATCCGCCGGTGCAAGCCCACCTGGACAATCCGATCTGCCGACCGGCTTGCCTCAAGCATCGCCTGACTCTCCCCAATCGTATGGCTGGTGGGTTTTTCAACAAAAACATGGGCTCCCGCCTTCAACGCATCAATGCAGGGAAGGGCGTGCCAATGATCCGGGGTGGCAATGATGACAATTTCCGGGCGGACCTGAACCAACATTTCGCGATAATCCTCAAAGCGTTTCGGTTGGTCCCCCGAGGCGCTTTCCACCTCGTCAGCAGTCACCAGGAGGGGGCGCCGATAAACGTCACAAAGCCCCACTACCTGGCAACGGCCCGACGCCATTGCCTCCCGAAGGATGTTGTTGCCCCACCAACCGCAACCGATTAATGCCGTCCGGTAGCGCCGGTGAGCATTCGCCCCGGTGAGGGAAAAGGGTAGGGTCGCGACGCCTGCGTAGGCGCCCTGCTTGAGAAATGTTCTTCGTGAGGTTTTCATGCGACGGAATGACCCAATGGGCTCGTCAGTCAGTTTGATTCGAGGACGTCTAACGACACCAACGATCCTCTTGAATTACGACATAGAATCCGGCCGTTCGCAAGGACAGGAACCGTCCAACAATCCGATTCAAGCACGGAGGAAACAACGACCGGTTGAAACCGCTCGGAGTTCGCCTTGGCAAGCCCCAACCGCCCGTCCGACCCAATCAAAATGAGAAAACCATTCGCAACGCTGAGCGCTCCATAGCCAAATGTTTCATCCTCCCAGGCAATCGTTCCATCCTCCCACCGAAGGCATTTCAGTTTGGCCCGCGAGGCGCTATCCCCGTCAAACCCATACAAGAATGCTCCCACTCGAACGGGAGCATTCTGCTGAGCTCGAAACCGCCTCTGCCTCCATACAAGCTCCGGACGCCCGCTTTCCAGATCATAGAGCCCCGAACCTTTGTTATAACCGGAGCTGACGAACACGTTTCCCCTCCAGACAATCGGATCGGCCGCATTCACGCCATAACGAGTCAGCCAGGGGATCTCCCAGCGGACTTGGCCGTTTTCTCGCCCCACGCCCAAATAGCCTTCTCCGGAGCTCACGATCAGCATCGATTCTTCACCCTGCTGAAACGGAAGGGGAGTCGAATAACCACACTCCGTCCCCTCCGATCGCCACACCGTTGTGCCAGACCGCCGGTCCAGAGCAAAGCCCGACCGCCCCGCGTTCAGGACGACAGTATCCCCGGAGATCAACGGCGATCCATTCAACCCCCAATCGGGAACGACGATTCCCTCCTCCGTGGCGAGGTGTCGCTGCCAGATGACCTTCCCCGATGCGAGATCAAAACAAAACACCTCTCCCCATTTACCCAAACCATAAACCCGATTTTGCTGCACATCGATCGAGGGCGTCGAACCGGGCCCCCCGATATAAAACATGGCTCCCAGCTCACTAGGATATCGGTAATTCCAGACCGTTCGCCCCGACTGCTCGTCAAGACATGTGAACACGTCGCTGCCGCTTTGATGCCCCACGGTGAGGACTTTTCCTCCAGCGACCGAGACGGCACTGAATCCGATACCCACTTCGGCACGCCACAGCGGCTCTGGCGGCAACTCGTCCCAATTGGTTCGCCATGTCGTTTCCCCGGAGATTCCATTGTGATCGGGCCCCCGAAAGTGAGGCCAATCGGCCGCATGGCTCGTTTCCCCCTTGGCCACCAATCCAAGAATGAGAACGGCCCCTTGAATCAGAAGAGGACAGTGAATTCGATCCCAACTCATTCCCAAAGCCTACTGCCAGGTGAGGTTCGATACAAAGAAAACGATGCGTTGAAGCGTTGCCACGGTGGGTCAACCATTGCCCTTCCTACCAAAGCGGTAGGAGTTCGGGAAAATACCGCTTGAGAGCAAAAATCATGAGAAAGGTGGAGGCATCAAAAAACCCGTGCGCCATCACGGCCTCCCAAATGGAACGATGCCACACGATGATTCCGCCCAGGCCCAGCCCAAGGAGAAAGGTCATCCAAACGGCTCCCGCGCCCTGGACCGAATGGCCCAGACCAAACAACAGCGCGACCAAGGCCACCGCTCCCATTCGCCCCACCCAACCCGCATCCAGCCTCGGAATGAGCGCAAACAGTCCCGCCAACATCGCCACTCGCCACAATTCTTCACGAAACCCCGCCAGCCCAAAACTCACCACCGTGCAGTTAACCAGGAGATAGACCGGATCCGTTCCAAGCGAATCGGTATCGACGAGCTTATCAATATCCGGTCGGAAATCGTCCGCCGTCGCCGTCAGCTTTTTCTCATCAAGTCCCGCGATCGACACCAAGGTCAGCAACATCACCACCGCCACAAGAATCCGAAGTGCAATCGAATACAGGAATCCGTATACCAGCGTCAGAAAAGGCCGACTGCAACGAACCATGAGTTGGCTCAACGTTACACGGGAAAAGAACCAAGCGACTCCAAACCATAGGGCAAAGAGGACCAGTTCATAGAATATCACCCCGCTCAATCGTCCCAAAGACGGACTCAAGGCTGCTTCGCCGTCCCCGGGATCGGCTCCCCCTGAGATTACAGCCATGGACAGCGGATACGCCCCGAGAACCAGCAGAGAAAGTCCCCACCCCAGTCGGCCACGCGACGGTCCATCTGACGGAACGCCTCCGGGGAGGGTTGGAAGGGGATCAATTGCCTGGCCCATCCCAGAGCCCTACCCAACCAGAGCGCAAAAGTCGAAAAGATTCATGCGTCAGACAAAGGATTCGCCACCAACACCCGCAGCCGGGAGTTGGTCAACCCCTCCTCTATCAACCGGATTGAACAATCAAACAGACATCAAAAGGCCGATCCCGTTCCTGGAGAGGGCGAGACCATCGTCTCGACCGACCGGGGGTGATTGAGTGAGGAGCCTTCCTTCGAGCTTCCCTCCCCCTTGCTCTCGGTCTCCAAGAACAGTTCCTCGGGAGTGATTCCCTCGAAAAACTGAACTTCCCGTGCCAGGTAATCGTAACGCTGCAGACCCACTCGAGCCGCAGCTTCGTCCAGGGTTCGCCCCTCGGAAAGAAGCTGATAGAGATTGCGCATCCGTTGCTCCCTCAACCAGTATTTTGGCTTCACCCCCAAGCCCGTGATGAAGTAACGCTGCAGGGTCCGAGAAGAAAGCCCCAGCAGTTCTCCCAAACGGTCCACCCGATAATTCGCTTCCTTCGCCAGAGCTTCCATATCGACCGGGTACCCCACCCGACGGGAATCTTCATAAACCACATGATCGCCGATCTCTCGTATCATTCACTCACTCACTATTCTCTTGATTGTTCAAATAGACGAAGCAACTGGCATTCCCATCTCATAATTGAAACTCAACCAGCAGCAGTTTTACCCTTGAACCTCAAATCCTCATCGACGCGCTGCCTCCGGTAGCCGTATCGCCTTCCCCTCCAAAGGACGGGAAGCCGACCACGGGAACGGATCGCCCCGCTTGAGTCGGAACCTGCGATCCTGCCGCTGTTGGCCCTGGGATACGACATACAGAACATCGCGAACCACGATCTCGAATTCCACCAATAATCTACCGCCGTTTTTGCGAACTAATCGAATTCTGGGGAGTGCCACAAGTTCTTTCTCCGCCCCCACACCCAGTTTCTCGAGAATCGGCTAGTGATGACGGAAACAGAGTGTTTGTTTCCGACTTTGCCCCCCAATGGATAGGATGTAATCGATTGCGCCCGGTTGCTCAAACACCCCGGATCTTCACCCCATCACGTTGGAACCAAAAAGGGACATCAAGGCCTCTTGGACAGAGGAATCCCACCTTTTCGTTGGCCGGGGCTGGCGGACCGTGCCCGTCAAGACCCGGAACGCCTGGAGCGCCTAGGCGGCCCCTAGAGGCCTGAGCCCAACGCCGAGTCCTGTTCAAGGCGGG
>MDTE01171752.1_pt1 | contig 10507 bp, 8 predicted proteins | sample 811231 | NCBI WGS metagenome assembly MDTE01 (sample SAMN05326651, study PRJNA326480) | marine metagenome | isolation source: seawater | place: Indian Ocean: Red Sea | collected 2010 | reverse complement strand
CGGAGTCATCGTCGTCGCCGGAGTCATCGTCGTCGCCGGAGTCATCGTCATCGCCGGAGTCATCATCGTCGCCGGAGTCATCGTCATCGCCGGAGTCATCGTCGTCGCCGGAGTCATCGTCATCGCCGGAGTCATCGTCGTCGCCGTCGTCGCCGTCGTCGCCGTCGTCGGTCTCGTCATCGGCTGTTCCGTCATCGTTGGGATCGGCGGTGCAGCCTGGCAGAGAGGTGGTCAGCGCGATGAAGAGCAGGAGGAGCAAGAGGTGGTGAAGTGTGTGTCGCATGGGTAGTTCGTCCTTGTCGGGCCCCTCCGGCCCACAGCAGGATCACCCGCAGGTGATCGGTTCGTTGAGACCCAGCAGCAGGGTCCGGAAATCGGGGGTGGGAGGGGCTCTGTGTGTCCGCGCCGGCGAGAGTCGTTCACAACGCTCTCGCAGCTATTGACGCGTGGAACACGTCGGCCTTCCGTCCTTCACCCCGAAGGTCGTCTTGCCGTCAGCAGGTCGGTCTACTGGCTCCTGGATCGTCCGTCGTCTCGCGCCTTCCCAGGATTTCCCAGTGGCTTCTTGCGAGTGACGTCCCCAGTTACAGTGGCGGGGGCCGCGTCGGTGTCGCACCGACTTCCCATACTCCCCATAGGGAGCACCTAACTGACAACCGGCTCGTTGCCGAACCGGCGGCGAATGTAGGTCCAGTTCGACGGACTGTCAACGCGATCCGAAGCCAGCCGGCTCGGCGACGAGGTGAGCCTCAGTCCGGCACGGGCGCGAAGCTCGACACCCCACGCAGGTTGGGGTCGACACGCATGGGTTGGTGGAGCGGCGGAAAGGCACGCTGAGCGCAGTCCATGCGCTCGCAGAGTCGGCAGGTGACTCCGATGGGGACGGCGGCATCCAGGTTGTCGAGATCGACACCATCGGCGTAGACCATCTCTCTCGCCCGCTCTACGGAGCAACCCATACCGATGGCGTGCACCGTGTGGGGTGAGTGAAAGCCGCCTCGCCCCTTCGGGATGGTGGTTGCGAAGCAGAAGAAGCTCTGTCCATCGGGCATTGTGGAGAGCTGCACCCGCATCCGCCCTGGGTTCAGGAAGGCTTGGAAGACGTTCCAAAGAGAGCAGGCGGCGCCGAACCGTGCGAACCGAATTCCGGTCGCACTGAATCGCTTGCTGATGTTGCCGGCGATGTCCACACGGACCATGTGAAAGGGGATCCCTTCGCGCCCCGGCCTGCGCAGTGTTGTTGCTCGATGGCAGATCTGCTCCACGCTGGTGCGGAACCGGTGGCCGAGGAGTTCTACGTCGTAGCGTTCTCGCCGTGCGGCCTCGAGAAAGGGGCCATAGGGCATCAGCACCGCGCCAGCGAAGTAATTGGCTACGGCAATGCGCGCCAGATTGCGGGAGTCCTCCGTAGAGCACTGTGCATTGCCGACGATGCGCTCGATCGTCGCTTCCTGGCTGAGGAGTCCAATCTGGTGGGCGAGCTGGAAGGTGCGGCTGCGGGGGGGAAGAACCTCGCTGAGGGTCAGCTCCCGCCGGTCGGGGTCGTAGCGCTTGACCGCCTTTCCATCTTGTCCCGCGCGTGAGAACCGCACGTCGACCATGAGCTTGTCTCGCAGCGTCCGCACCAGTGTCCCGTTGAGGTTGTCTGCGTCGAGGCGCTGATCTCGCCACAAGCGCTCGGCTGCCTCTTCCAGCTCGGGGAAGTAATTCTTGTGGTTCTGAATGAGGTCGCTGACCTCCTCGGATGGCAGACGACCCGGGTAGACAGAGCCCACTCGACCTGCGGAGTCGCCCCCTGTGTCCATGCCGACTCCAGCGGCGCCGTCGGTGAGCTGGCCGACGAGCTGTGCGGCCGATTCGCGGCTCTCACGGAAGGCCTGAAAGAGGGTGACGACCGCTCGAGCCACAGCCGGCGTGTGCTCGACGAACTCCCTCATGTCCGTATTGGTGAGGTCTTGGTCCAGAAAGAGACCGTCGGAGAAACACTCGATGAGATCGCTGACGAGCCTCTGGTCATCCCCCTCGGCAAATGCCTGCACATCCACACCGAACTGCTGGGCGAGCTTGATGAGCAGGTTCGCTGTGAGAGGCCGACGGTTGTGCTCGATGAGGTTGATGTAGCTCGAGGAGACTCCCAGGCGGCTCGAGAGCTCCACTTGGGTGAGCCCATGGCGTCGTCGGAGAGCCCGAACCTTCGAGCCTAGCTTTGGATTCTCGCTCATGTTGGTCACCTTCAGCGGCTGTCAAATTATTACAATGTAACAAGTACAACTATTACAAACTGCAACATCTTTTACCAGCTAAACGACGTCTAACACTTGATTTGGTGTCTCTGAGTGTAAAGATTTTACTTGTCGAACCGAAGGAGATGTCCATGCAGCTTGTCCCCACCGACTCCAATCTCACCGCTGTCCAGCCGGCCTCGAAGGCCCTGAAGGTGGTGGGTCCAGACCTTCCCGGGTTTGCCGAGATCCTGACGCCGGAGGCTCTGGGGTTCTTGTCGGAGCTAATCGCCGAGTTCGCGCCTCGAGTGGATGACCTGATGGCTCGACGCCGGGCGTCGCAGCGACGCATTGATGCGGGTGGCCGGCCGGGCTTCCTGGAAGAGACCCGCTCCGTTCGCGAGTCGGATTGGTCCGTGGCCCCGCTGCCTGAGGATCTCCTGGAACGCCGAGTCGAGATTACGGGGCCTGTGGACCGAAAGATGGTCATCAATGCCCTCAACTCGGGGGCCAATGTCTTCATGGCGGACTTTGAGGACTCCAACGCTCCCAGCTGGGACAACACCATCCAGGGGCAGCTGAATCTGCGCGATGCCGTCGCCGGTGAGATTCGCTACGTCCACCCCACGTCGGGAAAGGTCTACGAACTCAAGGGAGACACCGCTACCTTGATGGTTCGGCCCCGCGGCTGGCATCTGCGTGAGGCGCACATTGAGCTGGATGGTCAGGCGGTCCCAGCGTCGCTGGTGGACTTCGGACTGTACTTCGTTCACAACGTCACGACTCTCTTGGACTCGGGAACGGGTCCGTACTTCTACCTGCCCAAGCTCGAGAGCCATCTCGAGGCGCGGCTCTGGAACGATGTCTTCTGCTTCGCACAAGATGCGCTGGGCATCCCCCGGGGCACGATCAAGGCCACCGTACTCATCGAGACGCTGCCGGCCGCCTTCGAGATGGACGAGATCCTCTATGAGTTGCGGGAGCACTCCGCTGGCCTGAATTGTGGTCGGTGGGACTACATCTTCAGCGTCATCAAGACATTCCGCGGTGACGCTAGCCGGGTGCTTCCCGATCGTGGTCAGATCACGATGACTCAGCCGTTCATGCGCGCCTATACGCGTCTGTGCATCAAGACCTGTCACCGTCGAGGGGTGCACGCCATGGGTGGCATGGCGGCGCAGATCCCCATCAAGGGTGACGATGAGGCCAATGAGGCCGCTCTGGCTCGGGTCCATGCCGACAAGCTCCGGGAAGCTCAGGATGGTCACGATGGCACCTGGGTGGCGCATCCAGGCTTGATCCCCGTGGCGAGGAAGGCGTTTGACGCCCACATGCAGGGCCCCAATCAGTTGGACCGTCAGCTGGATGAGCTGGTCGTCACCGAGGCCGACCTCCTCGAGCTTCCTGTGGGGACCGTGACCGAGGCTGGCCTACGGCAAAACCTCAACGTGGGCATCCTCTACCTGGAAGCCTGGCTTGGCGGCCTCGGCTGTGTCCCTCTGTACAACCTGATGGAAGACGCGGCCACAGCCGAGATCTCCCGCACACAGGTCTGGCAGTGGCTGCGCTACGGGGCGCGCCTCGACGATGGTCGTGTGGTGGACAACGCACTCTTTACAGCGCTGCTCTCCGATGAGGTTCGCCGCATTCGTAGCGACCTCGGCGAAGACCGCTTTGATGGCGGGCACTTCGAAGAGGCAGTCGAGCTCTTCCGAACCCTCTCCACCGATGACCACCTAGCTGATTTCTTGACCCTCCCTGCTTACCAACTGCTCGTTGCCGGGCAGCAACCTCTGGAGTCCTGATGATGTTCGAGCAAGACGTGGCCCTACCCCAGTCGTGCCCCGCGGAGGGGACCCTCCCCACCCTTGACGGAGCCAACGAGACCGAGACTATGACTCCTCTAGCATCAGCCGTTACGGCAACCCCCGTGTCCAGCCAGGACAGCTGGGTCGACCTCGTCGGCCCGACGGAAGTCGGACGATGGGAAGGCATCGAGCGTCCCTATGGTCCGGAAGAGGTCCTCAGGCTGCGAGGTTCTGTGTGCATCGAGCACACGCTGGCTGCGCGAGGCGCCCGTCGTCTCTGGAGACTCCTCACCACCAAGCCTTTCGTGAACGCCCTCGGTGCCCTGACCGGGAACCAGGCAGTTCAACAGGTGCGGGCGGGCCTCGAGTCTATCTATCTCTCGGGCTGGCAGGTGGCTGCAGACGCCAACGTTGCCGGTGAGATGTATCCCGACCAGAGCCTCTACCCGGTCAACTCGGTGCCTCAGGTGGTGCGGCGCATCAACCAGGCTCTGCAGCGGGCAGATCAGGTCGAGCATGCTGAGGGCGGCGCCCAGCGCGACTGGTTCGCGCCCATCATGGCGGATGCCGAGGCGGGATTTGGAGGACAGCTCAATGCCTTTGAGTTGATGAAGTCCATGATTGCAGCGGGTGCAGCTGGCGTGCACTTCGAAGACCAGCTGGCGGCAGAGAAGAAGTGTGGTCACCTGGGTGGCAAGGTGCTGGTGCCCACAAGCCAGTTCGTGCGCACGCTGATCGCTGCTCGCCTGGCAGCGGATGTGTCCGGTGTTCCCACTGTGCTGGTCGCTCGTACGGATGCCAACAGCGCCAAGCTGATGACTTCCGATATCGACCCTCGGGACCACGAGTTCATTGAGGGCGACCGGACAGCAGAAGGGTTCTTCCGCGTTCGCGGCGGACTGGACATGGCCATCGCTCGTGGCCTCGCCTACGCCCCCTATGCAGACCTGATCTGGTGCGAGACATCCACGCCAGATATCGACGAAGCTCGCCGCTTTGCCGAGGCTATCCACGCCAGGTTCCCCGGCAAGATGCTCGCCTACAACTGTTCCCCGTCCTTCAACTGGCGTCAGAAGCTGGATGAGCGGACCATCGCCAACTTCCAGCGGGAGCTAGGAGCCATGGGTTATCGATATCAGTTCGTGACGCTCGCGGGCTTCCACGCGCTCAACTTGTCCATGTACGAGCTGGCCCGTGACTACAAGGACCAGGGAATGGCCGCTTATTCGCAGCTCCAGCAGCGCGAGTTCGACCTTGAGGACGAGGGCTACACGGCCGTGCGTCACCAGCGCGAAGTCGGCACCGGCTACTTCGATGAGGTGACCCAAGTAATCAGCGGTGGAACATCCTCTACGGTCGCCCTGAGTGAGTCCACGGAAGCCCACCAATTTTGAGCAAGAGCAGCCTTACTGACCACAGAGAGCCACACAGCCATGGAGACTAAAAGCACCATGACGATCAAGACCAAGGCCAATGAGTACCCCCAAGACACAACCACCCCGGCAGCGGAGTTGTCTGCTGCGTCAGACAGCCCCCGTGATGGACAGCTCGTCCCGCATCTGGACCGGGCGCTGCAGGGTGTCAATGTGGGCATCTATGAGGACAACATCGACCTCTGGACGGTCTACGGCGAATCCTGATCGCTCGTGGCCTCCGGGGGGGGCTTGATAGGCGACGGGATGGAGGCGTTCCGCTAGAGTCCAGCGGGCCTGGGCCCTGGGTGATGTAGCACCTGGTTCTGCTCGTATGTGGCGAGTGGGTTGCTGGGCTCTGAGGCGCTGCGCCGAGCTCGCCGACTGGAGAGGGACGCCCCATGGACGAGACAACACGCACGGAGCTGGAGGCTGCTGCCTTCCGCACTCTGGTGAAGCACCTGGGTGAGCGCACAGACGTTCAGAACATCGACCTCATGAACCTGGCCGGGTTCTGTCGCAACTGTCTGGCGAAGTGGTACCTGGCCGCGGCGGAAGAACGCGGCGAGTCCCTGGACTACGATCAGGCTCGCGAGACGATCTACGGCATGCCGTATCAGGACTGGAAGGCGCGCTACCAAAAGCCGCTCTAGTGAGTTCGTGGCAGCGGGACTTGGCTCCGGCTACTTGTTGGGCCCCGCCTCGAACGAAACCCCAATCTCGATCAGCCCGGTAAACGGGGGGCCTTGCTGATCAGGCAGGACGATGGCTGTCGCTTGGGCCCAGATCCCCAGGACCTTCTTCGGGTCGGCCATTAGCTCCAGGCCAATGCTGGTCTCGAGGCCGGGGCGATGCCTCACGTCGGGGTGTGTGCCAAACAAGCCCTGAAAAGGAGCGGCACTCCACTTGGCCCCCTCCAACTCGTTCATGTGGGAGAAGGCGATTCGGAAGTTGGGGCGCAGGAACGGGGGGGAGGGGAGCATGACGCGTACCCCGGCCCAGAAGCTGCCCAGCACGATTGCGGGATCTCCCGAGGGCCCCAGGCGTAGCCCCACTTCGGGGACGATGGGTAGCAGCCGGAGGCCCACTCCGAGGTCTCCCATGAGGGCTCCGGGGCTCTCTCCTTCGAGGGAAACACGTCCACCCATGGCACCACCGACGCCAATCCACAGTGGACGACCGCCGTACAGGATGCCGGCTTGAGCTGCGCTCGCCCCCAGCAGCATGGAGAGACACAAGACAGTCACAATGACCCAGCCGCGATGCACAATGCAGCCAGAGGGGCGGAGAGAAGCGGGCAATTTCACGAGGGATCTCCTGACTGGATCGGTTGCTGGGTGGGCCTGCAATGGGCTGGTAGTTCAGCGGACCTCGAGGTGGCTCGTTGAGCTGGTGTCTCTTGACCTGATTGGTTCCGGCAGGGATCCTCGCCAGTCCGTGAAGGAGGAGTGATGATCCCGACAAAACCTGCCATCTCCGACCGGGCCCACGTGGGCTCCATCGATGACTATCGTGAACTCTACGCTACCTCGCTGGAGGATGGGCAAGCCTTCTGGTTGAAGCAGGCAGAACGGCTTTCGTGGTTCCGTTTCCCCGATACGGTGCTGCAGGGCGGATACGACAATCTGGACTTCTCGTGGTACTCGGGCGGTCGCCTCAACGTGGCTTACAACTGCATCGATCGCCATCTGGAGTCACGCGGCGAGAAGACGGCGATTGTCTGGGCGGGAGACGAGCCAGGGTCCTACGAGCACATCACTTACGCTCAGCTGCAGCGAGAGGTGTGTCGCGTCGCCAACGTCCTCAAGGCTCATGGTGTGGGCAAGGGTGATCGGGTCTGCATCTACCTCCCCATGATTCCCGAACTCGCCTACACGATGCTGGCCTGTGCGCGCATCGGCGCCATTCACTCCATTGTGTTCGCCGGATTCTCTGCGGAGGCGCTTCGAGATCGCACGATCGACGCTCGTTGCAAGGTCGTTGTCACGGCCAATGAAGGGCGACGAGGCGGTCGGACGATCCCGCTGAAGGCGACGACCGACGAAGCGGTGGATGGTCTAGATTTCGTAGAGACAGTGCTGGTGGCTCGGCGTACCGACACTGCGGTACCCATGGTCGAGGGCCGAGACCTGTGGTTGGAGGCTGAAGTGGCGCGTCAGCGTCCCGTCTGCCCCGCCGAGCCGATGGATGCCGAGGACCCTTTGTTTCTCTTGTACACGTCGGGCTCGACCGGAAAGCCCAAGGGGGTCCTCCATACGACAGGTGGCTACTTGGTCTACGCCTCCCTGACACACGAGAAGGTCTTCGACGTGCACGAGGACGATGTGTACTTCTGCGCCGCCGACATCGGCTGGGTGACCGGGCACAGCTACATCATCTATGGGCCGCTTGCCAACGGAGCCACGACGGTGATGTTCGAGTCCACTCCTGTCTATCCGGACGCGGGTCGGTACTGGCAGATTGTCGATGACCTGGGTGTCTCGATCTTCTACACCGCACCGACGGCGATTCGCGCAATAGCTCGCTTTGGAGATGAAGTGGTGCAGAGGTTCAGTCGCCAGACGTTGCGGGTGCTCGGCACGGTGGGCGAGCCCATCAACCCGGAGGTCTGGGAGTGGTATCACGACGTGGTGGGTGAGGGTCGCTGTGCTGTCGTCGACACCTGGTGGCAGACCGAAACGGGCGGAATCCTGATCACGCCGCTACCGGGAGCGACTCCCTGCAAGCCCGGCTCGGCGACCCTTCCGTTCTTTGGGATCGAACCCGTCCTCGTGGATGACGAGGGCGCGGTCATCGAGGGGAACGGTGTGTCTGGGAACCTCTGTCTTCGCCGGCCATGGCCTGGACAGGCGCGAACGATCTATGGGGATCATCAGCGGTTTCACGACACCTACTTCGGCCCGTTCCCCGGTCTCTATTTCACCGGTGATGGGTGTCGGCGAGACGAGGACGGCTACTACTGGATCACGGGGCGGGTGGATGACGTGCTGAATGTCTCCGGTCACCGCCTGGGAACAGCCGAGGTGGAGAGCGCGCTGGTTGCGCACGCCAGCGTGGCTGAGGCGGCGGTGGTGGGCTATCCCCACGAGATCAAGGGCACGGGCATCTTCGCCTACGTCCAGGCCAACGAGGCCGCGGAGGACGACACGGAGGGGCTGACGACTGCTCTTCGAGAGCAGGTGAGGACGGTCATTGGACCCATCGCGTCACCCGATCGCATTCAGTTCGTAGCAGGCCTGCCCAAGACACGCTCAGGCAAGATCATGCGGCGGATCCTTAGGAAGGTCGCGGCTGGCGAATACCAAGAGTTGGGAGATGTCAGTACCCTCGCGGATCCGTCTGTTGTGGAGAGTCTCGTCAAAGATCACCGGTCGGCGGGACTGTAGGCCGCTCGGCGCTTTTTCCCTCAGCGCCAACTGGCTGCCTCGGTATGGCTGGGGCCTGTCTGTCGTTCACCTTGCTGCGGCTTGCTCGGCCCGCCTGCGGACGCCGCCGATGACCCCGTTGAGCCCTCGGACGGCGATGCGACGATTCAGCCAGTGGGGTAGGCGAACTCCACTGAAGGACTCCGAGGTGTACACGAGCCGGCTCTTGCCCGGGTGCAAGCGGGACGGAAACACCTGGTACGAGCCCCACGAATAGATCACGTCGCTCTTCTGTTCGGTGTCCAGTGTCCACTCGAGATACGACTGGTCTCGGTCGTGTTCGTATCGACAGTACAGGTTGATCTTGTGCCCTAGTATCTGGAGCTCCCATCGCGCTTTGCGCTCGAGCCTCGGTCCCAGCCATGCGTCCTCGTAGATTGTGACCCTCTTCAGAGGACCGTTCTCGGCGATCCGGGCCTGGAAGTTGAGCAGCTCCTCCCAGACAACCGCGGGGGATGCGTCGATCTCGGCGATGGCGCGGGCCCGCACGCGATCCGGATGCTCACTCGGCAGCGAGGGGTGGATGACGATCGATCGACTCGTCGCCAGCTTCTGTTCCTCATCTGCTGTCAACTGGGGTGCCGCTGGGGCCGAGAGTCCAAGCAGCAGGGGCGCAACCAGGAGCAGAGCCATGACGACGCCTGAGGTGGGATGGTGGCGGGGTTTGTTGTAGGACATGCGGGTCGGAGTATAACGCTGGCAACCGCCGCTCAACCCCGGCTGGTAGGCTGAACATCCACATCGTGAGGATTCCATGAAGAGCACAATTTCCTGGTCTGTATGGTCGCTGACCCTAGCTGTTGTCTTGGCGGCGCCAGCTGCCTTGGCCCCGGTCTTTGCCGGGGTTCAGAAGGGAAGCGTGGTGGGCGCAGATCGCGCTCGGCCGAGGATCGAGGTGCGTCTCGAGCGGGTGATGGCCGGCGATAAGCCCATTGATGCTGGTCGTCCGACGGACATTGGCTTCTTGCCGGTGGATGGGGCCCAGGTGCTACTCGCTTCGAAGCACAAGGCGGGCGAGTTGATCGCGTGGGACCTGGAGTCGGGCGAGAGCAAGGTGTTGCTGACTGTGCCGGAAGTGGCGACCCGTGGGATGGAGCAGGGGCTTGTGTCGTTTACCTTCCATCCGGCTTTTCCCGAGGATCGCCGTCTCTTCACCATGCACGACAGCCGAGATGAGCAGGGTTGGGTCTCCCACCTCAGCCAGTGGGTAGTGGATGGCACAGGCTTTGCTGATCTGGTTGTCCGGGACCCCAAGGTGATTCTCGCTGTACCGCAGCCGCAGGAGGGTCACAACGCGGGCGCGGTTCGTTTCGGTCCCGACGGCATGCTCTATCAGGCCTTTGGGGACGGGGGCTTCCAGCGGGATCCACACCGGCGAGGGCAGGACACGACTGAGCTTCATTCGACCATCATCCGCATTGACGTGAACTCCAAGTCGGATGGTCTGGAGTACAGCATTCCTGCGGACAATCCCTTTGTGGGCAAGAGTGACTTTCGTCCCGAGATCTGGGCCTATGGCTTCCGCAACCCCTACCGGTTTACGTGGGCCCCCGATGGACGTCTGGTAGAGGCGGACGTGGGCCAAGAGGCATTCGAAGAGATCAATATTGTCGAGCCAGGCCGCAACTATGGCTGGGGCG
>MDTE01168757.1_pt1 | contig 10507 bp, 21 predicted proteins | sample 811231 | NCBI WGS metagenome assembly MDTE01 (sample SAMN05326651, study PRJNA326480) | marine metagenome | isolation source: seawater | place: Indian Ocean: Red Sea | collected 2010 | reverse complement strand
ATGCTGAATGTGCAAACAGTCATGATTACTATTTTTGGAATCCTAAAGCAGAAAATCATAAGTTTGATATTAATCCAAATAATCTTGATCGCCTGGTAAAACTATGCGAAGATGTTGATTATGTCTTTCATCTAGCATCCGATGTTTCGATTTCTTTCTGTATCGAAAATCCAGCAGAGACATATTTGAATAACATTTGCTGTACGACTATAGTATTGGAAGCAGCTAGACTTGCACATGTTGAGAAAGTTGTTTTCTCTTCTACTGCTGCAATTTATGGTTTGACCGATAAGGTTTGTGTTGAGAATGATCAACCAGATCCTTTGAATTCTTACTCTGTATCCAAACTCTCAGGAGAACATTTGATGAAAATGTACTCCGATTTATATGGTGTAAATACAGTAACACTTCGTTATTTCAATGTGTATGGTCCACGTCAACCAAAGACAGGTCAGTACGCTCCTGTAATGGGCATTTTCTTGAAGCAAAGAGCAGAAGGTAAATCCCTGACTGTTGTTGGTGACGGTCTTCAAACAAGAGACTTTATTAATGTCTCTGATATTGCATCAGCAAATCTAACTGTTGCTGAAAAAGATGCTCCTACTTATGGAGAAGTTTATAACATCGGAACGGGTAGAGAACTATCAGTAAGAGCAATCGCAGAAATGATTTCTGATGATATTGTTCATATTCCGCCTAGACCAGCGGAAGCACGTAAAAGTCTTGCAGACACTAGCAAAATTGAAAGTGTTTATGGATGGAAAGCAAAAATTAAATTGGAAGATTGGATTTCTGAGCAATGACAAAAGTATTACATCTATCGCACCATTATGGGTGTTTGAAAGATCATCAGTATGTTTGTGATCAATTAGGTCTTGAACTTACAAATAAGTTAACCATCTGGAATCAGATTCTTGAAAGAGACACTTATGTAATTACGAAAGAAATTGCAGATCGTGTTTGGCAAGAGAATAAGGATTACTTTAATTCTTTTGACTATATTATTACTTCTGATACAGCACCTCTTTCTAGAATCTTTCTGGAAAACATGGATGAGTTTGATGCAAAACTGATTGTATGGGTTTGCAATAGATTTAACTATGAGATGACTCAAGATAAAGAGTATCATACTCTATTGAATGAATCTGCAAAGTTGGACAATGTTGCCCTTGTTCCATACACTGAGTTTGAAAAAACATGGGCTCTTGTTCATGGAGTAAACATCTCTGCTGACGTTATTAGACCTATTGGTGTTTCTCTTGACAAACCTTTGTCTGAAGAAGAATCTTTAGATCTTATTGGTTTCGGTGGAGACTATGGTGAAGAATTGGAAGGAGGAGATATCCTAGTTGCTAGGTATCATAACGATACTCTTTTCCAAGATTCGGTTAAGATGATTCGATCTTATGGTCTATCCGCAGATCCTTGTAAGTATAAAGGATATGCAGGACTACAAGAACTTGCTAAAAAGTATCATGCATACTTTATTTTACCAGATCAATATTCTAAACTTGCAGCATTTGAATTGATGAATATCGGTCTTCCCGTTATTCTTCCTTCCGAAGATTATTTGGTACATTTGTCTAAAGTTCCTAACTATTGGTTTGGTAGTGGATTGTATAAAGATACCGTTGGCACTTGCGAATGGTACAATGAATACTATGATAGATTTGCAGTATACATTGATGACTTTACTGAAATCCCAGATGCACTGAATACTGTCAAAGAAAACAAAAAAGAGATTCGTGCTATAATGCAAGAATGTGCAAAAGAGCACCAAGAGAAAACCCTGAATCAGTGGAGGCAACTTTATAATGTCTGATGCCTTAGAAAAGTATAAGGACTATATGGATAACGCTCATTGGAATTATACAACCAAGGAGCAGTTTGAAGAATATTATGGTAGGGTTCCAAAGTTTCGTTATGATACGATGCGCTACTGTTGGGATGAAGTTTTAAAGCATAACTTCAAAACAGTTGTTGAACTTGGTACTACCAGAAGCTTCGTTGATGGTAAGTTTCCTGGTTGCAATGAAGATGATACTAAGTATTGGGAACCAGAAAATCCTGATATTTGGGACTGGTCTGCTGGATGCTTTACCCGTGTTGTTGGGGAGTTGATTCAGGAAACTGACATTGACTTCATTACTGTTGACCTTGAAGAAAGGCACATCAACCGTAGTAAAGAAGTTACTAAGGGTCTTTCTAATATTGAATATTTTGTTATGTCCTCTGAGCAGTTTCTTGCTTCTGGTGAAGGACAAATTGATTTTCTTTATATGGATACTGGAGACATGTATCCTATTGAACCGACCGCTCAACTTCATTTGAGAGAAGCACAACTTCTAGTTGATTGCGATATCATTAGTAAGAATGGTGTTGTTCTAATTGATGATGTTAGAAATACTACTCCAAAGATTCTTTGTAAAGAAGAGTCTGATTATGGAAAGGCAAAATATTCTATTCCATATCTGATGGAAAATGGATTTGATTTGGTCATGGATGAGTATCAAGTCGTTCTTCAGAAACGATGAACTCATATCTTTACCAGTACGTGGTAAAACAATTAGATCATAACCTCTTATCTGAGATTGAAAAAATAACTTTCAATCATACCGAATATAAGCAATCTAAAGTTGAAAATTTTGATGGTAATGAGTTTGATCCTAATAGTCAGGATTTGACTAGAAAATCCAAAGTTTGTTTTATTGACGACGAGCAACTTTATGATTTGATCTGGGAGCAGGTTGATGAAGTCAATTTAAATTCAATGTGGAATTTCAACATTGATTACATAGAACCTCTTCAAAATACATTATATAATGTGGGAGATTATTATGACTGGCACGTTGATGAAACAAATTGGACACCTAAAAAAAGAAATGATGGTAGAATTAGAAAAATTAGTTTTACCCTCTGCTTAGACGATCGTCATGAAGGTGGTGAATTGGAATTTATTTTGAATAGAAAAATTACTGTCCCTCTAAAAAAAGGAGAGATGGTATTTTTTCATTCTGATATTCCTCATCAAGTAGATAAAGTAACCAGGGGGACTAGAAAGTCTCTAGTTGGTTGGATTCAAGGACCTGCATTTAGATAAGACATGAATCATTATATGCATCAATATCTGGTCAGAAGACTAGAAGATGAAGACTTTGATATCATTAAAGAAAAAGCATCTAAGTTTAATTCATATTATATTGAAGAGGACTTGGATGATGATAGTATCGAAGAACATAATCACGTAAATTTAGAAATATGTGATGTATCTGACGATTCTCTCAATGAAATTTTTCTACCCATAATCAAAGAAGTCAATGAACTCAATCATTGGAACTTTGATATTGGGGATGATATAGAGTTCAAAAAATATAAATTTGAAATTGGCAATTTTTATGGTTGGCATATTGATGAGTCAATGTGGTTGCCAGAAAGTAGACATGATGGTAAAATGAGAAAGATAAGTTTTATTCTTTCTTTGAATGAGTCTGAAGGCGACTTTGCTGGAGGGAAGCATGATTTGATTACAAATCAGCATACTCAATTTACGCTTGGTCCCCAAGAAATTATTGTATTTCTTTCAGACTGCCCTCATAGAATTAGTGAAGTTACCGATGGTAGAAAGGATCTGCTAGTTGGTTGGATTAAAGGACCTCCATTCAAATGAAGTTAAAAATTTTTACACCAGTAGTAAACTCTCCAGAGTTTCTAAATTTACAAGTCTCTAAGTTTATTGAGAACTTAGAATGCGACTTTCAAATTATTGCTATTGACGACTCCAACGATCCCTTACTAGGAGATAAGTTTAGGAGATTGTGTGATAAGTATGAAGGTTACCTTTATTATTTCTTGAATACTAATGGTAAAATGGGAGGACCATCATCATCCCATGCCAATACTATTCAGTTTGCACTTGATAATATCATCTATAAATCATGTTTAGATGATATTGTTTTCTTGGTTGATAGTGATTGCTTCTTGATGGAGAAGTTTGATTTTGTTGAGTTCATGAAAGACAAGGATGTATGTTCTTTCATGCAAAGTCGAGGAGATGTTAATTATCTTTGGCCAGGGTTTACTCTTTTGAATATGCCAAAGATTAAGGACCTTGAACCTAGGGTTAGATTTTTCCCTGGATCTTATGGAGGTCAATCATGTGATACTGGCGGAGAGTCTTATAATTTCTTACACGCAAATAATATTGAACCAACACCAGTCAACTGCGTATTTGAAGGTGAGTATATGGGAGAACAACTCCTCAATATGGAAACCTTTATGGATGGTAAGTTCTTGCATTTTAGAGGCGGAACTCTTTGGGATGGAAAGGTTGATGTTTTCAATGAAAAAATCTCAATCTTGAATCGAATCTTAGTTAACGCTCAACAATCTTCTTATGGAAAAGAATAAAGCAATATACAAACTGAAAGGTCTTCCTCCAATCTATTGCATCAATCTTGATGACAAACCAGATAGATGGCAATACATGGAGGATCAGTTTAAGTATTGGGAAATTGAAAACTATCAGAGAGTTTCTGCTTATGATGGTAGAGGCGATAACGATCTTAGTGAAATTCTTAAAGGTCGGTATCCAGACTCTATGAATTCAGGAGAAGTTGGTTGCGTAACATCTCATTTAAAAGCATTGAAGATGTTCCTGGAGACAGATGCTCCATGTGCATTGATCATGGAGGATGATTGCGATCTTTCTACAGTTTCTCATTGGCAGTTTACCTGGAAAGACTTCTTCTCCAAGATTCCATATTCATATGATGTAGTTCAGTTGGCAATCATTAATCCAGCTTCTATCAGCGTTCAAATTCATAGGAGATTTGTAAATGATTTCTCTACCGCTTGTTATCTGATTACTCGTCATCATGCTGAGAAGTTAGTACATTTCCATGTTCGAGGCGAAAAGTATAAACTGGATAATGGATGTAAACCAAGAGCAGTTGCTGATGATCTGGTTTATAATTCTGGTTTGACGTTTGCTATTCCTCTCTTCTTGTATAAGATTGATTTGGGATCAGATATTCATGATATTCATATCGATGTATTTCATCGCAGCAGTCATGATGGTCTATGGCAGTTCTGGAAAAATCAAGCAGCAGATCAGGACTGGGACAAGATGCTTGAGTTAAATCCGTATTACGGAACATTACCGCCAGGATTTGAAGGCAAATAAGTATTCATTACTACAGAGCACCCCTTGACACGGGTGCTTTTTTACTATATAATATGTAAAGATTTACAACAAATTGTAAAATGACTGTAACAACCAATGAGTATGGGCAACAAAATATGTTTGCCAAAGAACCACAAATGTATGTCTCTAAGTCCGACGCAGAGCGTTATGGTTATGAGACCTATGCAGAACGTGCAGAGAAACTGAACGGTCGTGTTGCTATGCTGGGATTCGTCGCAGCAGTTGTATCTTATGCAACTAGTGGCAGTCTGTTCTTCTTTGGAGCATTTGGAATCTGATTATGCCTGACTTGACTGAACTCCTGACTTATTATGTCATCGTTGCTGTTGTCTTTATTGGCGCACCAGGAGTATTCTTCTTCATTGTATTCATGCCTGCCCTTCAGAATACAAAGGGTCGTATGGTAGGATATAAGGATCATAAGACCTACGGTGACTCCACCATCTACGAAGTAAACCGCACCACTTGACAATGACTTCAACTTTATTTACAATTACATCGATTGCCTTCTTTGTCTTGTTGGCATATTCTGTAGAAAAACTTTCTGAAACTTACTAATGACTTATAACGTTACTCTTAAAACTCCTGAAGGTGATAATCAAATCACCTGCGAAGACGATCAATATATCCTTGACGCTGCTGAAGAGCAGGGAGTTGATATGAACTATTCTTGTCGTGCAGGTGCTTGTTCTTCCTGTGCTGGTAAGATTGTGAGCGGTACTGTAGATCAGAGTGATCAGTCTTTCCTAGATGATGATCAAATCGAAGAGGGATTTGTTCTTACATGTGTAGCATATCCCACTAGCGATTGTGTAATTGAAACTGAAAAAGAAGAAGAACTTTATTGATATGCCTGATCCAGATGCACTATGGAGAGATGTCCAGAAACTCGATGATTTGTATGAAGAGCTACTGTGGCATCCTGACGATGAGTTACAATTTACTCACGATGGCAAAAGAGTCATCATTATTAACAAAACACTAGAGGAAAAACAATGAACGAAAAAGCAGAACGTATTAACGGTTGGGCAGCAATGCTCGGAGTAGTTGCAGCAATGGGTTCTTATGCCGCAACTGGTCAGATCATCCCAGGTATTTGGTGATGTTAATTTTAGGGTCTATATTACTGGCAACATTCATTTTTTATTCGGTTCTTTTTTCTGAAGATCCCCCTGATGATAATGATGATATGGATGGTGGTATGATGATTCCTTCTTATAACCCAATTTAAAAAAATACATATATTAATGTAGAGGGTGCTTGACACCCTCTTTTTCTTCTACTATCATAGAGGTGAATTTGATAAAGAATATGATTACTGCATTACTTTCTTTGTTTTCTCTAGGACCTGTTGAGGCACCTCCTACGGTTAAACCAATTGAAGTAGTAGAATATAAGTCCCCGATTTGGGAGTGTGAGGAATGTACACCAGAAGAACAATATGTCCTTAAAGAACTCCAAGAACACACAAGAATTTCCGATCGCAATGCTCTTGCAACGGTTATGGGAAATATCAAACAGGAGTCTAACTTCCGTGCCAACGTATGCGAGGGAGGGTCTAGAGTTCCTTACGGGGACTGCCATCGCGGTGGTTATGGTCTTATTCAGTGGACCTCAGTAGGTCGCTATAATAACCTCGGTAAGTTCTGTGATAAGTATAAGTGTGACCCAAGCAGTCTGGAAGGTCAAACTCGTTACATGATTAACGAAAGTGTCTTCCGACGCTACTTGCCTGAATTTGAGGGTAGAGGAAAAACTGTCCACCAGTACATGGTTCCTGCATATTATTGGTTAGGATGGGGCATTAAAGGCAATAGAGAGATCTACGCCTACGAGTACGTTAAGAAACTAAAGCAGTCATGATCATTAGAAAACTCAAAGAAACACTTGGACAAGTTTTTCATTCGCCTGAAGCATCTGGAACATGGGGTGATGACATCACTGTTAATATGGATGGTGGTGTTGGCGGTTCTTGGAAAGTTGAATGTGCAATTGATGATGAAGTAGTTGATTGTGAGGGAGAAGCATTCAAACAAGATGCATTGAATTACTATACCGGTATTCCTGCTCCCCCATACTTAGAGATTGATCCTTGGTTCTCCCCTCCGATCTACTCCGAAAAGCAGATGAGTTACAAGGAAGCACATGAACAGGCAGTAGCAGAGCAACAGATTCTTGATGAGTCTGAAGGCAAAGAGTCTGCTGATATTCATCAGAAACTCTATGAGAAAGCGACTGCAAATTGGAACACTGTAGCAGAAACACAATATCAAGGTGGTTCTGAAAACTTCCAAGAAGGTCCTGGTGGTTGGCAATCTGGTACAGGTCTGGGGCAATTTCGATGAGCATTGATGATTGGCGCTATAGTGATCAAAAGATGAAAGTTAGGGAGCAAGCACTTCATGTTTTACTTTCAAAGTTTGGGCACCAGATGGAGGGAGTAGTTCCTAAATACTCAAATCAATCAATCTATGAGTGTGCTCAAGATTGGGTTTCCCAAGGTAATATGAATACTGCGGGGATTGTAAAATACTACGAGGCTTATTATGCAAAAAGTAATTAATGTATTAGCAGTTCTATCATTTGTAGGAACTGCAGGCATCATTGGTGGAGGAACAGTTGTTTACTTGCGTCGAGATGCCATCGCAGAGCAAGTAAAGGAGAGAGTTGCTAAGGCAGCAGCAGAAGCAATTGCAGGAGCACTTCCTGGAATGTTAGATGCAGCAATGCCCGAACTTCCTGATGCTACTGGTGGTGCTATTCCCGCTGCCCCTTCTACAACTGGTCCTGCTGTTCCTTCTTTCTGATATGAAAAAAATTATTATGAGTTTGTTGGCGGCGGCATCGTTGTCTGCTCCAGCATTGGCTGATGACTCTAAAATCACCAAGGGTTACAACACTATGGATGCAATGGGGTGTATGTTACTTCGAGAGTGTACTGATGGAGTCGATAAAGTCGAAAGTATCACTAGTATTGCTGACGAGTATCCCGATATTAATTTTGATATTGTTGCTGACGAGTTCAACGCAATGCTCGTTGCCCTGGAACATGTCGGCGTTAATGTGTTTCTAGCAGATAGTAAGTATTTCCCACACAGTCATCGTGGTGTTTATCATACTGTCGGTAATAACTTCTTTCTTAATAGGAAGTATATGGACAGTACCAATTATCTGATGCAAGTAATGCGTCATGAGGGTTGGCACGCTGCTCAAGACTGTATGGCAGGTAGTATCAAGAATAGTTTGATTGCTATTATCAAACCTGAAGAAGAAGTTCCTATTGTTTGGCGTGTGATGGCAGAACGCACCTATCCAGCAAATGCTGTGCCCTGGGAAGCAGAGGCAGGTTGGGCAGGTCGTACTGAAGGTATGACTATGAAAGCACTTCAAGCGTGTGCGGCAGGTAAAATGTGGGAAGTATATGAACCTACTCCTCTGACACGCAAATGGTTGGTAGAGAACGGACATCTTCCTAAATAAAATTGCCTTGCTACTCTACTAATGGCGGAAGACAAATCCAAAGTTGTAGAGAAGGAAGACCATGATGAAGATAAGAGTGAAGTCCTTGGTAATCTTGTAAAAGTTGTTGTACTTATTTGGTCTGCCTCTCTCCTGACATTTTCCTACGTTAGACTTCCAAATGGTCAAAAGATTTTAGATTTTGATCCTACCTTCATCGCATCGGTCTTCTCCGGATCTCTAGCTGCGTTTGGACTTTCTCCTGCTAAGGCAGGTGGTAATGGAAAAACAACGACGAAGAGAAAAGAGGAACCTCCAGTCCAGTCTGCAATTGAACCAAAGCAGTAATTTAATTGTATCGAGAACCACACCTTCAAAAAAAGTCAGACGAGTGTGCTGAACTTTGGAGGGAGTGGTTTTCTTTTTTTGAGAATCCAGAAAAAAAGAATTTGCAAGAAACCAAAAATTTAAGAAAAAAGTGGTGTAAATGTTGTACAGAATTTGGTGAAATGGTAAGTCAGGAAGCCAAGACAAACCCTCGTTACATTAATATAAGAAAGGTATAACTCTACATAGATAGTGTAGTCGCGTAAACTTTTATGAAGTTTATATTTGCATTTTTGGCTACACTTTTTCTCGCAGCTCCCGCATGGGCGGTAGATGTTCAGATGGGTTCAAATGGGAATCTAGTTTTTGATCCAGCAGAGGTTACTATTGCTGCTGGCGAGTCAGTTCATTTCATTAACAACATGTTGCCCCCACATAATGTGGTGGTAGAAGATCATCCAGAATTAAGTCATGAAGCCCTGGCAATGTTGCCAGGTGAAGACTTTGAGGTTGCCTTCCCTGATGCAGGTGACTACACTTATTGGTGTGCTCCACATAAAGGTGCGGGCATGATCGGTACTGTACACGTCGAATGATATGGAATCAATTAACAGTTTTGTTTTAAACATCACTGTCGCAATCATTGACTATCTCTATAGAGGGCGTCATTTTCAACGTTTCTGGGTGCTTGAGGAGATTGCTCGGGCACCTTATTTTGCATTTTTGAGTGTCTTACATTTAAGAGAATCTTTAGGTTTGCGTGGTCAGTGGCATGTATACTTGATGAAAGAACACTTCGAGCAATCAGTCAATGAAACCGAACATCTTGAATACATGGAAAGTAGGGGCGGTAATTCTTATTGGATTGATCGCTTTGTCGCCAGACACCTCGTCCTTGTCTATTATTGGATCAATGTGGTTTATTACTGGGTGGCTCCTCGCGCTGCTTACCATCTCTCCTACGAAATAGAGATGCACGCTGCAGAAACATATGCAAAGTATCTTGCATATGAAGACTGGTATGATAAGGATATTTGGCGTATAATGAATGATGAGATCCAACACTTCCAAGAATTACAAGAAGCGATGAGAATTCTTGATCCAGATCGATTAACTGTAAGAGAGAAAGATCTTGAACCATTTCCACCAGATTTAAGTGATTTACTAAAACAAACGGAGTCAAGCAAATGAGAATGGATCAGTTCACAGAAGAAGAAAAAAGGATGCTTGCAGAAGCAATTTGGCGGCGTCAAAGATGCTTTATTGCAGGTGACAGACAATTTAATGAGTATGGTAAAATTTTAGATGAAGTTTTACTCAGTCTTGAAGATTATGTTCCTGGGAGGGTTCTATGAAAGTTGGAATGATTGGACTCGGACGGATGGGCGAAGGAATGTCCCGCCGTCTTATCGATGCAGGTCACGAAGTATGGGGGTATAGAAACAACTATGCAAAAGCTCAAGAACAATTTGAAAAGGGTTATATCAGTGGATGTACCACTTCTCTGGAAAGCCTTGT
>MDTE01122664.1_pt1 | contig 10507 bp, 11 predicted proteins | sample 811231 | NCBI WGS metagenome assembly MDTE01 (sample SAMN05326651, study PRJNA326480) | marine metagenome | isolation source: seawater | place: Indian Ocean: Red Sea | collected 2010 | reverse complement strand
TGTATTTTCAATAACCACAACTACAGCAGCTGTTACTTTAATGATGTTAGGAGCGATGCCTTTTATTGCAGCTTTGCTGGCGTATATTTTTTTAAAAGAAAAAATTTCAAAAAGTACGCTTATAGCTATGATTATAGCTGCTGCAGGAATAATTTTAATATCCTTTGATAGTAAAGAAACTGGAACACTTTTTGGTTTAATTAACGGATTAATTTCATCCTCAGCCTTTGCAGGATTTACTGTTTCTCTTCGATGGAGAAAAAAAGTTCCAAAACTTACAACTGTATCTTTAGGTGGAATTATTGCAGCCAGTATCTCACTTCTGGTTATATTTTTTTATGATAACAATATTTTAATATCATTAAAAAATACTTCATTATCAGCTTTACATGGTTTTTTAGTTTGTTCTGCTCTTATTTTATATTCATCGAATGCAAAATATTTGCCAGCTGCTGATCTGACGCTTCTTTCACTTACAGAAGTTTTGGGAGGAATTTTCTGGGTATGGCTTCCATTTTTAGGAATTAATGAAATTCCAAGCACCAATACAATTATCGGAGGAACGATTATAATTATTTCAATTATATTTTATGGTTATAATGCAAGACGTTACAGATTTAGATATTAATATTAAGCTAGGAAAGATCTGCTGCGAATTCTTTTAATTTTTCAATCGGAACTAATTCTAAAGTTTTTTCATGAGTTGCTTTTAAATATATTGGACACCCTTTTCCAGCTTCAAGCGCTCTTGCATACCAACTAGCACAAACACACCATTTGTCCCCATCTTTAAGTCCTGGAAAACCAAATTCTGGGTGAGGAGTGACTAAATCATTACCGGCTTCTTTACACCATTTTAAAAATTCATCATTCACTTTTACACAAACTGTATGAAGTCCACGGTCATTTTCGTCTGTATTACAACATCCATCTCTAAACCAACCAGTCAAAGGATCTTTAGAACAGCTCTCCAAATCTTCTCCTAATACATTTTTTTGTTTTTTCATTTTATACCTCTACTGTATCTTTAAGCCTGTTGTTGAAGTAATCTTTAAAAGAGCTGTGGCAAGTAACAAGATACTTGTCTTTGAGATTATAAATACAACAATCAACCCTAGCTATCAAAGTTTGTGCCATCGTTGAAACTGGGAATTTTTTTAAACGAAAATCGAAGTGTGTTAGTTTATTTAAATAGTGGTTCTTATTTTCACCAGTAAACTCATAATAAAGTGCACTGGAATAATCAGAGGCTAATATTCCCTCATTTTTATTTAAAGAGGATATTAAATTTATTATTTCTTTATCTGACTTTTTTTCTAAACAAACTAAGATCCACTGATCAAATGACTGTTTTGCAAAAATAAAATTGTCATTATTAACCATTCTTAAATTATCAGATGGGGGTAAAAGCGATATTTCTTTATTAACTTTTTCAGCAAAGCTCCCATCACCTTTTCCTCTAATCAGGATTTGTTGAAAGTCTTGCTGCTCAATTAACAAATCTTTTCCTGAAAAGGTTTTCATCATGATTTTAGCCTTTGGTTTTCGGGGTCGATAAAATTTGGACGAACAACTTCAACTGCAATAGTATTAAGGTTACTCGTCGAAACAAAAAGTTGACTACCAATCTTTCTGTTTCCTTCTTTAATTAGAGCCATAGCAAAAGAGTGGTTAAGTGTTGGGCTAAAATAACTTGAAGTAACTTGACCAAGCATTTTTACTGGCTCTTTAATTGGTGTAGAGATATTCTCTTCTTCAATAACGTGTTGGCCTTCTTCAATTCCATAAGCTTTATTAATTGGAACAAGACCAACCAATTGTTTTCTGTCAGATTTTATAATATCGCTTCTACTTAATGATCTTTTACCTATAAAATCTCTTTTCTTTTTCCCTATCATCCAATTGAGGTTAAGATCTAACGGTGTCACAGTTCCATCTGTATCTTGCCCAACAATGATATAGCCTTTTTCTGCTCTTAAAAGATGCATTGTTTCCGTTCCATAGGGTACCAATTCAATGTCTCTGCTAAAATAAAATATTCTTTCCCAAAGTTTTAAAGCATTTTTTGGTGGAACGTATATCTCATATCCTAACTCACCAGTAAAACTGGCTCGAAGAATTCTTATTTGGGTATCTAAATAATCTACAAACTTAAAAGCCATATAAGGAAAATTTTCATTACTAAAATCTATATTTGGGAAAACTCTTTGAATAATTATTTTAGATTTTGGCCCACTAAGATTAAAAGTTGAAAACTGCTCTGTAATAGAATTCATATAGACATTCATATTTGGCCACTCTGTTTGAGCATACTCTTCCATGTGAGACAGAACATTTGCGGCACCACCTGTTGTTGTAGTAGCTATAAAATGTTGATCATTAATTTTACAAACTATTCCATCATCCTTAACCATACCATCCTCTCCTAACATGAGACCATATCTTCCTGACATAGGTTTCATTTTGGTAAAACTGTTTGTGTAAATTAAATTAATAAATTGAAGAGCGTCTTTACCTTTTATTTCTATTTTTCCAAGAGTACTTCCATCCAAAATACCAGCTGAATTTCTTACCTGTTTAGACTCTCTTTGCACGGCTTCATGCATGCTTTCATTTTCGTATTTTTTATAATACCAAGGTCTTTTCCATTGTCCCACATCTTCAAAAACAGCATTTTGTTTTTCATGCCAAGGATGAATAGGTGTTTTTCTTTCAGGATCATAAAATTCATAAACACTTCTTCCAGCTATTGCAGAAAAACTCATTGGACTATATGGGGGTCTATAGGTAGTTGTTCCAACCTCAGAAACAGTTTTCTTCAATAATTTTGAGGCTATACCGAGAGCATTAATGCTGCTTATTTTTCCCTGATCAGTTCCCATGCTATTTGTTGTAAATCTTTTCAGATGTTCTATTCGATCAAAACCCTCTCGAATAGCCTGTCTCAAATCTTTTGTAGTAACATCATTTTGAAGATCTATAAAAGATTTTGACCATAATGATTTTTTTAAGTTCTTAGTCTCCCAGATTTCTTTTATATAAAATCCTTTAGGTCCTAAAATTTCTATGTCCGTGCTAACATTATTACAACCCTCTATGAAATTTAGTTTTTTGTTCACTTCTTCAACAAGTTTTTCAAAATGGAAATTTCCACTTACCGAACCCAAAGTAATTGTATTTTGAAAAGATTTTTCTGGTTTAAAAGTCAAAATTTTTTCATCCCATTTTACTAGTCCTTTAGATTGTGTGAACAGATGTATATCTGGATTTAGTCCTCCTGATACACAAAGCATTGATGTTTTGATTTTTAAAGTTTTATCTTTTTTTGTTCTTATAAATATATTTTTAATTTCGTATTTTCCTTCACAGCCCTCTATTTCGCTTTTTGGATAGAAAGGAATGTTATAATTATTTATTAAATCTAATGTTTCTTTTTCAATTTTTTTAGTATCTCTTATATCCACATATGCTTTTGGTTTATGTTTCATATCAATTAATGTTTTCAGAAGACTAAAGGTAGATGAATTATTGGTAAAAATTACTGGGCTTTTATCAGCAATGACCCCATACCTATGAATATATTTTTCAAATGATGCAGCTAGCATTACACCTGGTAAATCATTATTTCTAAATGATAAAAATCTCTCTATATGTCCATTAGCAAGCACGGTATGTTTTGTTCTGATCTTATGTGTAATAAGTTCTGGCTTATTATTATCTGGTGGATTACCAACTGATTTATCTTCGATTGCGATGAGGTGATCTTTATAATTATATGTTGTTACAGCAGTATTTTTTAATATTTTTATATTTTTTGTGCTTTTTAATAACCATTCTGTTTTCTCTATCCAATCAGCACTTTTCTGACCGTCAATAGATTTAATTTTATTTGAATTTCTTAAAATACCTCCGAGATTATTGTCCCTTTCTATTAATAATACATCCTGATCTGTTTCTGCTAACTTTTTTGCAGCCAAAAGGCCAGCGAGACCACCGCCCACAATTAAAACATCAACGTTATGATGTAGATGATAACTTTTAGACTTAAATTCTCTAGGAGGTTTACCTAGGCCTGCTGTCCTTCTTATTAAAGGCTCATAAATATTTTTCCAGAAACCCTTAGGTCCCATAAACGTTTTATAATAAAAACCAGCAGAAAATATTGGTGATAAAATATTATTAATATATCCAAAGTCTCTTTTAAGCGATGGCCAACGATTTTGACTTTTTACAATCATACCGTCGTAAATTTTTTTCACCGTAGCTCTTACATTTGGCTCGTTATGTTCATTTAAGATTTGGACTAGAGCATTTGGCTCTTCAATACCGCAAGTATATATTCCCCTTGGCCTATGGTATTTAAAGCTCCTTCCCACTAGCTTAACTTCATTTCTTAATAGCGCAGAAGCAATAGTGTCTCCCTCGTTTCCACTATAAGTTTTTCCATCAAATTTAAAATAAATTTTATTTTCACTCATGGTTTTTTTACTGTGAAATTTCCAGAACCAACATCTGGTTCTCCAGAGGGTGATTTGAGTGTATTTTTAAATTCTTTTATTGGAGGAGGAGATTCTCCCATTTTATAAACTTTTAATATTTCATCTGTGGATGTGTTCCTAATTGCATTAAACCATTTTTTACATCCATGAGAATGAACCCATCTTTCATAATAAATCCCTTTAGGATTTGCTCGGATAAAAACATACTCTGACCATTCTCTATCACTTATACTTTCAGGATTTTTTGGTCGAGCGACATGAGATTCACCACCATTGGAAAATTCTGATTGATCTCTTTCTCCACAATATGGACAATTTATTAAAAGCATTTTTAGTGAGCTACAGCTGCTGCTCCGTGTTCGTCTACCAATCTACCGCTCACAAATCTTTCTAGTGTGAAAGGAGCATTAATAGAGTGGGGTTTATCTTTAGCTATTGTATAAGCAAAAACATTTGCACTTCCAGGTGTTGCTTTAAATCCTCCGGTACCCCAACCACAATTAAAATATAAACCTTCAACTTCACATTTACTAATTATGGGACTGGCGTCTGGACAAATATCAACAATACCTCCCCACTGGCGAAGCATTTTCATTTTTCCAAAGATTGGATAAAGTTCAATGATGGCTCTGATAGTGTCTTCAACAATATTGTAACCACCTCTTTGAGTGAAAGAATTATAACCATCTGTTCCAGCTCCAATTACTAACTCACCTTTATCTGATTGACTTACATAAGCATGAACAGCGTTTGACATTACAACAGTGTTTATAACTGGTTTAATTGGTTCTGATACTAATGCCTGAAGCGGTTTACTTTGAAGAGGCAATTTTATGCCCGCAGTTTCAGCCAATACACCTGTATGACCTGAAGCAACCACACCAACCCTTTTAGCTCTAATAATTCCTTTCGAAGTTTCAACCCCCTGAACCATTCCATTTTTCGTTTTAATTTTTTTAACTTCACAATTTTGTATTATATCAACACCCAGTTCATCTGCTCTCATAGCATATCCCCAAGCAACAGCATCATGTCGAGCGGTTCCAGCTCTAGGTTGATAAGATGCTCCAAGAACAGGATATCTACAATTTTGTATGTTCATAATTGGAACAAGTTTTTTAATATCCTTTGGACTTACCCAGTGAGAGTCTATTCCATTGAGTTTATTTGCACTAACTCTCCTTCTTATTTCTTTAATATCGTGTTCATTATGAGCTAAGTTTAGAACACCTCTTTGACTAAACATTACATTGTAATTTAAATCCTGACTTAAGTTTTCCCAAAGTTTTAAAGAGTGGTCATAAAGATTTGCGCTTTCGTCCCATAGATAATTAGATCTTATGATTGTAGTATTACGACCAGTATTACCTCCGCCTAACCAACCCTTTTCTATTACAGCAATATTTTTTAAACCATGTTCTTTTGCAAGATAGTATGCGGTTCCAAGACCATGTCCGCCACCACCAATGATAATAATATCGTAAAATTTACGTGGCTCTGGATTACGCCACATCTTTTTCCAGTTCATATTATTTGAAAGAGAGTTCTTTATGATATTAAAGATGGAATATTTTTTTTTCACAATGAAAAATTAACAAAAAAAATTGATTTCATCTAGTATTTTTAAATTGAAGACCCAAGAGAAATTGGAGCTGAAACCACTGTAGTTAACCAACAATTTTGAAGAGGGCCGCTTTTTAAATATTTTTCGACTTGCCATTTAAACATGTAATATTTTTTTTCACTATCCATTACAACCACCTCAAATATTACAGTTTTTTCATCTGAATAGATCTGATTAATTTTATGATCTTTATGATCGATAAGCATTTTATAGGATTCTCCCTTAATCATGTCTTTAAATCTGTCCAAAGGACCAGTGAAAATTTTATTGTTTGGATGAGCAAACTCCCATGTTTGTTCAATGCCATTATCCTTATACAGAGAATCGTTTTTTTTTAGACCATCCAGTTGAATCTTAACAACCTGAATTGGCTTAATTGTTTGATTAGGCTTAATCACTTTAGCATTAGCAAAGCCCGTAAATAAAAAAAGTATTATAATAGAAGTCCTGATCATTTAACTCTTTTAAAACATCAGATTAATACGTCAAGTCGACTACTTGACGTATTAACAAAAATTTAATTTATGCAGCTAATGCTTGTTTTATGTCTGAAATGATATCATCAGGATGTTCAATACCAATTGAAAGCCTAACGTAACCAGGTGTTACTCCTGCTTCAGCTAATTGTTTTTCATTCAGCTGACTGTGAGTCGTAGACGCTGGATGAATAGCTAGACTTCTCGCATCACCGATATTAGCTACATGGTAAAGAAGTTTTAAGTTATCAATAAATTTAGCCCCTAACTCTTTGCTTCCTAAATCCATTCCAACCAAAGATCCATAGCCACCCTTCATATATCTCTTAGCTCTGTCTCTAATTTCTCCCTGATGGTTTGTAGGATAGATAACATTCTTAACTTTCTTCTGTGTTTCTAAAAATTTTACAACTTTTTCAGCATTTGCACAGTGTTGTTTCATTCTTAATGCAACAGTTTCTAATCCTTGAATGATTTGGAATGCATTGAAAGGTGATAGTGGAGCACCAAGGTCTCTTAATAGAACGACTCGAGCTCTAACAGCAAACGCAACATTTGCACCTGTCATCTTTGGAACATCTCTTCCCCAAATTGCACCGTTATAACTTGGATCAGGCGTATTAAACAAAGGTTGTCTCTTTGCATTTCTCACCCAATCGAAATTTCCACCATCAACAATTATTCCTCCGATTGATGTACCGTGCCCCCCAATATATTTTGTTAGTGAGTGCATAACTATAGCGGCACCATGTTCTAGTGGTCTACAAATTACTGGAGCAGCAGTATTGTCGATGATCAAAGGTATTCCATGCTTCTTACCAATGTCAGCAACCTCCTTAATTGGAAAGACTCTAAGATATGGATTAGGACAAGACTCTCCATAATAAGCTCTTGTCTTCTCATCCGTTAATTTTTCAAAGTTCTTAGGGTCTTTTGGATCAGCAAACCTAACTTCAATACCTTGCATGCTTAAAGTATTTTTAAATAAATTTACAGTACCACCGTAAAGATCTGTCGATGAGACAATGTTATCTCCGGCTTGGCAAACATTTTGAACACAAAAAGCTGAAGCTGCTTGTCCTGATCCAACAGCCACTGCTGCAAGACCACCCTCTAAAGCCGCAACTCTTTTTTCAAGAATATCACATGTAGGATTGTTAATTCGTGTATAGATATTACCAAATTCCTTAAGTCCAAATAAATTTGCAGCTGTTTTTGCATCTTTAAATTGATATGAAGTCGTTTGATAAATTGGAACAGCGACAGCTGTTGTTGCTGGGTCGCTTCTATATTCACCACCATGAAGACCTATAGTCTCTGGATTTTTTATTTTATCAGTCATTTTTCTTCTCCTTTTTTAGTACTTCGACAAATAGTCAGGCGTACAATACAGTTCAAATGCCTGGTTTTAATTTGATTAATTTCAAAAAAAAACCACCGACTAAAGCGGTGGTCTCGAAAGATTTGACGCTTTAGCGGATTTTATAAAGCGCTCGCAATTTGTATTAAATCAGCGCTTAAATTAATTATATTAGATTTTACATAAAGGAGTCAACACCAATTTGGTGCATTTTTAAGTTTATAAAAATGCTATAAAATCTACTATTAATGAATAATAAAAACTTAACTCCAGAGCAAAAAAACATACTGCATGATGAGGGCACAGAACCACCCGGATCAAGTCCTTTGAATGATGAAAAAAGAAAGGGAGATTACCTATGCGCTGGTTGTGGGACTAAATTATTTACCTCGAATATGAAATATGAAAGCGGTTCCGGCTGGCCATCTTTTTTTTCTTCTTTGCCTGAAGTATTCGAAACAAAGACAGATATGAACATTGGTTATGAAAGAATAGAATATCATTGCAAAAAATGCGGTGGTCATCATGGCCATTTATTCAATGATGGACCTAAACCTACTGGAAAAAGATTTTGTAATAATGGTCTTTGTTTAATTTTTAAACCAAAATCATAACTATATGAGTGTAAATTTAGCCATTGCTTTCGGGGCCGGTCTCATAAGTTTCTTATCACCCTGCGTTTTACCATTAATACCTGGCTATATCTCATATATATCTGGACAAAACTTAGATCAAATTATTGAAAAAAAACAAAAAATTTTTGTCAAAACAGTTATATTTTCGCTAGGTTTTTCACTAGTTTTTATTTCTTTTGGAGCAACTGCTTCGTTACTTGGAAGTTTTCTTATTAATTACTCCGATTTACTTAGAATAATGGCAGGAATAATAATTGTTATTTTTTCTCTTCAAATTATGGGCATTTTGAAATTGGGCATTCTAAACAAAGAGAAAAGGTTTTATACAAAAAATTATTCAGATAATTTATTTTTCCCATTCTTAGTTGGATGTGCCTTCGCATTTGGCTGGACACCATGTATAGGCCCAGTACTAGGATCAATTTTAACTTTAGCTGCAGTCGAAACTAGTATTTTTCAAGGAATAATACTTCTGAGTTTTTATTCATTAGGATTAGCATTGCCATTTATTTTATCTGGATATGGAATAACAAAATTCTTAAGCGTATCAAAAAATTTAAAGGAGAAAATGCGAACAATTTCTTTGATCGGGGGATCCATCCTTTTGCTAACGGGAATACTTATTCTAACTAACAGATTACAAATTGTAGGATTTTATTTGTTAGAAATATTTCCCTTTTTAGAAAGTTTTGGTTAAGATAAGCAATGGGGTCTATTTGTGTTCTTGGAAATTTCGTAGTTGACAATTCTTTCTACGCTGAAAAATTACCATCAAAAGGTCAAACTCTATTTGGAACTGGTCATCAAGTTGGACCAGGGGGGAAAGGATCAAATCAAGCGATAGCAGCATCAAGACTAGGAAGCAAAGTATACTTTCTAGGAAAAATTGGAGACGATTCAAATGGGAAGATGGCATTGGATTTATATAAAAAAGATAAAATTAATTCAGAAACTGTAATTGTATCAAAAGATCATCCAACAGGAGTTGCAGGAATTCTGATTAACACTTCCGATGGTACTAATGCGATAATAGTTGATCCAGGCGCTTCAATGGAAATAACAATAGAAGAAGTAAATAGTTTTTCAAAATATATTAAGAATTCAAAAATTTTTTTAACTCAACTAGAAATAAAAACCGATGTGACGCTTCATTCTCTTCAAATTGCCAAAAAATCTGATTGTACTACAATATTGAATCCTGCCCCTGCAATTAAAATTAAAGATGAATTTTTTAAATATATTGATTTTTTTACACCGAATGAAACAGAGGCAGAATTTTATTTTGGAAAAAAAATTATAAATTATGAGGATGCTAAGATTGCTGGAGATTTTTTTTTAAGCAAAGGAGTTAAAAACTCCATAATAACACTTGGTGAAAAAGGTATATATTTTTCAAACAAACATGAGAATTTTCCCTTACCAGCTCTCAATCTCAAAGATAAAGTAATTGATACAACAGGCGCCGGTGATGCTTTTAATGGCGCTTTGGCTTCAGCTCTAGATAAAAAATTAAGTTTAAAAGACTGTTTGAACTTAGCGGTTAGAGCCTCGGGCATTTCCACAACTAAAAAAGGTGCAGCCGATGCCATGCCTTTCATTAAAGATTTAAGTTAATAATTTGTCCAGTTCACCACTTTTGTTTGCGGCCTGTAATTCCGCATTTCCTCCTACATGATGATTACCTATGAAAATTTGAGGTACAGAAGTTCTTCCCCCACTTTTCTTTAACATTTCCTCTCTCTTAGTTTCATCTTCCCACACATTTATTTCTTGGTAAGGAATTTTTTTTGAGTCGAGTAATGCTCTCGCATAAACGCAATAAGGACAAGGATTACCAGTATACATGACAACTTTTTTCATAATTAATATATATCACTTATTCTAACTTTTTCTCTCATTTTTTTTCTAGAAAG
>MDTE01010833.1_pt1 | contig 10507 bp, 11 predicted proteins | sample 811231 | NCBI WGS metagenome assembly MDTE01 (sample SAMN05326651, study PRJNA326480) | marine metagenome | isolation source: seawater | place: Indian Ocean: Red Sea | collected 2010 | reverse complement strand
TTAAAGTTATATTAAATGATAAGACAAAAAATCAAATTAAGGATGAGGAAATTAAAGGTACAAAAATTAGATTTCAAAAAGTAGATGGCCTTCCTACTAAAGAATTAAGAAAACTTGTAGATGATGGTAAAAAACAATTAGGTGAGGGAATTGTTGTAGTTTTTGCTTTTAAAGACGATAAAGTGGGTGTTGCAGTTGGTGTAACAAATAAATTGACTGATAAGTTTGATGCTGTCAAATTTGTTAAATTGAGTTCCGAAATTATTGGTGGACAAGGAGGTGGTGGTAGAAAAGATTTTGCTCAAGCTGGTGGACAAGATTCAAACAAGATCAATGAAGCATTTGAAAAAATTAAATCTTTAATTTAATTTTTTTTTTAATCTACCATCTATTTCATCTAAAAATTGATTAGTAGTTAAATATTTACTTGATGGTCCAATCAATATAGCTAAGTCTTTGGTCATAGCACCACTTTCAACACACTCAATACAAACACTTTCAATTGTATTAGCAAAATTTATTAATTCTTTATTTGCATCAAGCTTTCCTCTATGCGCCAAACCTCTTGTCCACGCAAAAATTGATGCAATTGGGTTTGTTGATGTTTCTTTTCCTTGTTGATGCATTCTATAATGTCGAGTAACAGTGCCATGAGCAGCTTCAGCCTCCATAATTTTCCCATCTGGTGTTAATAAAGTACTAGTCATTAAACCTAAAGAACCATAACCTTGGGCCATGGTATCTGATTGGACGTCCCCATCATAATTTTTACAAGCCCAAATATATTTTCCACTCCATTTCATTGCACATGCGACCATGTCATCGATCAATCTATGTTCATAGGTCAAATTATTTTTATCAAATTCTTTTTTGTATTCTTTGTCAAAAACTTCTTGAAAAATATCTTTAAACCTACCATCGTATTGTTTTAGAATTGTATTTTTTGTTGACATGTAGACTGGCCATTTTTTTATTAATCCATAACTAAAACAAGATCTCGCAAAATCTTTAATAGATTTATCAAGATTATACATTGATAAAGCTACACCTGGACCAGTGAAATTAAACACTTCGTATTTAATTTCATTTTTTCCATCTTCAGATGTCCATTTGACCTCCATTTTTCCTTTTCCTGGAACTTTAAAATCTGTTGCACGATATTGATCGCCGAATGCGTGTCTTCCAATTATTACTGGATCAGTCCATGAGGGAACTAATTTGGGAATATTTTTACAAATAATTGGTTCTCTGAATACTGTGCCTCCAATAATATTTCTAATTGTACCATTTGGAGATCTCCACATTTTCTTTAATTTGAATTCCTCAACTCTTGCTTCATCTGGGGTTATAGTTGCACATTTAATACCTACACCAACTTTTTTAATTGCGTTCGCTGAGTCTATTGTTATCTGGTCATCAGATTTGTCTCTACTTTTCATGCCTAAATCATAATATTCAATGCCAAGATCTAGATAAGGTAGAATTAATCTGATTTTGATAAAGTCCCAGATTATTCTGGTCATTTCATCGCCGTCGAGCTCTACTATAGGGTTTTTTACTTTGATTTTACTCATTTAATTGAAATATATCTTATTAATTGAATTTCGTAGTTTTATATACATATTAATCAAAAATTATCAAATATAAGAACATGTTTAGTAAAATTTTTCCAAAACTCCACTCTGAAGGTTATAAGTTTATTATAATCGCAGTTGTATTAACGATTATTCTTTATAACTTTAGTGGCTTTCTAGGTTTAATAGGAATTCTCTTAAGTGTTTGGGTTTATTATTTTTTTAGAGATCCAGAAAGAGTAATAATTAATGATGATAATTATCTAGTGAGTCCTGCAGATGGGGAAGTAATTAAAGTTGAAGAAATTGAAGGCCCAAAAGATCTAGGATTAGAAAATAAAAGATTTCATAAAATAAGTATATTTATGAATGTTTTTGATTGTCATGTAAATAGAACACCCTGTAAGGGAACAGTTGAAGAAATTTTATATAAACCAGGAAAATTTTTTAATGCCTCTTTTGATAAAGCAAGCGAGGAAAATGAGAGAAATTATTACAGAATTAAAGATGTTCATGGAAACAATATTATAATAGTTCAAATAGCTGGATTAGTTGCTAGAAGAATAGTTTGCGAAACAAGCAAAGATCAGGAATTAATGCAAGGAGAAAGAATTGGAATGATAAGATTTGGAAGTAGAGCAGATGTTTATTATGAAAATTATAAACCTTTAGTAAAAATTGGTCAGCGATCAATTTCAGGAGAAACACTTTTAGCAAAAAAATAATATGCAGCAACTTAAAAAAGATAATTTTAAAGTTATAACTGACAAAAAAAGCGCAAGAAGTATATTGCCGAATATGCTTACACTTATAGGTGTATGTATTGGATTAACTTCTATACGTTTTGCGTTAGATGAAAAATTTGAGTTTGCTATAATCGCAATTATTTTTGCAGCTTTAATTGATGGATTGGATGGAAGAATCGCAAGATTGATAAAGGGAACTTCAAAAGTTGGAAAAGAATTAGATTCACTCACAGATATGATAAGTTTTGGGGTTGCGCCAGCTTTTATAATGTATTTTTGGAAATTAAATAGTTTAGGAAGATTTGGTTGGTTACTATGTTTGATCTATGTAATTTGTGTAGCGTTAAGACTTGCTCGATTTAATATAAATTCAAACCAAGAACCATCTTGGAAAGATAATTTTTTTGAGGGCATACCTTCTCCTGCTGGAGGAATTTTAGTATTAACTCCATTAATCTATAGTTTAAGTGGATTTGATTTAGTTCAAATTAATTATGACTACATAGTTCCAACTTTTTTTATAATCATCTCTTTTCTACTTATTAGTAAATTTCCAAGTTATTCTTTTAAAAAAATTGTTATTCCAAGAAAAACTACAATTTTTTTACTATTTGGTATTGTTTTATTCTTTGGTCTATTACTGATTTATACTTTCAATGTTATTGCAATTAGCTCATTTATTTATTTAGGTCTTTTACCAATAAGTTTTTTACATTATCAAAAATTAAATAAAAAAAATCGCAATGAAAAAACCCAAGATGATGATGATAATCTTGAGGATGTTCTTTGATGAAAAAAAATGTAATTGTTTCATTAGCTGATGCCAATTATTATCCACTTTTAGATGAATTGATAAATTCAATAAGAAAATTTAAACAAAGTGAAAATTTTTCGATTTGTATTTTAGATGCGGGTTTAGAAAAAAAACAGAGACAAGAATTAGCTAAAAAAGTTGATGAAATTAAAACAGCAGAATGGGATATTGATGTTCCTGCTTATAAGGTTAAAGATAAAGAGTGGCTTAAAAGCCAAGTATCAAGAGCATATCTACCAAAATATTTTCCTAATTACGAAAAGTATTTGTGGATTGATTGTGATGCATGGGTTAACGACTGGGACTGCGTTGAGCTTTACTTTAAAGCATGTGAAAATGGAAAACTTGGAATTACACAAACAATAGGACCAGGTTATAGAATTACATCAAAAGTAAACTGGTTATTTGGAAAGCTTGCAATTATTAAATCACAAAATTTCAAACACGCAATAAAATCCAAAATAGGTTATGCAAAAGCAAGAAAACTAGCCTTTGCACCACATATTAATATTGGAGTTTTTTCAATGGAAAAAAATTCTCCAGGTTGGCAAATATGGCAAAAAAATCTAATACAAACATTAAAGGCTGGAAATATTTTTGGATCAGAGGGATTAGCAATAAACATGTCGGTTTATATAGACGAACTCATTACGGAGTTTCTTCCTCTTAATTGTAATTGGATTACGAGTAATTTGTTGCCTAAATTTGATGAGAATAAAAACACTTTTGTAGAACCTTTTTTACCAAACAATAAAATTGGAATTATGCATCTCGCAGCAGGTATCTGGAAAGATGGAAAAGATATGCGAACAAATAAAGAAGTTAAAATACAAATAGAAAATCTTGAGGGTAAGCTTTTAGAAAAGAGTTTAAGATTTGAAAATTAATTGAAAAAAAATAAGATTTCAAAAAACTGGATTAACAAACAACGTAGAGATACTTACGTTAAACAGTCTAAAATTGATGGTTATAGAGCTAGGTCAGCATATAAATTAATTGAGATTGATGAAAAATTTAACATTTTTAAAGGAGGGCTGACTGTAATTGACATCGGTGCAGCACCAGGAAGTTGGTCTCAGTATGCCTCAAGAGTTGTAAAAAATGGTAAAATTATTTCTGTCGATTTAAAAGAGATGACACCAATTTTTAATACAATTCAGATAAAAGGAGATTTTACAGAACAAATTACACAAGACAAAATTAAAAAAGTATTAATTAATAAATCAGATGTAATCATGTCTGATATGGCTGTTAATACAACTGGTATTAAAAATATTGATTCAATTCAGACAGGAGAATTATGTATGGAGGCAATGAATTTTTCAAAAAATGTAATTAATAACAATGGATATTTTATTTCTAAAATTTTTATGGGTGGGTCATTTAATGAGATAATAGATCTTGGAAAAAAAATATTTAAAGAAGTTAAAGTGTTTAAACCTAAATCTAGTAGAAAAGACTCAAAAGAAAGCTTTATAATTTGCAAAAAACTCCGAACGACACTTTAGACACTTTAAAAATAAAAGGAATCATATATAAATCATTATGGTTCCTATAAATGAAGCATTAACCTTTGACGATGTAACTCTTGTACCAAAGTACTCTGAGATATTACCAACAGAAGTTGATACAAGTATAAAACTCACAGATACTCTTAAATTAAGAATTCCTCTTTTATCATCTGCAATGGATACAGTGACAGAGAGCAAAATGGCAATTGCAATTGCTAAAGTAGGAGGAATTGGCGTGATTCATAGAAATTTAGAAATTAAAAAACAAATTGATGAGATTAAAAAGGTAAAAAAAAACAAACTAATTGTAGGAGCAGCAGTTGGAGCTGGTCCGAATGAGCTTAAAAGAGCTAAAGCGATTATTAATGAGGGAGTGAATTTAATAGTAGTTGATACTGCACACGGACATACAAAGAAAGTTTCAGAAATAGTTAAGTTGATTAAAAGATTAAAGCCTAAAAAGACAGCTTTGTGTGCAGGCAATATCGCAACTCCTGAGGCTGCAAAATTTTTGTTAAAATTAGGTGTCGATATTATCAAAGTTGGAATTGGGCCAGGTTCAATTTGTACAACAAGATTAGTTGCTGGTATAGGAGTACCTCAATTAAGTGCAATTCTTTCTGTCAGAAATGGAGTTAGAAATAAAAATGTTAAGATTATCTCTGATGGCGGAATCAAATATTCAGGAGATTTAGCCAAAGCTTTTGCTGCTGGTGCTGACGCAGTAATGATAGGATCTTTATTTGCTGGTACAGATCAAACTCCAGGAAAAATTATAAAAAGAAATGGAAAATTGTTTAAGAGTTTCAGAGGCATGGGATCTGTAGGGGCAATGAACAAAGGATCAGCAGATAGATATTTTCAAACTAAACAAAAAGATATTTCTAAATATGTTCCAGAGGGTGTTGAGGGTTTTGCCAGATATAAGGGTGATGTTAAAAACATTGTTCATAAACTGATAGGTGGATTAAGATCTTCCATGGGCTATTTGGGATCTAAACAAATAAAATATTTAAGAAATAAGCCAAAATTTGTAAAAATAACAAAAGCAGGATTTTACGAGAGCATGGTTCATAATGTAGATATTGTTAAAAATGAAAAAAAGTACTGATGATTAAATTAATAAAAATATCAATTATAACATTCTTAATTCTTGGATTTTTAAACACATCCTATAGCAAAGAAAATTTTTTTGATGAAGGGTTAAGATTATTCCAAGAGAAGAAATATGGAGATGCAAAATTTTTGTTAGAAAGAAGTATTGTTTTCAATCCTAAACATGCAAAATCATATTTATATTTAGCAAAAATTTACAAAGAAGAAAAAGATCAAAAAAATGAAGAAAAAAATTTAGAGGCAACTTTGTTAATAGATCCATCTAATGAGGATGCGATTTTGATGCTTATGGAAATTGGTATTGAAAAAACTAACTATTCAAAGGTAAAAGAGTTATCTGAAAGATTTACAAAAGTTTGTAAAAAACTATGTAACGAAAATAAAAAAATTTTAAAAGACTTGAAGAATCTAGAACCAAAAAATAATGAGTCTTAATATAAATTTAGACAAAATCCTAATAATTGATTTTGGTTCCCAATTTACACAATTGATAGTAAGAAGAGTAAGAGAACTAGGTGTATTTTCAGAACTAGTTAGCCATAAAAAGATCAGAAATTTTCATATTAAGGAGTCTGTAAAAGGCATTATCTTATCAGGAGGGCCTCTAAATGTTTATGAATTAAATGATCGTTTATTTGACAAAAAAATTTTGACACTTGGAATTCCAATTTTAGGAATTTGTTTTGGACATCAAATTCTCTCAAAATTTAATGGTGGAAGAGTAAAACAATCCAAACATAGAGAGTTTGGTTTAGCAAGAATTTTTAAAAAAAATGAGAGTTTACTCACAAAAAATTTCTTTAATAAAAAAATAAATAAAGTTTGGATGAGCCATTCAGATCAAGTTTACAGGTTACCAAAAAAATTCAAAGTAATTGCATCAAGTAAAAATTCAAAATATGCAATTATAGAAAATACAAATAAAAAATTTTTTGGTGTTCAATTTCATCCTGAAGTTACTCATACAGATAATGGTTTTAAAATAATTAGTAATTTCACATTTAGGATATGCAAGATAAAAAAAAATTGGTCTCTCAAAGATCAAAAAATTCAACTTATTAATCAAATTAGATCTCAAGTTGGATCAAATAAAGTAATATGTGCATTATCTGGTGGAGTAGATAGCAGTGTTGTTGCTCAACTTCTTAATAAAGCAATAGGTAAAAAATTATACTGTATTTTTGTTAACACAGGTCTTTTAAGAAAATATGAGGAAAATCAGGTCATAAAAACATTTAAACAACGATTGAAGATGAATTTAATTTATGTAAATGCCGAGAGGGAATTTATTAGAAATTTAAAAAATGTTTCAGATCCAGAAAAAAAACGCAAAATAATTGGTAATTTATTTATTAAAATTTTTGAAAAATACTCAAAAAAGATTAAAGATGTAAAATATCTTGCCCAAGGAACACTTTATCCAGATTTGATTGAAAGCAGATCAGTCACTGGAAGTCAAACATCAAAAATTAAATCCCATCATAATGTCGGAGGTTTACCGAAAAGAATGAAACTAAAGTTGGTGGAGCCATTAAAGTTTTTATTTAAAGACGAGGTAAGAAAACTGGGATTAGAATTAGATCTTAATAAAGAAATTATTCAAAGACATCCTTTTCCAGGACCAGGCTTGGCAATAAGAATGCCAGGTGTAATTACTAAGGAAAAAATTAATATTCTAAAAGAAGCAGACTTTTATTTTATAGAAGCTTTAAAAAAACATAATATTTATCATAAAATTTGGCAGGCTTATGCTGCGTTACTACCAGTTAAAACAGTGGGAGTAATGGGTGATAATCGAACTTACGAGTATTTATGTTTATTGAGAGCTATAACCTCTGAGGACGGCATGACTGCTGATTTTTATGAATTTAAAAAACCATTTATTCAGGAAATCTCAAACAAAATTGTGAATAGTATAAAAGGTATTAATAGAGTAGTTTATGATATAACTTCAAAACCTCCAAGCACTATTGAGCTAGAGTAAGAATGAATAAAAAGATAAAAAAAATTCTTAAAAAAAAAAATAAATCAAAAATAATTTGTCTTACAGCTTACTCCAAAAATATTGCCTCAATCCTAGATAAACATTGTGATATTGTGTTGGTAGGAGATTCACTTGGATCTGTTCTCTATAATTATAAATCCACAAAAGAAGTAACCCTAAATAACATGATAAATCATTCAAAAAGTGTAAAGCTTGGACTAAAAAAAGCTTTGATGGTAGTTGATATGCCTTATAAAACATATCGAAACCCAAGGGAAGCTCTTAAAAATACAAAATTAGTTTTAAAAGAAACTAAATGTGACGCAGTAAAACTTGAAGGTGGTAAGAAAATAATTCCAATTATAAAAACTCTAATTAAAAACAAAATCCCAGTGATGGGCCATATTGGTATTTTACCTCAAACAGATAAAAAATTTTTCTTTAAAGGTAGAAAACAGACAGAAAAAAATAAGATTATAAATGATGCTATTTTATTACAAAAAGCAGGAGCTTTTTCGATTGTTTTAGAATGTATTGAAAAAAAACTTTCAAAAGAGTTAACTAAAAATTTAAAGATACCAACCATTGGCATTGGAGCCTCAGTAAATTGTGATGGTCAAGTATTAGTTACTGATGATTTATTAGGACTAACAAATCAAAATTTTAGATTTGTTAAAAAATATATAAATTTGAAAAAAATAATTAACAAGTCTATAAACCAATTTAAGACTGAAGTGTTAAATGAAAAATTTCCAACAGACAAGCATTCATTCAAACTTTAAAGATGTTTTGATTTTTATAGTGCAAAATCCTGTAAAATTTCATTAGAATAAATTTTAGATTATTTACTATTACACCAGGTTTATAATTAACTAATTCTTTGATAAAAAATTTTTTTAAATCAATATCATTTAAATTTTCTATCAAATTTATCTTATTTTCTTTCGTTTTAAAGGTTAAACTGTCTTTAGTTTGATAACTTAATCTCATCATAATTCTATTTTTTTTCTTACAATGGCCGCCTCTATGATAAACCCTGAATGAGTCAATTAAGACTCCATTTCCTTGTCCTTTTACTATCGAAATATTTTCTGAATTATTTTTTTCATCTATGTACTTATCGTCTATCTTACCTCTTTCACCAATAACTGGATTAGAAATTTCATGAGCAGACTTGGAAAAAACTCCTAGAGGATTATTCTTTTTTATAACATGTAGAGGCCCATTTTCGTGATCAACATCACTAACATTTATAAACAAATCTAAACTTTTGTAACCAAAATCGTCTTTATGCCATAACATGGCTCCTCTCTTAGGAAATTTAGTTGGATAATTTTTGTAAATTTTTACTTGATTTAAAATTGGAAAAACTTTTAAATAATCAGTGCTTATTGAGATCATTTTATCTGATATAGCAAACTTCAAAATATCTTGTTTAAGCTTAGAGCTTAAAAAATCAAAAATTTCAATTTTATAAGTTTGATTGCCAGAATTTGTTACATTATATCGTGTTTCATTTTTAAGTTTGGAAAATTCATCATCAATTATTTTCGATAATTTTAGGTCGTTTTCATTAAGTTCATTATTAATAGATTGAGTTAAAACATCTAAATCATTATCTTTATTGACTAATTTACAAAAATTTTTTTTCAATTCCTCATTGTGCTCATTTGAATTTCTTAAGTGTTTTAATTTCCACATAATAAAAATGATTTTTCTGTCAAAATTAATGAAATATTGCCAAAATATTTCATAAACAGGGCATACAAATATTGATAATAATTTTTTATATAACAAAGTTTTTTTAAAATTTATCAGGTATTTCATTATTTATTGTTATACAGTAATTATTTACATATAAAATTCAAAATTTTATTTTACTAATAATTTAAAGTATAGGTAATTACTATTAATTTTTAAATGAAACTTACTAAAATTAAACCAAAATACGAAACTTCTTCTAATCCAAGAATTGGCTTAATCACCTTAGCTAGCGATTTTAGAATTGAAAAAGATTTTAATAATATAATTTATGGAAAAGATATAGATTTGTATTCAAACAGAATTAAATCATATAATCCACTTACTAATGAAACTTTAAAAAAAATGGCTGATGATATCATTGATGTGACCAAGGAAATTTTGCCAGAACAAAAACTTGATTGTGTTGCATATGGATGTACCTCAGGAACTATAGCTGTAGGATATAAATCTATTTATGAGAAAGTAAACATAGCTAAACCTAATACTAAAGTAACCACACCAATTACATCAACAATCAATGCATTAAAAAATCTTAAGATAAATAAATTATCAATATTCACTCCATATACAGACGAAATTAACCAGTCTGTTATAAAATATTTTAAAGAAGAAAATATAGAAATTTCAGAACTATCTTATTTTGATATAGCATCGGATATAGATATCGGAAAAGTCGATTCTGATCATTTATATGATGTGTTGAGTAAACAAGATCTTTCAAAAAGTGATGCACTGTTTGTTTCTTGCACAGCATTACCAGTCTTATCTATAATTAAAGATTTAGAAAAAAAACTTGGAAAAATAGTGTTGTCAAGTAATCAGACATTGATTTGGGAGACACTTAATCAAATAGAATATAAAAAAAAAATTGAAGGTTATGGGGAATTGTTTAAAAATTAATTATGCTCTTTAGTAAAGAGGAATATAAACAAAGACTTTTAAAAGTTCAAAAAATGATGCAAGAAAAAGGCATCGAAATTCTAATTTCTCACGATACA
>MDTE01125300.1_pt1 | contig 10508 bp, 8 predicted proteins | sample 811231 | NCBI WGS metagenome assembly MDTE01 (sample SAMN05326651, study PRJNA326480) | marine metagenome | isolation source: seawater | place: Indian Ocean: Red Sea | collected 2010 | reverse complement strand
AGCCTGTGGACAATTGGTTGGAAACGTCGAAGATAAGACCCAACGTCAGGCTCATTACAAAAAAATTGCACGAGGATAGCTAGATGGTCAGGAGTTTGCGCAGTACATGCTTAGGTATGGGTAATGAGTGACTCGGTCGCTGAAGAGAGTTCCGTTCAAACTGCATCTGAACTGTTGGTTTCTGCCAGAGAGCAATTGAATCTAAGTCAGGAAGATATTGCTGGTCAGCTATATCTGTCGCTTTCATTTATTCGCCATATCGACGACGGTCTATTTCACAAGATTCCTAAGCGGGCCTTTATCAAGGGTTACCTGAGGTCCTATGCAAGAGTTGTCGGTTTAAACGAGGATGTGGTTGTAGCGCGATACGAAGAAGGATTGGAGTCTGACGATCGCGTCGATATTCTTAATGCCACCCAAGAGCGATTTGGTAGTTCTTCACTGACGGGACCCGTATTGCAGACGGGATTGATCGGTCTCGGTGGTATTGTCGTTGTAGTGGTGTTGGTTTGGGTAATTACTGCTGATGAGGAAGATAAATTGCTGATACAAGAGGTAGCTGAAGCTCCCGCATTGCTTGATGAAGCACCGGAGTTAGAAAACGTAAACCTGTCATCTGCTCCTGCCGTGATTATTGAAAACGAGCCGCAAGAAAACGTTGGGGAGCCCATACATCAGTCACTGGTGCTTGATAATGAGAGTAGTGATGCGGCCATTCATGCGTCAAGCGAGCAAGAGAGAGTGGAGGATGATAATAATGATGGTCTTGCTGATAACCTGGAAGAGTTTTTGGCCATAGGAACCATCAAGGAAATCACGGTTGAGCGAACCTCGGATGATACTTTTGAATACATCACGGTAGATTCCGGTGGTGTTGATCAACTGGAGTTCAGGTTTACGGAAGAGTGCTGGGTCGAAGTTGAAGATGCAGATGGAGAGTCGATCTATGGTGATCTGAATCGTGATAGCGATATTCTTACGTTGTATGGCAAGGCTCCGTTTAAGATTCTTCTTGGCCGGGCATGGGCTGTTACACTGCAGCATAACGGTACTGAAATTGATCTGTCGCTGTATACCACCAGCGATCAGACAGTCAGGCTCACAGTTGGTGGCTAAGGCGAGAATATGAGGCAGGAATCCAAAATAAAGCGCCGTAAAACCCGCCAGATTATGGTGGGGAGCGTTCCTGTTGGTGGCGATGCTCCAATTTCCGTGCAGAGTATGACAAACACTGAAACAACGGACGTACCGGCAACAGTTGCTCAAATCAAACGACTTGAATCCGTGGGTGCGGATATTGTGCGCGTGTCAGTTCCTACTATGGATGCCGCCAATGCGTTTGGCGCGATACGTAATCAGGTTACGGTACCGCTGGTCGCTGATATTCATTTCGATTACAAAATTGCGCTGAAGGTTGCTGACCTCGGCGTTGATTGTCTACGCATCAATCCTGGAAATATTGGTAATAAGGATCGGGTCAAGGCGGTGGTTTCGAGCGCCCGAGACCATGGTATTCCCATTCGTATTGGCGTGAATGCTGGTTCCCTTGGCAAAGATCTGCTGCGTAGATATAAAGAGCCGAACGCGACAGCTATGATCGAGTCAGCGAAACGTAACATTGATCTGCTTGATGCAGAAGATTTCCAGGACTTTAAACTGAGCATGAAGTCCTCAGATGTTTTTATGACGATAGAAGCCTATAGGATGATTGCGAAACAAATAGATCAACCGCTGCACCTTGGCATTACTGAGGCTGGTGGGCTTAGATCCGGCACTGTGAAGAGCTCAGCTGGTCTCGGATTGCTACTGATGGAAGGGGTAGGTGACACTATCAGAATATCTCTGGCGGCTGATCCAGTTGAGGAAGTTAAAGTCGGTTTTGATCTCCTAAAGGGTCTGCACATTCGTAGTAAGGGTATCAATTTGACGGCATGCCCCAGCTGTTCGCGCCAAAACTTTGATGTGATCAGCATCGTGAACGAACTGGAACGTCGGGTAGAAGACATTACGACACCGCTTGATGTCGCGATCATAGGTTGTATCGTGAACGGCCCTGGTGAAGCCAAGGAAGCTGATATCGGACTGACAGGTGCAAGTCCCAAAAATCTGGTGTACGAAGCCGGAAAACCACATCACAAAATTACTAACGAAGTTTTACTCGATGATCTGGAGAGGATGATTCGAGATCGTGTTGCCGAGAGGCAACAGCAACAAGTTATAGCTAAATCTTAAGACCGTGAAAATCCAAGCCGTGCGGGGCATGCAGGATTTGCTGCCCAAACAGAAGGAAATATTCCGATATATTGAAGATACCGCACGAGGTGTCCTAGAGTCCTATGGTTACACTGAAATTGGCGTTCCGGTGCTTGAATCAACTCAGCTGTTCAGTCGTCTGGTAGGTCAGGCAACGGACATCGTGGAGAAAGAGATGTACACCTTTGAGGATCGCAACGGGGATAGTTTGACTATGCGACCAGAGGGAACTGCAGGTGTTGTGCGTATGGGCCAGGAAAATGGCCTGCTGTTTAATCAGATCCAACGGTTCTGGTATGCCGGTCCGATGTTTCGTCACGAGCGACCACAAAAAGGACGATATCGTCAGTTTGAGCAAATTGGTGCGGAATGTTTCGGTATGGCGGGGCCGCATATCGATGCTGAATTGCTGTTTATATGCCAGCGAATGTGGGAAGCTCTCGGCGTCGCTGACGAGATCCATCTAGAATTAAACTCTATCGGCACCACAGAATGTCGTGCGGCCTATAAGAGTGAGCTGGTTAGCTATCTGGAGAAGCATCGTGATGGTCTGGATGAGGATAGTATGAGGCGACTCGAAACCAATCCGCTACGCATCCTGGATAGCAAGGAGCCGAAAACTCAGGAACTGCTGGTGGATGCGCCAATGCTCACGGATTTTTTGGATGAAGAGTCGCAGACGCACTTTGATCAATTGCGTGGTCTGCTGGACCAGAATCAGCTTTTCTACCAAGTCAATCCATCAATAGTACGTGGACTCGATTATTACAATAAAACCGTGTTTGAATGGGTGACTGGTTCCTTGGGAGCTCAGGGCACGGTGTGCGGGGGCGGCCGTTATGATGGTTTGGTCGAGCAGGTGGGTGGAAAATCCACGCCCGGTGTTGGTTTCGCGATGGGTTTGGATCGTCTTGCAATGATGTTAGATGACAAATTTGAATCAACTGCGAATGCTGATGTCTATATCGCGTCGCTCGGTGAGCCAGCTAGGGCATATGCGCTCTTGCTTGCGGAGGATATTCGAGGCAACCTTGTGCACTGCAAAGTGCTCGTACACTGTGCTGACGGAAAATTGAAAAGCCAGATGAAGAAGGCGGATACCAGTGGTGCACGTATGGCGCTTATTATTGGTGAGGAAGAGGTTAGTAAGAGAGAGGTTACGGTCAAACATTTGAAAACCGGTGAACAGCAGTCGGTAAATGCAGAGGCGGTAATCGATTATCTCTCGAAATTGCTTAGGGAGTAGAAGTGGCAGAAACAGACGAAGAACAGATAGAGGTGATAAAAGCCTGGTGGTCAGAGAATGGCAATTCTTTGATTGTTGGTGTGGTCGTTGCACTTGCGGGTGTGTTCGGCTATCGGGCCTGGGAGAATAGCGTCATTGAGTCCACCGAGGCAGCGTCCTCACTCTATGAGAGTATGACCAGCGCTGTGGTTGGCCAGAAAATTAGTGAATTGCCCAACGAGACCTTGGCATCGACTCGAGTGCTCGGTAATCAGCTAAAAATCGATTTCCAGGATTCGGCCTACGCACACTTTGGAGCACTTCAAATGGCGCGGATTGCGGTTGAGACAGGTGACCTTGAATTGGCTGAGACAGAATTACGCTGGACGCTTGATAACGAGGTCAGCGAATTGTTGGAGCCTATCGTTCGTATGCGTCTTGCGCAGGTAGTTGCAGCTCAGGGTCGTTTAGAACAGGCGTTGCTATTGTTGCCGACAGATCAGCAAGTCAATAAGCATGCCTCCTCCTGGCACGAAGTCAGAGGCGACATTTACTATCAGCTGAAGAATATGGAAGCAGCTCGTGAGGCCTATCAAACTGCGGTCAACGCAGTGCCTGAAGCAAGTCCCAAGCCGATACTCCAGGCCAAACTGGACGATCTAACCTACGTTGTAGAGTCCCAGGACGAAGGATGATGCGTACTGCACTACTCGCAATGATCTTAGTTGCCATTCTACCAGGTTGTGCCTGGTTTAAAGACATAACAAGTCTTGGTGAAGAAGATGAATCGGCAAAACCCAGAGAACTTGAGTCTTTTAAAAAAGAAGTAGATCTCAAGCAGCGCTGGAGAACCAACATTGGTAAAGGTGCGGCAGACAGGGCAATTAGACTGGTGCCGGCATTATTCGGTAACAGGATATTTGCAGCAGCTGCGAACGGTACCATCAAAGCGTTAAACACATCTAACGGTCGTGCAATTTGGGAAGTGAACGTGATGAACTTTTACCAGGGTGCACAACGCGCCAACGCTTTCGCCAAAGATGTGGATGTCATTACCGGCGGTGTTGGTGTTGGTGAAGACATGCTGGCTGTGGGTTCTGCTGCGGGAGAAATTATTGTTCTGAATCAGAGTGATGGTTCGCTCGCCTGGCGAGCACGAACTAGCAGCGAGGTTTTGTCACCACCTCAGATTGAAGGTGATTTAGCGGTTGCGCACAGTATTGATGGCAAGATCACAGCCTACAACGCACTTGATGGTGAGCGTCAGTGGGTCTATTCCACGACATTGCCATCGTTAAGCCTGCGCGGTTCTGCGACCCCCATTTTGACGCCTGAGTTTGTCGTTGGTGCATTTGCTAACGGACGATTTGCACTACTTAATCGTGCGTCCGGGCTTGCCGGTGTTGATCAGGCCATTGGTGTTGCTAAGGGTAAGAGCGATCTGGAACGTTTGGTCGATATTGACGGAAATATGATAATCGCGGGACAACGTCTTTTTATTGTTGGATTTCAAAGTAATGTTGTTGCCGTGAACTTAAATACGGCCCAGTTGGAGTGGGCGCTTGAGAGTTCCAGCGTGGTTGGGCTTGGTGAAGGTTTTGGTAATGTCTATGTTGGGGGAGCTGACGGCGTTATCACTGGTTACGATGCGCTTAGTGGTAAACTGGTTTGGGAAATCGAGTCACTTACTAATCGAGATATTACTACGCCAGTGACCGCGAGTAGTTATATTGTGGTAGGAGATTTCGAAGGTTATCTGCACGTCATCGCACAATCTGACGGGCGCTTTGTGGGTCGTCGAAAAGTAGATGGTAAAGGGCTTTACTCGCCTGCTGTCGCGGATGGTAATCGAATTTACGTGATGAGCACGAACGGTAGCCTTTCAGCCTACGAGATCCAGTAGGTAGCACATCATGCTTCCTGTCATTGCCCTCGTTGGACGCCCCAACGTTGGAAAATCCACATTATTCAATCGACTAACGAGATCCAGAAATGCACTCGTCGCCAGCTTTCCGGGGTTGACCCGTGACCGGCAGTATGGGCAGGGAGCGCTCGGCGACGTTGATTACGTAGTTATCGATACGGGTGGTCTAACGGATGAGAAAGGCAGCATCGATAAGCCGATGGCAGATCAGGTAATGCAGGCCATCGCGGAAGCAGACATCATAGCTTTTATCGTCGATGCACGGGACGGCAGGATAGCTGGTGATGAGACGATAGCCGAGATGCTGCGGCAGCAGACAGTGCAGGTAACGCTGGTGGTAAACAAAATCGATGGTCAGGACCCTGATATGGCAGCGGGAGAATTCTTCTCTCTTGGGTTCGGTGAACCGACATACATTTCTGCCAGTAATGGTCAGGGAGTGACACAGTTCATCAACGAAAATGTAGCGACCTTCCCAGGGTTCGACGCCGTTGGGTCCGACAACGTTGAGGAACCAGGTATCAAGGTTGCGATTGTTGGTCGGCCGAATGTCGGAAAATCGACTCTTGTTAACCGCTTGCTGGGCGAGGAGCGGGTCGTCGTTTTTGATGCGGCCGGAACGACAAGAGACAGTGTGTATATCCCATTCGAACGAGACGGGCAACCCTACACACTCATAGATACTGCGGGCGTTCGCCGGCGCGGTAAAGTCGTAGAACGTATAGAGAAGTACTCCGTGATAAAGACCCTTGATGCCATTGCCGACGCACATGTGATTATTTTGATGATCGATGCCAGAGATGGTGTGGTTGAACAGGATCTACACCTGCTTGGTCATGTGCTTGATGCAGGTCGTGCGCTGGTTATTGCCGTCAATAAGTGGGATGGTCTCGCCAGGGACGCGCGTGATCGAATTTGCTCGGAATTGGAAAGGCGCCTTACGTTCATTGATTTTGCCAGGATTCATTTTATTTCTGCTATGCATGGCTCAGGGGTAGGTAATCTCTATGGCTCTGTACATCGTGCTTACGAGTCTGCCACACGCGGAATTAAGACATCGGATCTCAATTTTATTCTGGAACAGGCAGTGAGTGATCATCAGCCTCCACTAGTTCGAGGACGGCGAATTAAACTGCGTTATGCGCACCTTGGCGGTAGCAATCCACCGGTTATCGTTGTGCATGGAAATCAGACAGATTCTGTGCCAGCTTCTTACAAACGCTATTTGGAACATCGGTTTATTGATGCGCTGGAACTAGAAGGCACACCGGTTCGGCTCGACTTAAAAACTGGAGACAATCCTTTTAAGGGGCGTAAGAATCAGTTGAGTCGGCGCCAGATGTCTCGCAAGCGACGTTTGATGGATTATGTGAAAAAGAATGAGCGGCGGCGAAAGCGGCGACGTTAGCCCTACTAGTCGGACAAAAAAAGAGCGGGGTCGACCCGCGCGTTGTTCAGGCTTACTCCCCAATGTAAGTGCGGCCCAGTGACACGTCCGGTCTGCCCGACCTTACCGATTAGCGTGCCGGCATCCACGGCTTTCCCCGGTTTGACATCAATACTGCTGAGATGACAATACATGGTGACCAGACCCTGACCGTGATCAATCAGAATGGTATTTCCGTTGAAGAAATAGTTGCCTATGGCGGTAACGATACCCTCAGCGGGTGAAACAATTGGTGTGCCTTCCGGCGCTGCGATATCCATGCCGGTGTGCGGGTTTCTGGGCTGCCCGTTTAACACGCGTCGCAGCCCAAATGAGCTGGAACGAGGGCCGTCCACTGGTGATTGAAAGTCTGTGTTTGGCATGCTGTCTGCTGCGAAGTGCAGGAAGGCTGAATCCATTTCCTTGCGTTCCCTATGGATGCGTTTTAGGTCTACTGGTAATGGATTTACCTGTCGCCTGTTTTTGATTGTCAGATGCTGAGTTTCATATTCATGCGAGCTTACTTTGAACGCTATACGTCTTTTACCTACTAGGATCTCGTGTTCGCCTGGTTTGGTGGATAGAGAAAGCCCGACAACCGCATAGGCTTCATTGGTTTTCGTCAACGTCATAACAGGCTGGCCATTGAATGTTGTTGGTTCTGCTATACCGATAGGAATAACGGCGATTCCCCCTGGGATAGGATGATCCTTGGGCAGCCCAATAGCCTGGCCAGCACAAGTAGCTGACCAGATTAAAAGGCAGATTGTGGCAAGTAATTTAGTCATAGATATCTTTAATCTCTACGGTAAGCTTTCCCCGCTGCAAACGGACATCAATAAGATCACCGTTTTTCAGGCTCTCAGTATTAGTGATTACTTTTTCAGGAGCTCCGAAAGGGCTCGCGATTGCATAGCCTCGTTCTAGTGTGGCAAGAGGGCTTAGTGTATCCATCTTCTGTGCGAGTGAGTGCAATTTGTTCGTGGCAGTCATCACTTTTCTGTCGAGCGCGTTGATGATTTTCTGTTGGCATTGCGCGATCTTGCGTTCTATTTCGTCAAAACGCGATTTGTTCAGTAACCGGAGTTCCAGATTATCAAGTCGTTGACCTAGTTCCTGTAGTCGCTGGCCAGGATGCCTTAGCCGTTTGGACAAGTGGAGCAGGTGGTTCTGGTTTGCTGTCAATCGTTCGCCGAAACGTGACGTCAGACGTTCCTGGTTTCTAAGAATCGCATCTGACCAATCCTGTTGATCAGGACTCACCAGTTCCGCAGCGGCTGATGGTGTGGATGCGCGTAGATCCGCAACAAAGTCGGTGATACATACATCGGATTCATGGCCCACGGCAGAGACAACGGGTACATCGCTTGCGGCAATTGCCCGCGCTACCTCTTCAGTATTGAAGGGCCAGAGATCTTCCAGGGAACCACCGCCCCGGGTTACCAGTAATACGTCAAACGGATTCGTTTCATGGCGATTCGCAAAAGCCAGTGCTTGGGTGATATTTCCTACGGCTTCATTACCCTGTACTTGTACCGGTAGGATCGAAATCTTGATGGCGGGAAATCGCCGGCCAAGGATATTTATAATGTCGTGTACCGCGGCTCCGGTAGAGGAAGTAATAACGCCGACATGCCGAGGTAAATCGGGAATCGGCTTTTTATCGGCTTCATCGAACAGGCCTTCCTGTTGTAGTCTTGCTTTGAGTGCTTCATACGCGCGCAGTAGTACGCCGTCACCGGCATCTTCCAGGTGATCAGCGATGAGCTGGAATTCTCCACGGCCCTCGTATAGGCTGATTCGCCCTCGAATGACGACCTGCAGGCCGTCCTTTGGCTTTACCTTTTGAAACTGGTTGCGGTTTCGGAACATGGCGCAGCGGAGCTGGGCTGAGGAGTCTTTGAGCGTAAAGTACCAGTGTCCGGAAGAGGGCCTGACGAAGTTGGAAATTTCGCCTTCAACCCAGACCATTGGAAATTCACCTTCCAGCAGGCGTCTGGCACTGCCGTTTAGTTCCGAGACGGAAATGACTTCCCTGTTGATACCACTGCTGGCGTTATTTATACCCCCGCCGCGGGTAATGCTTTTTGATCCATTATTTTGCATCGACTCATCATAACGTGATCGTACGAAATGAGGTAGCACCTGCGGTCCTAGCGAAGCACCTATCGTTAGGCGGTTTATGCGGCGAGAGATTCCAGTATAATTTAACGCTTTCACGCGAGGGAAACTATGATTCAGGATATCCATCAGGAAAGAATCCTTATCCTAGACTTTGGTTCCCAGTACACTCAGCTGATTGCTCGACGCGTTCGCGAAATCGGTGTCTATTCAGAAATACAACCGCACAACCTGGCCGCTGAGTTGGCGAATGAGTTTGCCCCAACGGGTATTATTCTATCCGGGGGTCCCGACTCCGTGACTCTAGACGATACCCTGCGTGCGCCTGACTATGTATTCGAATGTGGTGTGCCAGTGTTGGGCATCTGTTATGGCATGCAGACCATGGCGAAACAACTTGGGGGTGAAGTCGAAGGCTCTAGTCATCAGGAGTTCGGCTACGCCAGAGTTTTTATCAATGAATCGAACACACTGCTTGACGGCATTGTAGATGCTGTTGAATCCGGGACCCCGACGCTTGATGTGTGGATGAGCCACGGGGATAAAGTTGTTTCGGTTCCTGAAGGGTTTAAGGGTATTGCAAGCACCAGCACTACAGAATTTGCTGCAATGAGTGACGAGAGCCGTCGCTTTTATGGTGTTCAATTTCATCCTGAGGTTAACGATACGCTTCAGGGGCTGCCGATCATGCAGCGGTTTCTGCTTGACATCTGCGAGTGTCAGGGACTGTGGACGCCAGCAAACATCGTGGAAGAAATTATTACCGATGTTCGAGCTCGGGTTGGTAGTGACCGGGTCTTGCTTGGGTTGTCCGGTGGTGTTGATTCATCCGTGGTCGCGGCACTGCTTTCCCGCGCAATTGGTGATCAATTGACGTGTGTGTTCGTTGATAACGGATTATTGCGTCTCAATGAGGCAGAACAGGTGATGTCAATGTTTGGCGAAAATGCAGATAACGCGTTTGACTTGAATATCGTTGCAGTGGATGCAGAAGATCGGTTTCTTGAGAATCTCAAAGACATCGAAGAACCAGAAGACAAGCGAAAGATTATTGGCAACACGTTTATTGACGTCTTCGAGAAAGAATCCAACAAGCTTACGGATGTTAAGTACCTTGCTCAAGGGACGATCTATCCGGACGTTATTGAGTCAGCCGCTAATAATAATAGTAAGGCGAATGTAATCAAATCACATCACAATGTTGGTGGTCTGCCGGATTATATGAAACTAAGCCTGATCGAGCCGCTGCGTGAGTTGTTTAAGGATGAAGTGCGCCTTATCGGTCTTGAATTAGGACTCTCCAACGAAATTGTCTTTCGTCACCCGTTCCCTGGCCCGGGGCTTGGTGTGCGGATTCTGGGCGAGGTTAAAAAGGAATACGCAGACCTGCTTCGACAGGCAGATCATATTTTTATCGAGGAGCTTTACAAGGCTGATTGGTACGACAAGGTGAGTCAGGCATTCGCGGTTTTCCTGCCGGTAAAGTCTGTGGGTGTTGTGTGTGATGCTAGGCGCTATGAGTATGTCATTTCGCTTCGCGCGGTAGAGACGATCGACTT
>MDTE01077976.1_pt1 | contig 10508 bp, 2 predicted proteins | sample 811231 | NCBI WGS metagenome assembly MDTE01 (sample SAMN05326651, study PRJNA326480) | marine metagenome | isolation source: seawater | place: Indian Ocean: Red Sea | collected 2010 | reverse complement strand
TTACAGAAGAACAACAAAGTATGGAATATACTGCTAAAGCTAAGACTAATAAACAAAGGTTGAAGAATTGGTTGAGTGCATTTGGCTCGGTGTGGTCTACTACAGATAATAAAATTGAAGCTGAAGAAACATTAAAAAATTTTAATTGGGATGAAGAATATGAAAAAAATCTAGATGAAGAATACGAATTAAGATTATTTAACGCATTTAATGATGGTTCAAAAGAAGAGGATGCTACAGCTGCTCTAGAAAATGATGTGGTTCCAAATTCTTCGATTATGTCATCTTTCGGAGATGCTTGGACTAGATTCTCAAATCAAATGGGTAATGATTGGAAACTTGGAAGAGTTATGGGAAATACATTTTTTAGAAGAGAAGATATGCCCTATACACCTGACGCATATTTGTTAGATGCTGATTTAATAAGTCATCAATCTTTAAAAAATCCGCTGCTGCTTCTACGTGTGGCTGGTGCTGGTATAAGTTCCTTACTTACTCGTGCTACGACTGATGGTTACAGGAAAGAGAAAAATAAAAAGAATAAAGAAAGGATGAAGAATGATCTTACAACTAGCGCTAGGAACCAAGAAAATGCATTTATTTATTCTTTAGGTACAGCAAATCTTGAAGCGGTAAAAGAGCAGTATCCTGATTTTTACAATACGATTATGGAAGTTGCCCAGGGAGATGAATCAAAAGCTAAAGCTATTGTTTTATCAATTGCAGAAGCTAACAATCCAGAATTCAAAGCAACAATAGCTGGTGGCCAGGAAGCAATCGCTGCAAGTGTTGTGGAAGGTATGAAAAATATTGCTAAATCTGAAGATAGTATAGGTCAATTAATGGTGGAAGGTTTTGGTTGGTGGTCAAAGTATGTTGTAGGAACAATTTCTACAAGTTTATTTTTATTAAATGATGATGAATATAGGAAGATGGCGTTTGAATTTGGTGATGGTTATTTTGAAAGATTACATGACCAAATTAAAAAAGCTGATTATAGTCCTGCTAAAGTTTTGGGATTAGATGGACACTTTGGAGGTTCTCTTTTTGATATAGGAACATCCTTTATCTTTGATCCTACTGTATGGTTTTTTGCTCCAGGAGTAGGTTTAAGAGCTGGTAAAGCTGCTACTCAATTTGCTACTAAAGCAGGAATTAAAGGTTGGACAAGTAGTCATGTAGGAAAATATATTGCAACAACTTTATGGGAAGTTATCAGAGATTCTAGAGTAACAAAGCAAGTTGATGTAATTGCTTTCAATAGATTCACTCAGGGATTTAATGATCAAAGTACAGCTAAGTTACTTTCTCAAGTAGAGATGGATGTTGCTAGAGGTCTTAAAAAACCTTCAGCTGCATTTCTTGATGAGTTTACTGAAGCGTTGTTAATGGGAGATAGACCTTTTAATTATCATCATAATATGTGGTCTCAAATGAAATCACGAACTAAATATACAATAGCAAAAAAATATGCAAAATTACCTAATGCTAAAAATGCAAAAACATTTGATGGTCTTTTAACTCTTAAGAATACTTCTACAAAAGTACAGTTATCTGGACCTCATGCTAGGCAAAATGCTATGGATACTCTTTATGACTTTATTCAGTCATCAGGAACTTCTGTGGAATTTCAAGATAAATTGGTAAGACAACTTACTAAACATTTAGATAAATTTCAACACAACATAGGTAAGTACGGTACAGGTATGTATGGAAAAAGTATTGCTGCTTTGAAATATAAAGTTATGAGAGATGCAGAGTTGCTTAATGCTTTAGAGATAATGCTTGGAACTAAACCTAGAGTCCTTACTCAAGGAATAACTGATGATGTTTTTAGAGGTCAAAGTAGTGTAAGAAATCACACTAAATTAAAAGATGCAGATGGATTAGATATATCTCATAGTGGGGTTGATGGAATGTTGAACCCTAAAGCAATAGAAGAAAAAATAAAAAGATTAAAAGCAGAACTTCCAACCCTGACTGATGAAATTACTATTGCAAGTCAAAAAGCTTATATTGAGAAATTAGAAAAAATATTAGCAAGACCTGAACTTACTGAAGAAGCTGTAACTAGAGGAGGTCGTGAAATATTTAAAAAATTTGGTGAGACACCTTTTGGACAAGTCAGAGTTGATGAGAATTACGAAGTATTAAAAAATCTAATAAACGAATCTAAAGAAATAGCAAAAGCTACTGATAGTGCTATTGATTCAAAAATGCTTAAAGATTTAGAAGACTATGTAGATGTTTTTTATGGAAAATTAGATAGCGTACAAGATGTATCTTTACAAGCTGGTATGCAAACTCCTGAAGTTACATTTGCAAATTTAAGAAGAATATTTCAAAAAGAACACAGGAAATTACAGAGCAGGTTAGAAAAAGATATGATGGCTTTACGAAAAGAGTTAGGCAGAGATTATAGAACTCCTGTATGGAAAGCTGTAACAGATAGTATTGATCAGTTGGTTGTTGAAATGGGTTGGCATGAAGCTCCTAGATTTTCAGGTGGTTGGTATAAAGCAACAACAAAACTAGATGATGATGGTCTAAAAGTATTTGATAATGTTAGGAAACTTAAAGCAAAACATCAAACAGATGAAGCAGCTGTTTTAAAAGGATTAAAGCCCAATGAAGAAGCTGTGTATATAGAAAATCCAATTCAGATTAAATATACAAAAGCTGGAAAAATAAAAAGTATTGATATTGATTGGATGAAGCTTAGATTGATGATGAATTTTAAAGATGACTTTGATGCTGCTAAGTATTTTTTAAGAGGTGTAGGAAAAGGTTTAATGGGTCCTAATAAAAATATATCAGGTAGATTGCGTCCAACAGTAAATGATAGATTGCATAGAGATTTTACACTTATTGATGGAAGAAAATACGATAACAATATTGTGGAAACAGTTGAAAAAGGATTGGATTTAAGTTCAGATGATGCTATTAATTTAATGAAATTAAAAGGTTTAAAAAGAACTCAAAAGCAATTAGTAAATGGAGAGTTACCTGTAAGTCCTTTAGAATTTTCAATAATTAATTTAGATGTAAATGGAACTAATAGTTGGCAAGCTTGGAGAACATTATCAGGAAGTAAATTTGGTGAAGGTATGACTAAGGCTGCTCAGATGCATGCATTAGAAAAAGTTGCTAAACCTAAGACAGCTATAGTCGCAGCATCAGATGAATGGATGTTTTTTAAATCTCGTTATGGTTGGGATGGAACAATTAAAGATATAGCATCAAATAGTCAGACAAGACAAATATTAAGAAGAGTTAGAAAAGCAGGTGGTTATGATAATCTTTCTCCTGCAATGCAAAATAGCGTTAATAAATGGGTTCGTGAAACTTTACAAGATCAACAATTACTAAATAGAGAGATTGCAGCAAGATATCAAGTTAGTTTTAATTATAAATCAGCTGATACACTTTTAAAAAATACCGACCCTGGTTTCTATGAATTTGCATTACAACATGTTAATGGTTTATTAGATGACTATGGGTTTAGAGTTTATGCACAAAATATAGCTCCCCTTTTAGATGACATAGCTAGAGGATCTAGAAAAAAAGCTACAAAAGAACAAGTAAAAGCAAAAATTATTGCTGAGAAAAAAATAAAAACAGGTAAAGGCATCGATGGTTGGGATGAATGGTTCAAAACTTCTGATGCTGATTATATGAGAGGAACTTTAATTCAAAAACAAGACAAGATAAAAGGTCTAAAAACTACTGAAGGAGAACCTCTTTATTACGGTATAGATGGTGATTTAACTCCTCCTAGGTGGGTAGGTCTTATGGATTCTGCTGATGCTTGGAAGATAATGGATGCTCAACGAATTATTTATACTGCTGGAAATAAAGGTGAGAACGCAAACGGTTTGTGGAGAGCGTTCATTGATGCAGGTGTGAAAAGAGCTAAAGGAAATCCTCTTGCTTTACCTGCTGATAAATGGATAGGAAGAATGCAAGTTGTTGGAAAGAAAGGAGATCCTGCAGGTCGAATTTCAAAAATGTTAGGAGTTCCAGCTATTACTGGTAAAGACCAAAAAGTTATGCAAGCGATGTTTGGAAATCCTGCTTGGAATAGAACTAACCTTATAGCTAAAAAAGCATTTGCAGATAGAAAAGCAGTATTAATTGAGTTAATGGAAAGTCAAGGTAAAAAGATAGTTAAAGATAAAGATATTGGTTTAGATTTTATAGATAAGTCAAGACATGTAGACCCTCAATATTCTCAAGATATGTTAGGAGCTTCTTATTTTGATGACGATTTATACAATAAACATAATATTGTTACAGAAGGCTGGATTAATGCTAGAGCTGCAGAGTTTGCTATAAATGAAGTAGATGATTTAATGTTGAAATTTCATATGTCTACTCCTATATCTAAAGAATTAAGAAACCTTGTTCCTTTCGGAGATGCTTGGGTTGATTTCGTTTCAAGGTATATGAAGGATTTAACTAGAAGATCTCAACTAAAAGGAAACTGGTTAAATTATACAGATGAGGCTACTGCTGGAAATAAAATTAAAAGAAGTCTTAATGATGCTATAGCTTATCTTCCTAACATGAGAAGACTTGGTTATATGTCAAGGATATCTAATGCTCAGTTAGAAGGTTCTATTGGAGGTGTAGATATTGATTTCTCTCCTATGGTTTTCTTACCTAACGGAGACAATCCAATGTTCGCATTGAATCCAGTTGGTGGTATGGTTCCTACATTATTTTTAGGTTTATTAATTCAGAATTTAGAAGATACTGAAGCTTCTGAATGGGCTAAACATCTTGAAGATATTTTTCCTTCAACACAGTTTGTAGCTCCTGGGTCTAAATTTGCAGATGATCCTATTGGTTCTACAACTAAATACCTTCTTGGCGGCGGTGTTATTAAAAGTTCTTTTGATTCATTTGTACAACCTATATGGCAATCAATTCCTAAAAGAAAAGGTCCTCAACCATTAAATGATCCAGTTACTGCTTTAAAGTATTCTAGAGATGAACAAGAATATTTATATAAAAATATTGATTTAATTATCAATTCTAGTTTTGATACCTATTATGATTACGAAAGTTTTCAAACTGAAATGGGTCAAGCTGCAAGAACAAGAGCAGCTTTAGAACTAGCAGGAAGTCAAGTTATCAGGTTAGGAGTCCCTGTGGGAGTATCCTTAACAGCTGACTATGTAGATTTAGGAAAAGATTGGATTACTGCAGCAGAATCATTAAATGTTTTAGAAGATTGGGTTTCTGAGAGAACGTTGTCTTTGTATAATAATCATCCTTGGGATCAAGATGTTATTATACAAGTACAAAATGAAATAAAAGATTCTTTCTTTAATGCAACTGATGCTCAAAGAATATTATGGTTACGAGAGCATCCTGGTCTTATCGCTCTTTCTTCTGCTGGATATGAAGTTACTGAACAGGGTGAAGATTTATTATATCAATACGAACCAGACGGAAAGTATAAAGCAGGAGATACATTTAGAACACAGAGCACTACTAACAAAAACAACTTTCCAAAATATTTAGCTGAAGGTTTAATTGCAACTAAACAACCAGATGACAGAATTGCAGAGATACTTTATAAACACGCTGCTCTAGATGTTGAAGCACCTGAAGTAATATTAAAAGCAATATTAGATAATCAAAATAAATGGTTAGTTAATCCTTATTATTCAGATGAAAGATGGGAACAAATACTAAGAAATCCATTTTATCAAGATATGCTAGGATATACATTCGGAGATGATTCTGTTAAATCTTTAGAAGATACAAGTGCAGAATTAAAAAGAGCTGCTTTTACTCGTGAAGATTTAGGACCTGATGTTTCTAAATTATTAGATGAAATACTTGAAGGAACAGATGTAGTTTATAATTCTGAGTTTGGTTGGTCTGCTATGGATGTTATTCCTCATCTTTATGCTTCAAGGAAAGAAGCTCAAGCAAATCCTGCTTATCTATATTTTGGAGATCAAACATTTTCTAAAGGTATGCAGATTTTAACTGGTTTAACTAAATCTTCAATCTTGTTTGATAATACAGATTGGGAAAGATTAGAATTTATGAATGCTTGGATAGGTAAAATGTTTGAGGCTAAAGCTTTTAAAGAAGATACAGGAGATATACCTAGAGAAACTCAAATAGAACTTATGCAAGGATTTACAATATTTAATCACATTATGGGGGATATTGGTCAAGGTAAAGATAAAGATTTAATAACAGGTCAAGCATGGTGGGATTTCTTTATTAAAGGAGATAAACATGGTTTAGGTTTTGATATAGAGTGGCAAACTCCTTTACCAGTTGATGGGGATATTGTAGATAAAGAATTGGTTTATACAATGGATGAAGGCGAAAATATTACTGCTAGTTTTCAAACTATACAAGGAAAGAAACCTGCGTTCCGTTCTAGACAGATTAACGCTACATCAGAATCTGTGTATGACGGAGATACTATATTGAATGTTAATTCAGATAAGAATGTTGATTCATTAAGAATTATTGGCATTATGGCAAATGAAATGGATTTAGATCCAGATATTTATCCAGAAGAACTTTCAGAAGCTTTAAGACAGAGACAGTTTTTAAGGTACTTAGTAGATACATATGGTCTTGATGGGAAGCTATATTTTGTTACAGATAAAAGATTTGGTAATGAAGACCATAGAGACCCTTATGGAAGGTTAGTTGGTTGGTTATATATAGATGGTGGAATAAATGGTCAGTTTGCACCTGGTTATGGTGAGTATATATTTTTTGAAGATCATTTTAAACCAACAGATTCTTATTATGCTAGAGGTGGACATTTAGAACCTTATCCAGAAGTTTTAGATGACCCAAGAGAAATAGATGAAAGTATACAGTTTTGGGATTTGGTCAATTATACTGATGTTGAAGATGAGGATGAATAATGGATGATTTAAGAAATGACCCTTTTGCAGGTCTAGAACAAGAACAAATTCCTATAGAAGTAATTATTGGTTTTGTAGAAGAATATATGCCAGGTTATATGACTACAACTGTAGAGGGTGAAAAATTTATGCCTGTGTTATTTTCTGTTCTTAAACAAGAATCTGGGCATCTACAATTTGTTAAGTCTGGTGGTGTTGAGCAATCTTTTGGATTATTTCAAATAAGATGGCAGCATGCTGACGGAAGATCTGTTCATATGGAAGCTATCTCTAAAATGCCTGGTTGGGGACCTCAATGGAATAAACCTGTTCAAGATATGACTCCAGAAGAATATAATGAATTTCTTGTTAAAATAACAGATTTAGATTTTCAATTTCAATATGCAAAAGTTTTAATGGATAGTGGGGAGAATCCTTTTTCTCATTGGTGGGGATATAGAAATCCTGATACTGGTGAAACACCTTATAAGCAATACATGCCTGATTATCAGCAGCAATGGTCTCTTTTAGAAGGTAAATCATATATTGATAATAAGAATAATTATCAAGGCCCTGTGCTCGATGATACTTCTATCAACCCAGGCGGTGCTGTCTATCCAGGTGAAGGACCTTATGAAGAAGGTCTAGGTGAAGCTGAAAGTAATATTGGATTACAAGATACAACTAATGAAGAAAAATGGATAATAGTCCAACAATATTACGGACCAAATGCTTATGATCCTGAAACAAATACTTGGGATGAAACATCTCCTGAATTTAATAGATTTCGTCAAATGTATCCAACTCTGGAATTAGATGCTGTATTACAAAACCCAGCCTGGACAGATCAATTTTTGGAAGACTATGCTAAGGCTTCTCGTGGTTCAGGTATGTATAATCCTTTCACAACAGGTGCTTTAACAGGAACAGGTACGACTGCTGACGCTATTATGTTCTCTGTATATGATAGATTTTCTCGTTCTTTAAGTTATTACTCAGATATGCCAGCTAGTGCTATAGAAGCTACTGTGGTTAGATACTTAGGCTCACCTAAATCAATGAGTAAAATGTTACAAACTATAGAGTATTTACAAGAAAAGTATCCAGAAATGAGTTTACCTGAAATGATTGATTATGTAGCTGAGGTTATGGCTGAAGGAACTCTTGATGCAGAGGGTAATTTTCAAACTTGGAATTATAGAATACCTTCTTTTGTTGCAGCTAAAGAAGAAGAACTGGCAGGATTGAATGAAATTATTGGAAGAAAAGTAGAGTCAAATTTATTAAGTCTTAATCTTGACCTTGTAGACCAAATAAGAAATGGATGGATTGATTTTAAAATTGCAAATCCAAATGCTCAAATTGATTTAGCTACTTATGCTCAACAATCAATAGAAATGACAGATGAATATAAAACTCTTTTCTCTAGAAAACCAGCTGTGCTGACTAATCAAGAATATATTTCTCAATATATGACTCCAGTTAGTGCTGTTATGGGTGCAGGAGATCCTAACTATACTTCAATACTAGGAGGTTCTATGGCATTAGGTGGAAGTACAAGTGCTGCAGGTACTGCTGCATTCTTTGGTTCTCCTGAAGTTGCTATGTCTGATACCTATACACAAACAGTCAATAACACCGCTGAAAGATTAGGAAAGGTACTGTAATGGCTATTAGATTTGGAAGAGGACTAACCATAGAAGGACGTTCTGCAAGTAAAGTTATTCAAGAATCTAGAGATAGAGTTAAGAAGAGAATTGAAGATGAAGTCAGAAATGCACCTCGTGGAACACCTATTCCAGAAATAGTAAAAAAAATAGAGCCTGAGATTGTTGAACTTGAAGAAGCTATTAAAGAGGATGAAGGTTGGGGTGGACCAGGTAGTTTACCTTCTCCTGCTGACCCTTTACCTGTAAAAAAACCTGCAGATATGCCTGGTCTTGGCACATATGACCCAGGTTATTCTGGTCCTTTACCTGCCATATATAATGAAGATGGAGACCAAATGCTTCCTGATGGAACTATTGTTCCTAAAGAAGAACAGGATCAGAAATTTGATGATGAAGTAGGTCCTCAAAATCCTGATGATCCAGTATCAACAGGTGGTGCAGGAATTGTTGGAACAGATGTAGGTCAAGTTGACCCAGCAACAGTTCAACGAGTTTACGATGGTCTTGAGTTTGATTGGGCTCCAGGTGTACCTATAGAAGAAGTTATTGCTAATGCTGAAGCTTATGATCCTATACAGCCAGCAGCACCAGAACAACCAACTACTTTTACACCACCACCTATTGCTCCAAAATCACCACCACCAGAAGAACCACCACCAGCTTTTAAATACACCAGTAATGCTCCTAAATTACAACCTTATGCTCAAGGTGGAAGATGGTTTAAGGTAACAGGATACCCAGGATTAAACACTGCTTACTTTGTTGAGTATGATTTACCTGGTGGTAACACAATTACTTACTTTGCTACAAGAGAAGATTTAGATAAATTAAACGGAATAGGTCCAGGCAAAGAACCTCAATTATCTGGTGAGCTTGATTACAACCAATTTAGAACTCAAAGCGGAAGATATTTTGGTGGAGAAATTAGCGAAGTTATAGGAACTCTTGAAAATTATTCAACAAGAATAGAAAGAACTTTACTGTCTCCAGACGGAGATTTACTTTTACCAGAATGGGCTAATAATAGTGCAGAAATGAAAGATTTATTTTATATAGGTGTATCTGAAAGTTGGTCGGATGATAAATTCTTAAGAGAAATGTCTAAGACACAAGCATTTCAAACTAGATACCCTGCGTTTCAAGATATGCTTGCTTTAGTCGGAGGAAACCATGACGATGCTTTAGTAAATTATAAAGCGTATGAAGAAGAAGTAAGACTTTTAAATAATAGATATGGTGAAGAAACTGATGTAACTGAGATAGTTAAACTCGCAATACAAAAAGGTTATACAGTAGAAGATTTAAAAGCAACATATGATATTTTTGAAAGAGCTGAGAAAAATGCTGATGCACTTATCGCTTTCCAAAATATTATTAATGCAATTGAAGGTTTAGACTTTAGTGTTACAGACCCCCAAGGTATAGTTTCTTTCTTTAGTGGTACTGCACCTACAGAAATTTATGATATCTATGAAGCTTCATCTATCTCTGAACAAGCTACTAAGTTTAAGTTAGATAATCTTTCTGTGGATGAGGCTTTAGAAATAGCTAGAAATACACCAGGACAATTAACTGACCAACAAATTTCTGGTGCTTTGAAAACTGCTGCTCAAACAATAGCTAGATATAGAGACTATATAGATTTAGGTTTTTATGGTTTAACTCTTGATGATGTTACTAATGCAGCTTTAGGTTATACAAAACCTGGAGGGTTAACTGAAATGGAGATAGCAACTGCTTTTGGTAGAATATTAGCAACTGACGAAAATGTTAAAAACTTAACTTCTACTATATCTGGAAGTAATTTCCAAAAAGATAGACAAATTAGATCAATTGGCTAAACTTATTGTATTAAGCGATTACTCGAACCGCTTAATCGAAATAACTGGCTTCGAGTTTAGAATAAAAGTATAAGTAGCCACTCGATCCCTCTAAGAGTGCGTAGACA
>MDTE01031215.1_pt1 | contig 10508 bp, 10 predicted proteins | sample 811231 | NCBI WGS metagenome assembly MDTE01 (sample SAMN05326651, study PRJNA326480) | marine metagenome | isolation source: seawater | place: Indian Ocean: Red Sea | collected 2010 | reverse complement strand
GGGCGGTTGAGCGTCACGATGGCAACGCCATCCTTGTCTTCGCGCAGCGCGTCTTCGGTCATGGCAGATCCTCCCAGGTGGCTGCGATGTAGTATGGCACGGCGTAGGCAGGCTATGGCCGGTGATCGCGTAGCTTGTCGAGAGGGGATATTGGGAATGTGTTGTGTGGGGCGACCATCGCGAGTATTTTGAATTATCACGGACCATTGGGATGGTCTTGCGGTGGGGTCGCGTAGCGCAGTCATTGTCGGCATTGGGCGTACGGCGTATCGCCGGGGTTCCGGCCGCACCACTCTGGGTATGGCCACAGAGGCCTGTCGCGCCGCGCTCGACGACGCAGGCATGCCGGTTTCCGAAGTGGACGGGATCGTGTGCTTCTCCACCGGCGACTCGGTCATCCCCATACTGGTGGGCTATGCGCTCGGGCTCGATGGGCTTGCCTATCCGCTCGAGATCAAAGGCGGCGGAAACTATGCATCGATCGTGGTGGCGCAAGCGGTCGCGGCCGTGGAAGCGGGAATGTGTGAGACCGCGCTGGTGTACCGCTCGCTGAATTCGCTTTCCGGCCACCGTTATGGACGGGTGGATGGCGCGCTGGTGGCCGAAGGCCACATCCAATACGGCGCACCTCACGGCTATTTGGTTCCCGGCCAATGGTTCGCCATGATGGCGCGGCGCCACATGCACGACTATGGCTCCACGTATGAGGATTTGGGACACGTTGCCATACAAACGCGTGCCCATGCGGCGAACAACCCGCATGCGATTCTGCGTACGCCCATCACCATGGACGACTATCTCGACTCTCGCTGGATCTACGATCCGTTTCGTATATACGACTGCGCGCTGGAGGCGGACGGCGCGGCGGCTGTGTTGGTCACTACGGCCGAACGGGCACGGGATCTCAAGCAACCGGCGGTACGCATGCTTGGCCACGCTGCCTGGCTGGGGGCGGGCGGATTGCCGGACCAGTGGCCCGACATGAGCGCGCTGTATTCTGCCAACGTTGGACCCCGGCTGTGGGACATGACCGGTCTGACACCGGGCGACATGGACCTGGCGTGCCTATACGACTGTTTTACCTATACGACGCTGGCGACGTTTGAAGATTACGGGTTCTGCGGGAAAGGCGAGGCAGGCCGCTTCTTTGCGGACGGACGCGCCACCTATGGTGGAGACGTGGTGGTAAATCCACATGGGGGGCTATTGTCCGAGGCGTACATCCACGGCATGAATCATCACTTTGAAGCCGTCTTGCAACTGCGCGGCCAAGCGGGCGAACGGCAGGTGAAAGATGCGGCGCTGTGTCTGGTGTCCGCGGGCACGGGGCCGTATGGGGGAGCATTGGTCTATGGCCGGGATTGACGAGGGAGACTCGCCGTCCGTGCGGCCTCAGCCTGGACCGGACGACGACTCGCAAGGGTACTGGCAGCACCTGATCGACGGTGATCTGGCGCTACAGCGCTGCAGCAGCTGCTCGCGTTGGCAGTTTCCCGCACTGGAGCGTTGCCGATATTGTAACGGCGAGCTTCGATACGAGGCGGTGTCCGGGTCCGGCAGCATCCACACCTTCATCGTTCAGCACCACAAAGTAGCCCCTGGATTCGAGCAGGAGCGTCCCTACGTGATCGCTCTTGTTACGCCGGATGAGGCGCCTGAGGCCCGCGTTCCAGCGCGGATCATCGGATGCAGCCCGCGGGACGTGACCATCGGTGCCCGGGTGACTGCGGAGCTCGTGGAGCACCCGGGGGGATCATATAGAGTAGCCGTGTTCAGGTTGGCGAGGTGAGCATGTTGGTGGATCTGTCTTCGGGCCATGACGACAGCCGGGAGTCGCTGGTAGCAGAGCGGCCGACGGTACCCTTCTGGTCCGAAAACCTCCTGTTCGCGCTCTACGATCCAGACACGGATCTCGGATTCTGGTTGCACCTTGGCACCGAGCCAACGCAGTGGAACTTATGGGAAGACCGAGTATTTGTGATGCTCCCGGGGAACGAGGGAGTAATGTCCATGACCGGGCATCATCAGACCGTGCCCGAATGTCGCCCTGCCGCCTCGTGCCTCGCCTTCGAATGCCTTGAGCCTTTTCGCCGATGGCACGTCACGTTCGATGGCTTCGGGCGACCCACCACCAACCAGGAAATGGCCCAAGGGCGTTGTCAAATGGGGCTTCGCGAGCGGCTGATCATAGACTTCGACGTAGAGTGCGCGACCCCGGTCTGGGACGCGCATGATGCGGCTGGGCTGGACACCGGCAAGGGCGCCATGCGAGCGCAAGGGTGGGCCAAGGAACACTACGAGCAGTTGGTGCGGGCGAGCGGCTCGGTGGTAGTAGGTGAACGCGAGTTTCATTTCAATGGCACGGGTTGGCGGGATCACTCACGCGGTCCGCGCGGCGGCGGCACCGGTGCCCCATGGGGAGGGCACGTCATACAAGGGTGTCTGTTTCCCAGCGGCAAGGGTTTTGGTTTTTCGCGCTATTGGACACCCACGGGGGAGATCTCGCTGGAGGGAGGCTATGTGGTAGGCGCTGATGGGGTGCTGCACCACGCTGAGGTGATGGCGGCACCTCGGTTGAAGACGCTACAGATGAGCGACGAAACCCTACCCGTTGCGTTGCGCTGGGAGGGGGGCGAGCTAGCGCTCTCCTGGCAGACGACCCGCTCCCTTTGGATCGCTATGCGCAAAGGTTTCGTGGTGGGGACGGATCTCAGCGATGAAGGCGTGGTTTACGCACTGAACTTCGGTCCCGTGTCTTGGGATGGCGAAACTGGCTGGCTGTACAGCGAGCGCTCCGATGCACTCAACGCCTTGGCGCCGGACGTTCATCCCGCTCGGGGGTAATTTGTGCCGCGGGACTACGTTGCCCCCCTCAAGCAGCACCATCGCGACTTCGAAGCCGCTCGCCGTGTACTGTTGGAGTGGATGGCAGCCCGTTTGCCGCAGGCGGGCGAGCTGCGCATAGGGCCCATCCAGACGCCCACCGGTACCGGCGTTGCTAACGAGACTTTGCTGTTTGACGCGAGTTGGGCGGAGGGCGGAACACGGGTAGACACCGGCTTCGCGGCGCGTCTGGGCACTACGGATCCTCTGTGGATGGACCACGACGTGTCACGCCAGTATCAAATGTACCAGGTGCTGGCTGACGTACCGGGGTTGCCCATTCCTCAGCCGGTGGGCTACGAGGCTGACCCCGGGGTGCTGGGTACGCCGTTCTTCGTGGCGCAGCGGATCGAAGGCCAGGTGCCGCCGGACCGCCCGCACTTCACCAAGGATGGCTTTGTGGCCCAGGCAACGCCTCGACAGCGCCGTGACATGTGGGAGGATGCGGTACGCCACCTGGCCCGTTTGCACCGTGTCGATTCGGGCCGCGTGCGCTTTCTCGAGCGCCCCGAGCTTGGTGGTTCAGGCCTTGAGCAGGAATTGCGCCACTTTCGAAACTATTTCGATTGGGCGCGGGGCAAGCGCGAGGATGAAACCATGGAGCGGGGTTGGGAGTGGTTGGAGGCCAACCTTCCAGCACCAGCACCCACCTCGTTGAGCTGGGGCGATGCGCGCATTGGCAACATGATCTTCCACGACTTTCGCGTGCGTGCCATTCTGGACTGGGATCAGGTTTCGCTGGCTGGTCCCGAGGCAGATCTGGCGTGGTGGATTCAGATGGATCGATTCGCCTGGGAGTTGCTGCCGGGCATCGGCAGCCCCGATGAGCTAATCGAGCTGTGGGAGGCGGAGACTGGCTGGCAGGTGCAGAACCTGCACTGGCACCGAGTATTCACCGCATTTCGTCTGGCGGCGGTAATGTTCAAGCTGCACGCACAGATGCACGCTCAAGGACTCGAAGGCAAGGCTACCTACGAGCTTGCCCTTAAGACGGGATCCATTGAACAGCTAGCTATCCTGCTGGGTCTGCCGCTGCCGGGACCGTCAACCACGCGGGTCGCGAGGCTGCTGCGTCATTGATGCATCGCGATCTTTAATGCGACCGTGATCGGAGCTTGGCGTGGCGGATGGTGATTGCGCCGTTTGTACATCGGCTTCGATGGTGCGCGTGGCCAGCCAGTAAAACAATGCTGCCAACACGATCACGACAGGCATGGACAGTAGCGAATAACGGATAGCCTCTTCGCCGAAGCGGGGCGCCAGCGCGTCGTTCAGCGCACCGATCAACAACCCGCCTATACCCGCGCCGATGAAGTTGAAGCAGAAGTTCACTACAGCGGTCATGAACCCGCGCATTCGGGGCCGCACGATGGCCAGCGCGGCGGCCATGGAAGGCGTGGTGTTCATGGCTGAGAAGGTGCCGTACAGGAACACCATCACCAGGGCGAGCTGCTGCGATCCCGCGAACGCCAGCACGATGGCGCAAGGCAGCGAGGTGGCCATGGAGAACATGCAGAACCGCAAATACCAGACGGTCCCGCGCCGGGCCAGAAAGTCGCTCGCCGTGCCGCCGAGCACGGCGGCGACGATGGTTGCGCCCGCGATGGCCATGCCGTACCAGAAACCGGTTTCCATCACCGACATGTCGTGCACACGGATCAGGTAAGCAGGGAACCAGATCATGGCCGCTTGTGAGGCAATCTGCACGAAGGACTTGGCCAGAACGATGTAGCGAAAGCTCGGGATGCGTGCGAGGTAGCGTATGGTGCGCCTGAGTGTTTCACTGTCTGGGTCCGGTGTAAGGCCGCCTTCGCTGGCACCGCGAATCGGCTCCGGCACGGTGAGCCAGATGACCAACGCGATCAACACGCCCGGTAGCCCGACCACCACGAAGGCGGTACGCCAACCAATCGTCTCGCTGATGTAGCCGCCGAAGGCGGCGCCCATGAACACGCCCACGCCGGTGCCAATCAACGTGCAGCCGATGGCGGTCGCGCGGCGGTTCGGAGGATACAGATCGGAGATCATCGACATGATGGCCGGATTGGCTGCGGCCTCACCACCCGCGACGCCGACTCTGGCCAACAGGAGGTGCATGTATGAGGCGGCAAGCCCGCACAGTGCCGTTGCGCCGCTCCACACGGCGAGCGCGGCGGCCAGGAGCGATCGGCGATTGCCTCTGTCGGCAATGCGCGACAACGGAATTGCCGCCGTGGCATACGCCGCGGCGAATGCCGTGCCGGTGAGCAGCCCCATGGCGGTGTCGCTGGCACCGATTTCGTTTTGAATCGGAATCAACAGTATGTTGAGGATGTTGCGATCCATCATGGCCAGCGCAGTGACCAGGCCCAGCATGATCAGGATGTATATCTTTCGCGTTGGGGACGGGTCTGCGTGCGGCTTCGCGCCCGTCATCAGCGCCATGAAAAGGCTATGTGGCATGGTACTGAACAGTACCATAGTATGAGGCACCTCAATTGGAAGGCGCGCAGTGTGATCCAGGGGAGAACAATATGAGCGAGAGCAAGGTTACGGCGCCGGATCCGGCTGAGCTGGCGGAGCGAGCCTCTAAAGCCGTAGGCGCCCAAATTGACCAGGTAGAGGTGCTGCACGGCGGCTCCTCGAGCTTTACCTACGCCGCGCAACAGCGGGGCAGTGAGCCGCGCAAGGTGGTGATCAAAGTCGCTCCGCCGGGATTGGAGCCTGTGCGCAACCGTGACGTGCTGCGCCAGGCGAAGGTGCTCACAGGTTTGGCCGATGCGCCCGGGGTCATGGTGCCCATCGTGCTCGGAACGGACGACGGTTCGCCGCCGGAAATCCCACCAATGGTGGTAATGACGTTCGTCGATGGGGAAAGCTATGAGCCCGTTCTGCGAGGTGGCAACCCGGATGTCACAGATGCCGAGGTCACGGCCCGCGCATTTTCTGCGGCCCAGATGCTTGCTGCGCTGCAGCGTGCGGATGCGGGTCAATTTGAAGACGAGCGCGAAACGGATCTCGAACGAGAGGTGGGACGCTGGGAGAAGGCATTCTCCACGGTGGACGAGGGGCTGCAGGGCGATGGCCGGGCCGATCACATCAACGCGGCGTTGAAGGCGGGTCTGCCCGAGAAGCTATCTCCGGTGGTCCTGCATGGCGACTATCGGCTGGGCAACATGCAGTGTGTGGGCACGGAAATTCGAGCGCTCATTGATTGGGAGATATGGTCGCTCGGTGATCCGCGCCTCGATCTGGCGTGGTTTTTGTTGAATAGCGATCCAAGGCATCCCAACAAAAAAACCGGCGGCGACCGGATGCCACCGGTTGATGAACTTGCTAACGCCTTTGAACAGGCATCGGGCCAGTCCGTGGAGAACCTCGGCTGGTTCAGCGCCCTGGTGCGCTACAAGCAGGCGGCGGCATCGGCGCTCATCGTCAAGAACAATCGGCGATTAGCGCGAGATGGCGTGGATACCGCGAGCATGGAGGAAAATATTCCCAAGCTCCTCGACTGGGCCGGACAATACCTCGCCTGACGATGCTTGCCGCACGCTGCAACGCTCATGGTCCGCCCAGCAGCATCGTGCTGGAAGAGATTCCTGCACCAAGCCCCAATGAGCGGGAAGTGCTGGTTGGGATTCGCGCTGCGTCGGTCAACTTTCCGGATGTGCTCATTGCGGCCAACCGCTATCAGGTGTCGGTGCCTGTACCGTTCACGCCAGGTAGCGAGGTAGCGGGTGAGGTGCTTGCCGTGGGTTCGGAGGTCACCGATCTGGAGCCCGGAGACAAGGTGCGGGGCTCGCAGATGGTGGGCGCGTTCGCTGAGCAGGTGGTCATGCCGCGTGGCAGCTTGAGCCAACTTCCGCCCAACATGAACTTCGCCGAGGGTGCGAGCTTTGGTGTGACTGGGCGCACGGCATGTGCCGCTTTGGTGAGCGTTGCACAGGCGCGAGCCGGTGAATGGGTGACCGTCACCGGTGCCGCCGGCGGCGTCGGGTCGGCAGCACTGGACGTAGCTAAGCGGTTGGGTTGCCGGACCTTGGCGTTAGCTTCGACCCCCACGAAGGTCGATGCGTGCTTGGAGTGGGGGGCGGACGCTGCGCTTCTGTCCGGGCGCACCGACCTAAAGGACGCGATTCGCGGAGTTACCGACGGTGGATCCGACGTCGTCATCGATCCGGTGGGTGGTGCGCTTGCCGAGGTGACGCTTCGTGCTATGCGCTTCGGTGGACGCTTTGTCACCGTGGGCTACGCCTGCGGCGAGATTCCGCGCATTCCCCTGAACCTGGTGCTGCTGAAAGGCGTGCATATCCTGGGCCTCGACATCCGCACGTTCGCCGGCAATGCGCCCGAGCGCGCGGCGGACGCCGATGCCGTGCTGAGTCAGCTCGTGGGCGAGGGACTGCGTCCGAGGATCAGCGCCGTCTACCCGCTGCGCGCGGTGGCCGAGGCGCTAGAAGCTGTCGCAGCGGGCCAGACCGTGGGCAAGGTGGTGTTAGAGATGGCCAACGCCTGCTAAAGAGACCACTTCACTCCGGCGGCTTGATGGTGGTGCTGGCCTTGTTGGCGCTTCGTGATGCTTTGATGAACGACACGAACGCATCTCGTTCGGTCTTGAGCATGGTGTTGAGGTCGTTCTCGGTAGCGTTGGCCTGCAGCATCTGGCGCGTCAACCCCATCGCCAGTGCGGGAAAGCTTGCCAGTCGCTCCGCGATCGCCACGGCCTCATCCAGAAGGTCTTCGTCGGCAGCGATACGGGTGATGAGCCCAACATCTCGGGCCTCGAATGCGGTGAGCGTTTGCGCGGTCAGGCAGATGTCCACCGCTCTGCCGTAGCCGACGAACCGGGGCAACAACGCCGTGCATCCGAACTCCGGCATGGTCCCCCGCTCCAAAAAGGCGAACGAGTAGCTGGACGACTCGGCACCGATGCGAATGTCGGCCGCCAGCGTGTGGGTTACGCCGAGCCCAATGGCACGACCGTTCACCGCAACAACGCTGGGTTTCGAACGCGCCAGCAGATGCAGCCAGCTGGTGTCATGTGCCATACCGATGGTGGCGGCGCCCGGGCGAATTCCGGTTTCGGGGTCTTTGGGTTCGGGTGGCGCCTTGAAATCCGCACCGGAGCAGAAGATTGATCCGGTGGCGGTGATCACGATCGCGCCCACGGCGTCGGCGCCATTGGCGCGCTCGACTGCAGCCATGACCTCGCGCGTCATCTGCGCGTTCCAGGCGTTTCGAGTCTCCGAGCGGTTGTAGGTGATCACCGCAACGGCACCTTGCTGCTCGTAGAGTACGAGCGGGTCGCTCATGGACGCGCCCTCGCTTCGCCGGTTGTATTAATTGCGCTGTTGGCGATTTCCAAGGCGGCCAGCAGGCCGTTGTCGTTAGGGTTGCCGCCAAGAAACTGCGGTACGTGGATGACGCGGTCGGTCACCGGCACCTCCTCCGGGTAGTCGTCCACCAGAGTTCCGGGACGATGCTCGGGCTGCAGGTGATCGATCAGATAGCGACCGTCGTCACCGCGTTGCTCCTTGGCGTAGAAGGCCGAGAAGTAGTGGTCGGCCTGGAACTTTGCCAGCATGCGCTGGGCGTACTCGGCCCCGCCCGCGCTCCACAGCACCAGTGTGGTGTTGGCGATCGTGAGCGTGTCCAGCAGTTCCAGCACGCCGGGCCGCAGCGTGTTGCTTCGTACCGAGCCGATCAGGGTGCCGTCTACGTCGAAAACCCAAACGGCATCGGGATGGTTCATCAGCCGAGAACCCAATGAAAAGCGCACAGCTTATTGCCGTCCAGATCCCGGAAGTACGCGAAATACGCGCCCACTTCCTCAGGGCCTCGCAGTCCCGGGGGGCCTTCGTCGGTGCCGCCCAGCGCGAGAGCCTTTGCATACAGGGCATCCACGGCATCCCGACTGTCCATGGGAAATCCGGTCATGGTTCCGTTGCCTGCCGAGGCAGGCTCACCGTCGAAGGGTGTGACCACAGCAAACAAGTCGCCGGCGGCGTTGCCGAAGAAGCTGCCGCCCCCCGAATTATCGAACATCTTTTTCATGCCCCGCAGGGCCAGCAGCTCCGTATAAAAAGCCAATGCCTCATCGAGCCGGTTCGATCCCACACAGGCATACATCGTCATGGTTGAGAGTCCTTGGTCAGCGTGGTAACGGGCGGCCTAACGCCCCCGCTTCTCGGTCGTCAACTCGTTGTGCCTTGCAAACATCTGCGCGGCTTCACGCTGCAACTCGACGGGCACAGCCGGTAGCGGGGGCAGGCCGGCCTCCCGCGACGGCAGCGACACCGTTGCCGACCCGTAGGCGGTTTCCGTGTCGCGCTGGTTCACCATGTGCATTTCCAGGTCGACCAGGAAGCGGCCGTCTTCTTCGCGCTTGTTCACCACCTTGCCGGTGAGGAATTGCGCATCGCCCTGGTAGTTGAACTTGCGAATGGAGTCCTCGAGGCACTCGATGAAGGCGTCGTCGCCGCACCAGTCCGACACCATGTGATACAGCCAGCATTGGCGCATCACGCCGTAGTCATAGGCCAGCGGGTTGCCAATGGCCTTGGCCCACTCGTTGTCCCAGTGCAGGCGCTGAGCAACGTCCCAAACGCCCATCTCGTTTTTGATGTAGAACGGTGCGATGCGCTTGCGGTTCTTGTAGCCGAGCCGGGAAGATTTCAAGCCGTAAGGCACGAAGCCGTATCCTCCGGCGTGCACCGCGATGATTTCGCTCACGGTGAGCGGGCCTTTCACCATGGGCTGCATCTCGTCGCCTACGTTCACGTCTTCCCAGTAACGACGCTCCGCTCCCCTGGGTTGCTCCGCTTCGTAGATCGAGTCGATTCGTTCGTAGTCCTCGTCGGTGTAGTTGGCAGGTTGAATGTCGGCGTACTTGCCCTTGCTACGGGATTTTTTGCGCTCGGTCTCTACACGCAGCGTCCGGTAGACGCCCACCACCTCGCCACGCTGATTGATGTTGACATTGCGGCTCACGCGGATCACGGAGCGGTCCGCGAACTCGGACTTCTTCTCTTCGACCGACTCTTCGCCGCTGTAGCTGTAAATTCGGTCGCCGGGCCGCAAGTGCTGATACCAGTCCCAGGTGCCACCAGACACGAAGACATGCACGCCACGGAACAAGCCCTTGGTGGCCTTTTTGATCTCCTCGGGCATGGGATCTCCCAGCATCGGCGTCTTCACGTGGCCGACGAGGGTGCCGTGGGAGATCTGGGTACCCCAACGCGTGCTGGGGCCGTAGGATTCGTCGGTATACAGTGGATTGTCGTCGCCCATCCCCTGCGCCCAGTTGCGGATTGCGTCAGGTGTGGCTTCGGAGAACAGCTCCCGAGCCTTGCTTGCCACGTTGACACCGATGAGCAGCCTGGAGCGCTCGATGTCTTCGTCCTTCAGTTCGTACTTGAGCGCGGCTTCAAACTCCTTCTCAAGCTTATCGTCTACCTTGAACGCGTCGCTCACTGCGGTTTTTTCTGTGGCCACCGGTAAATCCCCCGATTGGTTCGCCGAACGCTTGAGCATACAGCCACTAAATAGCGAGTCAAATGTATCTAACGTATTTAGATATTTGGTGCCGCCAACCCGCAATCTTCTGCGCCTGCGCCGGGAAATGCGTGGACGCTTGGTCGAAACAG
>MDTE01030096.1_pt1 | contig 10508 bp, 7 predicted proteins | sample 811231 | NCBI WGS metagenome assembly MDTE01 (sample SAMN05326651, study PRJNA326480) | marine metagenome | isolation source: seawater | place: Indian Ocean: Red Sea | collected 2010 | reverse complement strand
GTTCATGCGCTGGGGAACCGGAAGCCAACGCTTCAGCCGACCGATTCGCTGGCTGCTGGCCTTGAAGGGCACGGATCTGATTCCGGTGGAGATCCCCGGTGCGGATCCGCCGGTGTGCAGTGATCGCTTCAGCCGCGGTCATCGCCTGCATAGTGATCAACCGCTGGCGATCGACAGCGCAGAGGCCTATGACGACGCCCTCGCTGGGGCTGGTGTGATCGTCGATCGCCAGCGTCGGGCTGAACTGATCCGCTCGCAGCTCAACGCATCAGCTGAGCAGCTGAATGGTTCGCCGGACTGTCCTGCATCGCTGTTTGAGGAGCTGGTGGATCTCGTTGAATCGCCTCGGCTGCTGCGCGGATCCATTGCCGAGCGCTTTCTGTCGCTGCCGCCGGAGGTGATCATCACCGTGATGCAGGCCCACCAGCGCTATGTGCCGCTGAAGGTTCCCAACGTCACCCCGGATCCGCTGCAGCTTGTCGCGACGGGGGTCCTGCGACGGGACTTCCTGCTCGTGGGCAATGGCCTTGAGCAGGCGGATGCCCTGATCACCCGCGGCAATGAGCGGGTTCTTGCTGCTCGCCTGGCGGATGCGGAGTTCTTCCTGGCCGTGGACCGTCGTCAGCCCAGCAGCAGCCGTCGAGACGCTCTCGACCGGGTCACCTTCGCTGAGGGACTCGGCAGCCTGCTGGATCGCTGCAGCCGGATCGAGCGCATCGCCGGTGATCTGGTGGACAAGCTCAGTCTGGAGTCGACCGATGGTGATGCCGCCATCCGAGCTGCCCACTTCTGCAAGCACGATCTCGTGAGTCAGATGGTCGGTGAGTTTCCTGAGCTTCAGGGACTCATGGGCGGCAAATATCTGCTTGAAGAGGGGGAAACACGGGAGGTCGCCCTGGCGGTGGTGGAGCACTACCTGCCCCGCGGTGCCGGCGATCAACTGCCCAGCAGCGATGCCGGTGCTGTGGTGGCGCTGGCGGAACGTCTGGAGTTGCTGCTGAGCATCTTTGCCAAGGGCGAACGACCTAGCGGTTCCTCGGACCCTTATGCCCTGCGGCGCGCTGGAAACGGACTCCTGCAGATTGTCTGGGACCGTGGCTGGAGGCTTGATCTGAGCGGTTTCCTGCGCTCAGCGGTGGAGGACTGGGTTGGCCTGTTCCCGCAGTTCAGCATTGATGCCGCATCACTGCATCAGGATCTGTGCCTGCTGCTGCGGCAGCGGATCGTCTCCCTGCTGGAAGAGGAGGGCTTTGCTCCTGATCTGGTGCAGGCGGTGGCGGCAGAGTCGGTGGCGACGGAGCGTTTGCTGGCTGATCCCATGGATGTGCGCGAGCGCCTCGATCTGCTGAATTCCCTGCGCCAGTCGCAGGCGTTACCGGCACTGATGGCAGTGGTTCAACGGGCTGCGCGTCTGGCGGAGAAGGGTGATCTGGGAGAGACCGATCTCACCGCGTCGGCAGTGGTCACAGCCGAGCGGTTCGAGTCTCCTAGTGAGACAGCGATGTACGAGGTTCTGGGTCAGCTTGAGCCCCTCGCCGCAGGTCGCCGCTACCGCGACCTGGCAGATGCACTCGTGCAGGCCACTCCGGTTCTGGAAGCCTTCTTTGATGGCGATAACAGCGTGATGGTGATGGCGGATGACGCCGAGCTGCGTCGCAACAGGCTCAATCTGCTCGGGGTCTTGCGCAATCAGGCCGCCGTGCTGGCCAGGTTTGATCTGATCCAGACCTGATCATTCACCAAGGGCAGGCCACCGTCAGCTGACGGTGGCTTTGTCCTCGCGTTTGGCCTGGGCCTTCACCGCCTGAGCCGCTTCCTCGGCCAGGAAATCGCCATCGGAGCGGCCCACAGCTGATGGCACTGGGGTGTAGTTGGATGGTGCCAGTGCTTCACCCCGCAGCAGGCTGCCGAGGGTGCGCAGGGTGAGCTTCACCTGCTGCCATGGGTTCATCAGCACCACGCGCTTGTAGAGGTAGCTGTCGAAGGTCAGTTTCTGAACGTCCCTGTCGTCGCACATCTCGACGAAGGCCTCCCGTGCAGCGTCATTGCGGTAGAAGATTCGCTGCAGGATGTCGAGAACGGCGTAGGTGGCGCCGTATTTGCGATCCCACCGCTTGAGATAGGTGGATTTGATCTGCTTCTCGGTGGGAATCACCGCGCCGTTCTTGGAGATCTCCACGATGGCCTCAGCGCACATCCGACCACTCTTGGCGGCGAAGTAGATGCCCTCACCGGAGCTCTTGGTGACGTAGCCGGCGGCGTCACCCACCAGGGCCATCCGGCCCACCACGCGCCGTGGACGGGGGTGCTCCGGGATCGGATGCGCTTCCACCTTGATCACTTCGCCTTTGAACAGGCGCTTGTTGGCCCGTTCTCGGATGCCCTTCTGCAGACCCTTGATCAGGCTCTGGTTCTGCTGCATGGTGCCGGTGCCCACTGCCACATGGTCGTACTTGGGGAACACCCAGGCATAGAAGTCCGGCGAAACATCCGTGCCGACGTACATCTCGGCCAGATCCTCGTAATAGGTCATCTCTTCGGGCGGAAGCTTGATCCGCTCCTGGAAGGCGATGGCCACGTTGTAGTCCCCGGCATCCATCGCTTTGGCCACGCGGGAGTTGGCACCGTCAGCGCCGATGATCAGGTCCACATCGAGGCTCTTCTGCTCGCCGGTGGGGCCGCCGCCGCTGTAGTCGGCGTAATGAAGGGTGTAGGGACCCTGTCGGTTGTTACCGGTGTCGATCTTCTGGACCAGACCGTTCACCAGCGTGGTGCCGAGGTCTGCGGCACGGTTGCGCAGATAGGCATCGAACACTTCGCGGCGGCACATGCCGATGAAAGCGTTGTCGTCGTATCCAAGGGGATCCAGCTTGATATCCACCTCCCGATTGGAGGGGGAGATCATTTTCATGTTGCGAACCTTACGGTCGATGATGTCGTCCGGCAGGTCAAATTCCTCAACCATGCAGAGAGGAATTGCTCCACCACAGGGTTTGGCGTTATCCAGCTTGCGTTCAAACAGCCAGGTCTGGATTCCGGCTTTGGCCAGAATTTCAGCGGCACAGGATCCGCTGGGACCGCCACCGACAACCGCAACACGCAACATCTCAGCCCAACTCCGCTGGATTGTTTTTTGAAGCTACCACTCAGTTGATGGTCAATGTGGGCCCCCCTGGCACCCGCCCCTACGATCGAAACAACACGCATCAGCGCAGTGGCCCGGGCCTCCTCCGCGCGTCGCCCTCCAAGCGGAGACATCCCCGTCGCCCGTCGGGCCGTCGCACCCCGACAGCGTCGTCGGGGATCGGGGGGATTGCTTGGTCTGCTCGCGTTCACGGCGCTGGTGGCCGGCACGGTCACGGTGCTGCTGGGCTTTGACCGCACAGCCCAGGTGCAACCGTCGCAGCCCCTCGAAATCGAAGGCTTCCGGCAGCGTCCCGACGCGGACGGACGCCTGCTGGGGCATTTCCCCTATCCGGAGGTTCCCGTCGATCAACGCGTCAGCTTCGAGCCGGGAATTGAGCTTCATGTGGATGCCGCTGATGCTCTCGACGTGATGATGCAGGCGGGCCTGGCTGATGGGGTGGACCTCCGTCTGTTGAGCGGTTATCGCTCCCAGGCGTTGCAGGAATCGATCTTTTTTGACATCGCCTCGGAACGGAACCAGACGGCGGAGGAACGGGCGCAGGTGTCGGCACCCCCGGGTTATTCCGAACACAGCACGGGATACGCAATCGATCTCGGTGACGGAGAGGCTCCGGAGACCCATCTGTCCCAGAGCTTTGAACAGACCCGTGCGTTTCGCTGGCTTCAGAACAACGCAGCGCGTTATCACTTTGTTCTGTCCTTTCCGAGGGGGAATCAGCAGGGAGTGATGTACGAGCCCTGGCATTGGCGTTATCAAGGCACAGCCGAGGCGTTGCGTCAGTTTGAGGCGGCCCGGCGCTTCACCTCCCGACGCCCTTGAGCCTCCCTGAGCTGCTCTCCCCAGCTGGTGACTGGGACTGCCTCAAGGCTGCTGTGGCGAACGGTGCCGATGCTGTGTATTTCGGTGTTGATGCCTTCAACGCCCGTCAACGGGCTGAGAACTTCCGCATCGAGGAGCTGGGGGAGGTGATGACCTGGCTGCACGAGCGCAAGGTGCGGGGGTTCCTCACCTTCAACGTGCTCGTGTTCAGCGATGAGTTGGAACGCGCCGCTGCACTGGTGATCGCGGCGGCGGCGGCCGGAGTGGATGCGCTGATCGTGCAGGACGTGGGACTGTGTTGTCTGGCGCGAACCCTGGTGCCGGATCTGGCGCTGCATGGTTCCACGCAGATGTCCATCACCAGTGCTGCCGGCGTGGCGCAGGCGGCCGCCCTGGGGTGCGAACGGGTTGTTCTGGCCCGCGAACTGGCGCTGACGGATCTGGAGCGTCTTCAGGGTCAGTTGCAGGCCAGACACCTGGCCATGCCTCTTGAGGTGTTCGTTCACGGCGCCTTGTGTGTGGCCTATTCCGGTCAGTGCCTCACCAGTGAGTCCCTGGGCCAGCGCAGTGCCAACCGCGGCGAATGTGCCCAGGCCTGTCGGCTCCCCTATGAATTGATTGTCGACGGCGTGCCCCGATCCCTGGGCGATCAGCGCTACCTGCTGTCACCTCAGGATCTTGCGGCCTGGCCTGTGCTTCCTGAACTGCAGCGCATCGGCATCGCCAGCCTCAAGATCGAGGGTCGCCTCAAGGACCCGACCTACGTGGCGGCCGTCACGGATGCCTATCGCCGCGGCCTCGATCAGGGCCTCAACGCCGCAGAACAGGACGACCCCCAGCGCCAGCTGGAACTCGCGTTTTCACGGGGGTTGTCCACCGGTTGGCTGGAAGGGGTGAACCACCGCCGTCTTGTCCATGGCCGTTGGAGCAAGAAGCGCGGCCCTCTGGTGGGGCAGCTGTTGCGGGTCGACCGCAGTGGCTGGCTGCAGATCCGCAGCCGGGAGGCTCTCCGTCCGGGTCAGGGCCTGGTGATGGAGCAACACTCTGCCTCACCTCTCCAGCCACCGGATGAGGTGGGGGGTCGGGTGATGGTGGTGGAGCGACTCGGCCGCGAGCGCCTGCGGTTGAAGCTCGGTCCGGGTCGGCTCAATCTCCGCGATCTGCCCTCCGGTGCATCGGTCTGGCTCACCAGCGATCCCAGCTGGGACAGCCACTGGCAGCGGGCTGCCCAGCGCCCGACTGCCGGCCAGTCCATCGGTCTGCGACTGCGGGTGCGGGGTCGTCTGGACCAGCCTCTGGTGCTCGAATCTCTCGAGGGCGGCACGCGGATTTCAAGCTGTATGCCCCTGCAGGCGGCCCAGCAACGCCCCCTTGATCGCCAGCGTCTGGAGGAGCAGCTGGGACGGCTCGGCGGCAGCGGCTGGGTTCTGGAACAGCTGGAGCTGGATCTCGAGGGAGATCTGTTTCTGCCGGTGGCGGAGCTCAACCGGATGCGGCGGGAGCTGCTGGAGCAGCTTCAGCCCACGGAGCCCGACCCGGTGGCGTTCACGAGCCCTGTCGAGGATGTTCCATCCGTTCTGCGGCAGTTGTCGCCGGAGCCGTCGCTTCAGCCTTCGACGGACGAGCCCGGCCTCGTTGTCCTGGTGCGCAGCCTGGCGCAGCTGGAGGCTCTGATTCCGCTGACGGATCTGTCGATTTCAAGCGTGGTGGCGGATCTGGAGCAGCCCCGTGACCTGCGGGAAGCGGTGGCCATTGGTCGTGGTCACTGGCCCGATGGAATCTGGCTGGCAGGTGCACGGATCACGCGGCCCAATGAGGCCTGGACTCTGGAGCCACTGATTCGAGCGCGTCCTGACGGCTACCTGGTGCGCAATGCCGATCAACTGGAACGGCTGACGCCGCTGGCGCCCTGCGTTGGTGATTTTTCCCTGAACACGGCCAACCCCCTCAGTGTTCGCTGGTACCTGGAGCACTGGGGGCTGGAGCGGGTGACCGCCAGCTATGACCTCAACCTGCAGCAATTGCTCGATCTGGCAGCCGGCATCGATGCCGCTCGGCTTGAGGTAACCCTGCATCAGCACATGCCGCTGTTTCACATGGATCACTGTGTGTTCTGCGCCTTTCTTTCCGATGGGCAGGACCACACCGATTGCGGTCGTCCCTGTGAGCAGCACAACGTCGCGATGAGGGATCGCAGCGGCGTTGAGCATCCGTTGAAGGCTGATCTCGGTTGTCGCAACACGCTGTTCAACGGCACCGCACAAACCGGAGTGGAGGGTCTGCCGGCACTGCTTGAGGCCGGCGTCCGCCAGGTTCGCCTCGAACTGCTGGAGGAGGACGCTGCAGCGACGCAGCGCCGGGTGAGGCTTTACGCCGATGCACTTCTGGGGCGGCGGGCCTCACGGGAGGTGTGGAGTCAGGAGCGGGTCCATCACCAGCTCGGCGTGACCCGGGGGAGCTTGCGCGTCAAGGGTCCTGAACGCACCAGTCAAATCTCACGTTGAGATAACCTTTCGCCCTGCGCCTTTGGGCGTTCTTCACAAATTCAAACGGTCAACCCGCATGAGCGCCCAGCACAAGGCGATTCGCAACATCGCGATCATCGCTCACGTTGACCATGGCAAAACGACCCTGGTTGATTCCCTGCTGGCGCAATCAGGCATCTTCCGCGACAACGAAGCGGTGCCCACCTGCGTCCTCGACTCCAACGATCTGGAGCGTGAGCGGGGAATCACTATTCTGTCGAAGAACACCGCAGTCGATTACAACGACACGCGCATCAACATCGTTGACACCCCTGGTCACGCTGACTTCGGTGGTGAAGTTGAGCGGGTGTTGGGCATGGTGGATGGCTGCCTTCTGATCGTTGACGCTAATGAGGGGCCGATGCCCCAGACGCGTTTCGTGCTGAAGAAGGCTCTGGAGCAGGGGCTGCGTCCGATCGTGTTCGTCAACAAGATCGACCGGGCCCGGGTGGATCCCGAGACGGCTGTCGACAAGGTGCTCGACCTGTTCATCGAGCTCGGCGCCGACGACGACCAGTGCGATTTCCCTTACCTGTTCGGTAGCGGTCTGGGCGGATTCGCCAAGCCGGACATGAAGACCGACAGCGACAACATGCGTCCGCTGTTTGACGCGATCCTGCGTCATGTTCCGCCCCCGGTCGGAGATGTGGAGAAGCCGCTGCAGCTTCAGATCACCACCCTCGACTACTCCGACTTCCTTGGACGCATCATCATCGGCCGCGTTCACAACGGTGTGATCAAGCAGGGCCAAAGTGCCTCGTTGATCAAGGACGACGGCAGCATCAAAAAAGGGCGCATCAGCAAGCTGCTGGGATTCCAGGGCCTGCAACGGGTTGAAATCGAGGAGGCCAGTGCCGGTGATCTGGTGGCCGTGGCTGGTTTCGACGACGTCAATATCGGTGAAACCATCGCCTGCCCGGATGAACCCACCGCTCTGCCGCTGATCAAGGTGGATGAGCCCACCCTGCAGATGACCTTCGTGGTCAACGACTCGCCCTTCGCTGGCAAGGAGGGCAAGTTCGTCACCAGCCGTCAGGTGCGTGACCGTCTGCAACGGGAACTGCTCACCAACGTGGCCCTGCGCGTTGAAGACACTGACTCACCCGATCGCTTCGCCGTCAGCGGCCGTGGCGAGCTGCACCTCGGCATCCTGATCGAGACAATGCGGCGCGAGGGCTACGAGTTCCAGGTGTCGCAGCCGCAGGTGATCTTCCGCACCATCGACGGCACCCCCTGTGAACCGGTTGAGACCCTGGTGATGGACGTGCCTGAGGAAGCTGTGGGTGGCTGCATCGAAAAACTCGGCACCCGCAAGGGCGAGATGCAGAACATGGAAACCGGTCAGGACGGCCGGACGCAGCTGGAGTTCATCGTTCCCTCCCGTGGTCTGATCGGCTTCCGGGGTGAGTTCATCCGCACCACCCGCGGCGAAGGGATCATGAGCCACTCCTTCTTCGAGTACAGGCCAATGCTGGGTGAGTTCGACACCCGCCGCAATGGTGTGCTGATCGCCTTCGAGGAAGGCACCGCCACCTTCTATGCCCTCAAGAACGCCGAGGATCGCGGTCAGTTCTTCATCTCTCCCGGCACAAAGGTGTACAAGGGCATGATCATCGGTGAGAACAACCGTCCTCAGGATCTGGAGATCAACGTCTGCAAGGCCAAGCAGCTCACCAACATGCGCTCCGCCGGCGCTGAGGAACTCGATACTTTGCAGGCACCCGTGCAGATGACCCTGGAGCGGGCCCTGGAGTACATCGGTCCCGACGAGATGCTCGAGGTCACACCGGAATCCATCAGATTGCGCAAGCTACCGGCCAAGAAGATGGCCAAGCGCTGATGCTGGAAGCGGATCCCCGCTTCCAGGACGCCATCCGTCTGTTCAACACGCAGGAGTGGTACGCCGCCCATGACGTGCTGGAGGAGCTCTGGCATGAAACCGCCGATCCGGAACGACGCTGCCTGCAAGGGCTTCTGCAGGTGGCCGTCGCTCAGCTCCACCTGCAGCGGGACAATCTCCGTGGGGCGACCATCCTGTTCGGCGAAGCCCTAGGTCGATTGCAACGACCCGGTACCCCGGATCTTGGCCTTGATCTGCCGGGGTTGTGTCTTTGCGTCCAGGAGCGACTGTTGCTGTTGCAGCAGAGCGGGGATCCCGAGTTGTGCACTGTCCCTGCGCTCAATCCCAGGTCTTGAAGCCCCGGTAGTGTCCCTCAATTGCTGGTCTCAACGCGTGCTGATTAAGGCGATGCGCCGACTTCGATCCCTGTTTTTGGTGCTCCCCTTTCTGCTGGCTGCGGAGAGTCTTGGGGATGATCTGATCACGATCGAATCCGATCTGCAGTCTGCTGACAACACCACCGGTGTCGTCACCGCCAGCGGCAATGTGCGGATTGTTCATGCTGACCGCGGCGTCGTAGCCACGAGCCGTCAGGCCCAGTACTTCACCAAGGAAGAGCGCATCGTGCTCCGTGGCGACGTGGATGTTGTGCAGAACGATGGCCATGCCCTGCGGGCCGATCAGGTGATCTATCTGCTGCTGGAGGATCGTGCTGTGGCCATTCCTGGAGAGGGCGATCAGGTGTTCAGCCAGTGGACCCTGAAGGATCCTTCGGCAGGCATCGAACCATGAGCCTTGCGCTGGAGACGGTGTCCATCAGCCTGGGTGGCCGGCGGTTGGTCAACCAGGTGAGTCTCGATCTCTCACCGGGCGAGGTGGTCGGCCTGTTGGGGCCCAACGGTGCTGGCAAGACCACCACGTTCAATCTGGTGATCGGATTGCTGCGACCCGATGCCGGCGTGATCAGCCTGGATGGTGCCGTGGTGTCGCTGCTGTCGATGCCGGAACGGGCGCGGCTTGGACTCGGATATCTGCCCCAGGAGCCCAGCGTGTTCCGTCAGCTAACGGTTCGACAGAATCTCGAGATCGCCCTTGATCAGACGGATCTCAATCCTCAGCAGCGTCGTGATCGCCGTGACCAGTTGATTGAGGATTTCCACTTGGTGGCGTTTGTCGATCGCTGCGGTTATCAGCTATCCGGGGGTGAGCGGCGGCGCTGCGAGGTGGCTCGCGCTCTGGCGGTGGGTGCGGAGGGGCCGCGTTATCTACTGCTGGATGAACCTTTCGCCGGGGTGGATCCCCTGGCGGTGGCTGATCTGCAGGAGCTGATCCAGGCCCTGCGCTCGCGGGGGATGGGGATCCTCGTCACCGATCACAACGTTCGCGAAACCCTGGCGATCACGGATCGCGCCTACATCCTCAATGACGGCTCGATTCTGGCCAGCGGCCAATCCAGGACGGTGGCCGATGACCCTCTGGTGCGCCGTTACTACCTCGGGGAGGCCTTCCAGTTGTGATCGCTGTTCTGAATCGCTGGTGTCGTCGCGTTCCTCTGCTGGATCGCTGGTTGATCGGTGAAATCCTGGCGCCGTTGCTGTTTGCGGTGGCAGCGTTCACGGTGGTGGGGCTCTCCATCGGGGTGATGTTTGAGCTGGTGCGCCGGCTTGTGGAGGACGGCCTTCCGGCGTGGATTGCCCTGCAGGTGATGCTTCTGAGCCTGCCGCGCTTTCTGGTGCTGTCGTTTCCGATGGCCACGCTGTTTGCCACCCTGCTGGCCTACAGCAAGCTGACGGCGAACAGCGAACTCACGGCCCTGCGCAGCGTCGGGGTGAGCACAGTGCGTCTGGTGGTGCCGGCATTGGTGCTTTCAGGGGTGCTCACGGGCATGACGCTGCTGTTCAACGATGTGATCGTTCCCCGGGCCAACACCCAGGCCGAGGTCACGCTGCAGAAAGCCCTGGGACGAGCCCTCGCCACGGAAAAGGGCAAGGACATCATCTATTCACGCTTCGGCCGGGTGACGGATCCGGAGTCCGACCGCAGCGGTCGGGGCCTCATGCAGCTGTTCTATTCCCGTCGTTTCGACAAAGGGGAGATGGTGGATGTCACGGTGCTGGATTTTTCAAGGGCTGGATTCCGCCAGATGCTCGTGGCTGATCGGGCCCTCTGGAACGAG